>Ga0075429_100000266_pt1 | contig 36464 bp, 27 predicted proteins | sample RhiMetdeltSRZDD3_FD_75295 | JGI IMG/M metagenome (GOLD analysis project Ga0075429, IMG submission 75295) | Populus rhizosphere microbial communities from Tennessee, USA - Rhizosphere MetaG P. deltoides SRZDD3 | ecosystem: Host-associated > Plants > Roots > Rhizosphere > Soil | place: USA...
ACGGCGATGCCCTCTCTTGGGGACCGATCCGTCCGCAGTTTCGCCCATGGTGCGTCCTCTCGACGTCACATGAACCCGCAGTCTGACCGCGAACCCAGAAGGTCAACAGGGCCGCACGTCCTATTGCGCCTGAGCCGTTGGTCAGATCACCGCCGGCAACGACTGCAACCTAGGAGCCCCGCGCCCCGCAACGCTCAAGTGGTGCCGGGCGCTAGTTCTCGGCCCGCACGCGAACCGCTGGTGGACGTCTATGGCGGGGACGACAGTGTCGAGACACCCTTTTCCGTCCGCCACACTGCATTCGCAGGCACAAGCTGGGATTGGCGGCCGTTACACGCCGTCGGCCACCCAGGCTAGCCATGACTGGAACGGTGACATTGATCGCAGCGCGGCGACGAGGTTATCGACCGTCGATGGGTCGTTGCCGGTTAAGGCATTGGTCAGGGCGGTGCGGGCGGTGGCTCGTTCGCTGTCAGTTGGGTCCCGGACGGTCAGCGTCGCCGCCAGGCTGTATGCGGACCCCGGCTCGGGCGGTCAGGATGTTGAGCACGACGGTGCGAGCGTTGGCCTGCTCGGCATTGGTGGGGTACAGGTCGATCAGGGCACCTACGAGGTCGCGGATAGTCGACGGATCGAAGGCAGCCGATGGCGATCCGGCTCGCCCGTGCCAAGGCTGGCCCTATGGCATGAAATGGGCAACGTTCGCCCCTCACAGACCACGGCAGACCTGGGTAGCGTGGGTTGGCAGGCAGTCGGCAGAGCGAGCTTCCACGACCGACGGGATGCGACCGCCGGCCCGAGCTAGACAGGATTGGCCACCGTGGGCGGATCGGGTTGGCGGCGGAGGGTTCTCCAGGGTTTCGTCGATCGCAGGCAGCAAGCGTGGGATCGCGTCTACGAACTCGAGGAGAAAGCCGAAGCTCCGTTTGACTTCAAGCGAACCGCGGCTGACCTCAAGCGATCCATCGAGGTGTTGAAGGCTGGCGACGCGGACGGCTTGCGCCGGCTGGCCGAACAGTCGGAGCAGACCCGCAGGCAACAGGAGCAGGCTCGTGTCGAAGCGCCCCGTGCCAGGCGGCGGGTGATGCTGCGATTCGAGCTGCCCTTTGCGGTATTGGGCGTTGTGGTTCTGCTGACGATCGCCGCGCTCAATTACCTGTGGCTCGGGGCGCTTGGCGTCGACTACCTCGACTCCTACCTACGGGACGGTTTCCAGGTGGCCCTGCTGTTCACGATTGTGGGCTACGCGATCAGCCTTGACAGTCGACCAGGTCTGATAGCCGCCCATCCGACTCTGTACGTCGCCGAGGTCTTCGTGCTCTTCACCGCTCTGCTCGGATCGCTGTCGGCCCTGTTCGGGAGTCCACGCTCCGACCGCGCTCTCGCCAACGCCGGACTCGACTTCCTGGGACGACGCTTCCGCCTAGGTGCGGTCGATCTCGTGCTCGGCTGGCTGTTCACGCTGATATTCGGTGCTGCGATGCTCGCCTGGGCCGTGCTCATCGCGCCGCTTCAATACTGGGTGAATCTGCTGTGCGGCGCGCCGGCGCGTGAGGCATTGGCCTCATCGAAAACCCTGTGGCTGGTTGAGAACCCGCCGCAGACCACGTTTCTGCGCGCTCCCAAGGATCCAAATGAGTTCCAGCGAGAAGAGCTTGAGCGGGAACGCGGCGGAGGCAAGATGACCGAGCTCGGGTTTGCCGTGCACCCCGTCACGTTCACGTCGGGAATCGCGTCCGCGGTACTTTTCGGCATCTCTCAGTTGGCATAAGTCGGCCGCCGATGCTCGCGCGCTTCCGAGCCGTGCATTTGGTTGCCGAACGGCAGGTGCGACTAGCGCGACGCATGCGGCTATGGCCAGATCGGTAGCAGCGGGACAAGATTGTCGGATCACCACGCGGCAGTTTGTGAGCATCCGTGGTTGGCATGCAGATGCATTTCTCGTTCTTAGCTTCGGGGCGGGGCGCAATCGACCGCGATCGACAGCACCACCGTCGACCTGGGTTGAAGGGCAGTGCCGGCGAGCCAGGTCAAATTTCTTGCGGCTCCGCGACGAGGTCGATGGATGCATCCGCGTATCCGGGGCTGCGGACGACGAACGTGTAGGCCCGCCCGGCCAAGAACGTGCGCCAGAACGCCACACCTGTCGAGCCGACCGCGGTTGGCCCGTAGTAGATCGTGCCAGGCACCTTTTCGCCGGTGTTCGCGTCCTGAGACTTTAGTGTCACTGCGGTGTTGACACCGGCCGTGATCATCGCAGGCGAGACGCCGAGCTCAAGCTCGGGCAGCCGGCGGAGGACTCCGGCGCGATCCCATGCGGCACGCCCGCCGGACAACGTGAACGCCATCCCATCGACGGTGCCGCCGGCCAGCCCCACGTCGGCCGCCGGCACCTGGAGACGCACCCACTCTCCCGAGAACGGCAGCCTGCCCATCGACTGACGAGAGGCTGATCCGGGTGCTCCCCAGTCGATGACATCGGCTCCCCACGTGGCGCGATGTTCCCAGCTGCCCGCGTGCCATTGCAGCATGACCTCGTCTGGCGGACTCGCCGGGTCCAGCCACACCATCGCGAACAGGACGTCCCGGCGGCCGACGACCATCGGGCCGGTTGCACCGAGAAAGTAGTGCTGGTGCAGCCCTCCGGTAAGGGCAGATCGATGCGCGCGAGCGCCCGAGTAGGGCGCGGGGTCAGCGGTGACCCAATCCCAGTCCTCGCCATCGCCGAACTGCTGTGCCCCCTTCGGCAGGTGGTCGTCCACCCACACGTGGTCGTTGTCCATGCATGTCCGCCAGTCCACAACCCAGCAGCCCTTGAGGAAGCCGTCCTGCCCGCTGGTGGCGGTCACCGGCACGGTGACGTCGACGTGGTCTCGCGACATGACGACCGAGATGGGTCCTACCGACGCCGGCACGGTCCACCGGTGGTCGACGAACTCCTGAACAGCCCGGGGTTCGATTTGCGCGTACGCAACCTCGAAGTCGGGAAAGATCGATACGCCTACGGGCACTGTCCCGTCGGTTATGCTCGCGCCGCCGTGCGCCGCACCGACTGTTCTCCTCGCATCTGGGCGCGGTCCGGCGACCCGAACGACCCAATCAATCGGGTGCATTTCCAGCCAGCCGCCGAATGGGTCACCGGGAGGGTGACCGTGGTCCTGCCATAATGGCCCGCGCAGGATTGCGTAGAGGTTACTGTGGAGCCTGTGGGTGGCTCCGTCGGGGTTGAGCACGTCGAAGGGGAACCACGCGTCCAGGTCCTCGTCGAGCGGGTTCACCCATCCGGCCGGCGCGGGTCCCCGCCCGTCGAAGTGCCCGGTAAACAGGCCCCCGCTGGTGCTCTGATGCCATGCATTGAGCTCGTTGTGCAGTCTGAGGCTGGGATTCGGCGGTAGGAGCCATGAGTTCGGCGTAATGACCGGGCCGTCCGCGAAGGGCATTGGGACGGTACTGCTCGGGTTCCCCCAAAGCTGAGCGCCAGCGAGCCGGTTGCTTAGCCCGTCGGGTCCGTACATGCGGTCCAGGAAGTTCCAGTCGAGGTGGAGGTCGTAATGGACGTCCTCCACGCCGTGGGGCTTCACGTTGACGTTCGGTGACTCGGGAAGGTTGTCGAGCCACCCGGCCAGCAGGACGTCTGTGTGTGTCTCGCCGAGCCGGTGGACGCAGTGTGAGCTGTGCTGGCAGTTGCGGTAGTGCTTGCCGTCGACGGCGTCGTAGTCGTCGCCGCAGTCGAAGAAGACACTGCTCGGATGCGTCGGCGGGCCGGCCTGCAGGGGCTTCTCGATGAGGTCGGACAATGAGCCGTCCTCCACCACCAACACCTTCGACCACTGAAAGCCGAGCGACTCGAACTCCGCTGGGCTGTTGATCCAGAGGCGGCTGTCGCCGACGACCAGGTAGACCTTCGGATTACTCGCTTCGCGAGCCAAAGCCACATTCGGAACCGTCCGCATGGCGCCCTCCCCGACGGACCTGCGCCCTAGCCTCCATGCTTACACCCGGTGCCACACATAGCCACCCCAAAGCGGATGAGTTCGATCCGCACGGGGACCGGTGTCTCGCAGTCGCCACGTGCCCATCGAGCCAGGGCGAGACCCAGAACAGCAGCCAGTCGGACGACCGGCCGCCGGCGCCCGTTAGCAGCTGCACTTCGGCCTCCAGCTACCGCGGGAGCAGGCTCTTGCGAGCCCGGGTCACCACGGCCGACGGCCCCGCGCATGGTGGGCGGCGAACGAGCCGTTTAGCCAGCCCAATTCAGGTGGCGTACGTGCCCGCCGCCCCGTCGTGTGACAGGATGCAGTCGCTGAGTCTCGATCCAGCCTGGATAGCCCGCCATGACTCGTCGCGAGCACGCGCAGGGAGGCTGTCCCAGTGTCTACCGCGACGCAGCTGAAGGAGCTGCACCGGCTGCCAAGCAGCGTCCATGCCCAACAAATCGCTCAGGACTCGCCCTCGATGTAGCGGTTAAGACCTGGAGTGAGCAGATGCATGCGGTGATCGAGGCTGGCCTGACGCTTCGGATGATCAAGCACCAGATCTACTCCAGCCGCGATGTCCACTATCCGCCTTTCCCCAACCACCGGGAGGTCGTTCAGCTAACTGAGCTGATGCTCCGGTATACCGACTGGGTCGTCGAGGATTTCGCCGAACATAAGAAGGAGCTGAGCGAGCTGCAACGCCGTGCGGAGCAAGCCTCCGATGTTGGGGATCGAAGTAGGCTTCAGGCCGAAGTCTGGAAGCGCATTCGGAACCTGAAGTCGGTCGAGGACGCACTCACGGACTTTACGGACGAGGAGCGGGAGAACTGCCGGCGGCTGATCGCAGTCGCAGTGGGGCACAACCAGGACTCGGAACAGCGCTCGGAAGGTATCGCGCGGTCATGGCTCACCTACGAGGAGGCCGAGTCGCTGGCGCCGGAGAGCATCACTCAAACGACAATGGCATAGGAAGGATCGCCCCTTGGCGAGCCGGTGAGGGACGACGGCGCATCCCACACTCCTCTCCATGCAGGCATTCCCGAGAATCTCTCTGCATCTCGGAGGACAGCCATCGCAGTCATTAAAGGAGATCCTCACTCCGACGAGTTTCGCGGCCGTCATGGCGGTGGCCGACAGGGTTGGCCGATCGGGTGGTCTCGTCGAGGTTTGCGCGCACATGGGCAGGTCGTGACTCGAGTGCCTCCGGCAGATCCAGGCCCGCTCTGCATTGGCCCTGGGCCATTGGACTCTAGCTAGGGGCGACCGCCGGACGGCATGGTTTGGTTGGGCTGTTCCCCAGCTGTAGCGCGTCGAGCGACCCAACTGGACCGATTGCTGCATGGGTGGCATAGGGGTGGCGAGATGAGTGAGCCAACTGTCCCTGACGGAACGGATCAACCAGGGGCCGAGGTGCGGCCGCCAGGGGATCCCTCCGGGTTGTCGGCGGAGGCGTCCGCAGAGCTCGACACGTACGGCGATGCCCTGAAGGCGTCTCAGGTTCTTCAGATGGAAGGCCGGGTGAGCGAGGCACTTGAGACGCTGAATCGACTTCCGGCACCGTCGACGGAGGCGGGAGCGGCGTACTTGGTGGTCGTCGACCTAATGAAGCGGCTTTACCGGGCGTTGCTGTACACGTTCGCCGGCGACAAGCAGGCCGCTTTGACGGAGTGGCGGGCCGTCAGCGAGGAGGCGCCCCCCATTCCCGACTTCGACGAGGTCAGGCGCCTCGCCGACAGCTGGGTTGTCGTCCAGGAAAAGGACATCGGCCAGCTGACCGAGGAGGAGCGTCAGTCACTCCATCCGCAAGTTCAGATGTTCGTCAACCAACAGCTGTCCCTTCGCTCGGTGACGCCGTCGATGAAGGCGGCGTGGGAGGCCCTCGGCCGGGGCGATGAGGGGGAGTACGCGAGCCAGATGGCCAAGGTCCAGCAAGACATCGAGCTTGCCGGCGCAGAGAACCCAGCCGTGAAGCCCACCATTGAAGGGTTCTATGGCATGACGCACCTGCTGGTTCTGGCCATGGGTCAGCAGAAGGACTTCGACCGTTTCGACTTCGGTCGCGTCTTCGATGCAGTGGCACCGATCGAGGCGAAGAGCAAGCAGGTCGCCTCCAGCGAGGCGGCCACCACACCGCAGGCAATGCCGATGGCATGGATCCCGGTCGTAGCCGGCTCTGTCACAGTCCTCGCCCTGGTCACGGACCGACTGGCGCGCCTGATGCGGACACTCCTTTCCCACGAGACCACGGCAAAGCAGCTCGACGAGATCCCACAGATCCAAGACCAGATCCGCACGCAGCAGCGGACCCTCCGAGACCTCACAGGACTGACCGTGATGGAGCCCGTTCGAAAACTGCTGCTGGATATCTACGGCACGCGGATGAGTTTCACCGAGCGACTCAGCCTCGAGGTGCACCCGACCAGGCGGACGGTGCTGAACGTCGCGGGGCTTGCGGCCGCGATCTCGTTCGTCACGGTTGCCGCACTGTTGTTATTCGTGGGAAGAGCGACCGACACCGATCTGAATGCCGGCATCGTACTCGCCCTCTCCGCGTTCTTCGGGCTGGTCGCCGGCTTCGGATACGGCGCGCTGCGATTCCGCGGATTCTTGACGTCGGTCCTCTTCGGACATGGCCAGGAGGATGCCTAGAAATGTCGAGCCCACGCGAAGGAGCCCTGATCAACGATTTGCCGTCATTCGCTGCCGATTCGTCGGTGGCAATCCCGTCAGACCTCCAGCGACGCTTGTCGGCCGACGGGATCGATACCCCTGCAGCATTACTGCGTCGTTGGCGTGTACCACCTCGCTCGGGTAGCGGAGCCGGCTCGCATGGGAACGGCAAGGACAGGACGCTCGGCGACGACGCGCAGCTGGCCGTGGATCGGCTCGCTGCGCATGCGGCCCTTGCCACGCTGAACGCATCACCGGATCTGCGCACCCGGCTGATCGATACGGGACTACTCTCCGGTGCGGATCTTGTCGAGGCCGGACGGCGTCGGGTGGTCGCACTCGCCGGCCCCGACCTCGCCGCCGAAGCAACTCAGGTGCAGGCCACCGCCGTCACCCAGGGCAAGGTGCTCGACGCCCTGTTGACCGCCGAACGCCTGCAGGCCGCGGCCGACCCGGCTACCGCCTCCACCACGACCGATTGCGGCTGCTCCGACTGCCGCGCGGCCACCAGCCCGATGGCCTACCTCGCGGACCTACTGGGCTACGTCGGGTCGCGGGTCGACGTCGGCGACACCGACGACCCGCTGCTTCCAGAGACGCTGGCCCGGCTCCTGTACCAACCACTCACGGACCTTCCAGTCGAATGCGGGCCAGCTCAGGACGACGTGAGCCAGGTGCGGCTGGTGGTCGAGTCCCTGGAACGCCTTATCGCCGCCGATCTCGGTGGCGCACCGGACGTCGCGTGCGGCCCGCAAGGACACTCATTGACCTTCATGGTCGCCGCGGACGTCGACGGCGACCGCCAGGCGGAGCTGGTGCTCGGGTTCGAGCCCGACCCATCCTCGTGGCTGAACGGTAGTGCGACGCCGCTGCGGTCGGGCCTGTGGGTGATGCGGCTGGACCACAGAACCGGTCGCTGGGAGCACCTGCGCCCCGGCACCGATCCAGCCGGGCCGGACGGAGCAACCTTCCTGTTCCCAGCAGGGATGAAGGCCACCGCCGGCGTCGCGCTTAGGCTACGCCGCGACGCGGTTGTCCGCCGCGCGGACCGCCAGCAAGTCATGCTGACGGTCGAAGAGGACGGCGTGCCGGGGACTCGCTTCTGGATCTTGCAATACGAGCCGGAGGCGGCCACGGCCGACCAGGCCTGGACCCACGCCGTCCCCGGATCGTTCACCGCGTTCGGCGCAGACCTGCCCGCGCAGCTGCCCCATGTCGAAATCGTGCTCGCCGCCGACGTCGACGGGGACGGGCTGGACGAGGTGATCCTTTGCGGCAGCGCCCCGGCCAGCGGCGCGGGAGACCCAGACCACCCCGCCGCGGTCTGTGTCTTCGACTTCGACGGGCAGTACTGGGCACCCCTATGCCCGCCAGGCAGCCCGTATGACATCGCCTACGACGTCTCGCCCCGCCAGCCGTTCCCCATCAAGCTGGCCGCTACCGGTGACCTCGACAGCAATGGGCGCGCCGAGATCGTCGCCGCCCTGAACGGGCAGCGGAACCTCGGCAAGATCGTCTCGGTCATGGGGTATGACCCGGCGACCGGCCAGTGGAACCATGTCAGCCCACTGCTCAGCGACCCAAGCTCCGATGTCGACCTATGGCCAACTCCCTGGCCAGTTGGTGCGCTCGCGGTCGGAAGCCTGACCGCTATCAACAGCCCAGTGGTGGTCGCCGCCCCGGGGAGGGTCAGAGGGGCGGATCCAAATAGCTTCGTCGTGGATCAGTTCTCCCCGGCCGATGCCGGATTCGTCGAGGTCGGCACGATCGACTGCACCGCGCAGGCGCTGCCCGCAGACAGCGTGGTGCTTGCCGACGTCGATGGCGACGGACATGACGAACTGGTGGTCACCACCCAGAGCGGCCAACCCGACGCGCGGTACGCGGCTTGGGTGATGAAGAGGGATGCCGCCGGGTCGTGGCAACACCTCACGCCGGTCCCGGGCCACCCGCTGGACGCCGATCTCGTGTGGACCGGCAGCGGCCAACGGCCGGCACGGATCGTGCTTGCCGCTGACGTCAACGCTGACGGCGTCGATGAACTCGTGATCAGTGGCGGCGACGCGAATGCGATCTGGGTGCTCGCCTACGACCGCGCGACCCAGCGGTGGCAGCACCTGTCGCCGGTGATCCCGGCCGACGGCGCCGAGGCCGCGTACGCGCTCGCCGCCTATCGCTCCCTGCTGCACGAGGCCGGTACGTCCTACCAAGAGCTGCGCCAGATCGCCGGGTCGGCCGACGCCGACCGGACGGCTCTGGCGCAACGGCTCGGCATTACCGGCGATCCGGCCGCGCTGCTTCTGACTCCGTCACAGATCCGGATGCCGGCGCTGGAGAGCCTCTTCGATCTGCCGTCCACCCGCCGAGATCCGTTCAGCGACGGCCCAATCGGCGGCACGGACGCCGCACGGGTTACCCGTTGGAGCCTCAGCGGCGCACGGTGGTCCACTGACCTCGCGGCAGCTAGCGTCGCCCCGGACGGCCGGGTCTACGTGCGACTGAGCTCCGGTGCGTCCACGCTCACTGTGACCGCTTACCGGGACGCGGCGCGGACCTTCCCCGTGGCCACGGGTGTCGCCGCCTCGGATGGCACGGTCCGGCTGGCCGAGCTCAGCGGTTCCGGGCTCACCGGAGTCCTTGAAGTAGCCGGCACCGGCGACGCGAACGACCTGTGGTTGCAGGTGTTCCCAACTCTCGCCGTCCTGCGCTGGCAGCGGCTGCGCGAGCTGTGGAGCGCCGAGGACGACGACGGCGCGTTCGCTGGCCCGGTAGTGGATCCCGACCTCATCGGCCCGGACGACTTCCGGCTTCCACTGGCCAAGGCCGCCCCCGCGGATCCCGACCGTGCGTTCGACGTTTGGCTCCGTCGCCGGGCATGGTCCGATGCGCTGCAGTCGCGGCTGCTCGCGGCCGGAGAGAGCCTGTCCGCGCTTTTCGACATGATGCGCGCGACCCCACCGGCCGCCGACGATCCGTGGCGGGCCGCCCCGGACGACGTTGACGGGTACCTCGACGAATTGGTCGCCGGGCTCGCCGCGGACCCCGAAAGGGTTGCCGCCGCTACGACGGCGATCGGCGAAGTCCTGTACCTACCGGTGGACGCCTTTACCCGCCTGATCGCCCTGCGGACCGTGGCATCGGCCGCGTCGGGCGGACCGGCGGGACCGACGGAGCAGGATTGGGCGGAGGTTCGGGCGATCCTCGCGCTCGCGCACAAGCGATCGCGGGCGGCGGCGTGGCGGGCCGAGGAGGCGGCGGCGGGGATCCGGCTGGACGCGGAATCGTTCGTCGCGGGCCCCGCGATGGCCGAGGGGGAGTGGCCGCCGTCTGTGTCGCCGCTGGTGGACCCGGATCAGGTCGCGATCACGGACCTACCGGTCTCGATCGTTGGCGGCCGGGCCCGCACGATATGGCGGCGCCGCGTGCCTGAGCTGGCTGCGAACCTCACTGCGGTGCGGGACGCAGGGGACTGGCCAGCACAACTGGACGCTGCGCTGGGATCGGCCGGTCCAGACCCGTGGCCACAATGGGTGGCGACGCTGGCCGGCGAGCTGGACAGCGGCGATAGTCAGGTGGTCGAGGCAGCCCTGGCCAGGCTGAGCGCCGCGACCGAAGGGATGAGCGTGACTGCGTTCCGGCGGGTGGCCGCGGTCAACGCGATCGTGCTGGCCGACGGCGTGGTCACAGAGCAGGCGCAGGCGGACGTGGTCCGGGTGCTCGCCGACGCCCGCAAGGTCACGGTGGTGCATCCGCGGTGGCGGACCGAGGAGGCCGGGCTGGCGTACTGGCAGGCGCTGCGGCCGGCGCTGCCGCGGTGGCTCGGCTCGCAGCAGGCCCGGCAGGACTGGCTGACTGCGCTGGCCGCCCGCACCAAAGCGCCCGCGTTGGATCCGGATATGGTCGCCCGCGCCGGGATCCGCTCGGCCGGATCCCCGGCGATGTCGTTGTGGGACGCGCGTGCCCGATCACTGTTCCGCTTGGAGCAGGACACGGTCCGCCCGCTGCTGACCGATCCCACTGCCGATCCTCTGATCGGGCTGGACAGCGCACTGCTTGGTGGGCTCTGGACGGTCGCTGATCGGGCCGCGGTCCGGGCCTATCTGGCCACTGGGCATACGGCTGCTCCTGGTCTGCTCGCAGCTGTCTTCGGCACCGACGCCAACTCATTCGATTCGCTGGTCACCGCGCTGGGCGCCGGCGGCGATGATGCCGCGGTCGCGCGCCGCGTCGTCTTGCTCGAGCTGGGATTCAGTACCGAGGGCGGGTTCCGGGACGTTGTTGCGGTGGCCGGTATGAACCCGCAGAACGTCACTGCGGCCCAGTGGGCGACCTTCGATGACACCGTGTCTAAAGCGATTCTGCTCAATGTCGTGACCCGCGCCGAGTACACCGCCGACCAACTCGGCGTACGGGTGGCGGACCTGCTCGCCCCGACGCAGCTGGATTTGGCCGCGTGGCAGCAGGTGCTCGGGCTGCGCAGGCTCGCCGCGGCCGGTGCCGCGCTGCAGCCGGATGAGACGGATAGTGCGGTGGCCCTGCTGCGCCGGTGCGTCAAGCGGCGCGCGTTCGGCGCCTGGCGCGACGCCGAGCGGGCGGCTGCGGTCCGGATCGGGCCGGACTCCTTCATTCCGCCGCTCGACGGTGGCCCGCTCCCCGGGCCCGTCCCGGCTGCGGTCGTCGCCGCAGAGCAACGGGCGTGGGCTCGCGTGATGGCAGCCCGCAGCGACCAGCACGACCAGGTACTGCCGGCGATCCGAGACGCCGTGCGGCGCACCGAGATCGCGACCATGCCCGGTTACCGGGATGCGCTCGTCGCCGCGCTGCCCGTCGCCACAGGCGATCCGGCCAGCTGGACCGAGACCCACCTGCTGGTGGACGTCGCGGATAACGGCGAGCGCCGGACCACTCGTGCCGCGCACGCGATCGACAGCATTCTCACCCTGCTCTGGTCGCTACGGACCAGCCAAGATCGCGCCAGCCACCCCCAGTTGCGACTGGACGCGTCGGCCTGGGACGCCGAGTGGCGCTGGATCGGCTCCTACGCCACCTGGCGATCGGCGATGCTGGCGTTCCTCTACCCCGAGAACCTGCTTCGCCCGAACCTCCGTCGCCTGCAGTCCCCGGCCCTGCGTGACGCCCTGCAGTCGGTACGGGACGCGCGGCAGCTCACCGTCAGTGCCGCGCGACGGATCGCTGCGGACTACGCGCAATACTTCGCCGACGTCTGCCGCCTGGACCTGGCGGGCATGGTCTGTACCTCGGCCACCGCGGCCGCCTGCCCCGTACACCTGGTGCCGGGGACCGGTCAGGACCGACCCGTCGAGGTGTACGTGGCGGTCAGCAGTGCCTCCCGTCGCGTGTACTGGACGATGCGCGACCGCAGTTCCGAGGCGGTGACGGCAGGGCTCGACCTGGGGTTCTGGCAGGTCATGGACCAGTTCACGGCCGGCTCGGTGGGCGAGCTGGTCGGCCTAGACACCTATGTGCCAACCGGCGACCCGTCTGCTAAGCGGTGGCTGTACCTCTTCGCGGTAACGCACGGGATCGGTAGGCGAGACCTGGTCTTCCTGCGCTACGACCTGGACTCATCCGCCGGAACATGGAGCGCCGAGACCACCCCACTCGAGCTGCCCGATGGCGTCAGCGACTTCACAGCGACCATCCTGCCGACCGCAGCGGGTGACCCGCCGCGGATCCTGCTCGACGTGTCAGACGGTGACCGCACGGACCGCCTGGTGCGCTCGCTGGACGCCAAGGGCGAGAACTGGGCGCGGACGGAATTCGTCTCGCTGATCGGCTACGGCGGCTGGCACGAACTGGTCCCACCCGAATTCGCCACCACAGGACTCGGCACCGTCCGGCAGGTGCTGGTCGGAGACTTCGACGGGAACCACTTCGACGAAGTCGCCCTGATCTCCGACACCGGGTCGCGAATGCTACGCGTCGGCAGCAACACGGCGTGGACCGCTATGAGTTCGCCCTCGATCCGGCCGGAGGCGCTGGTTGCCCGAGGACGATTCACCCTGACGAACCCCACCGAATATCACGACGACCTGGCCTCGATCGGGCGGATCACGCCCTCCCGGATCCTGCTACACCACTACGACCTGCTCAGCGGAACCTGGTCCACCCGTGGAGACACAACCGCGTGGCAACTGCCGGATACAACGAGGTCCCAGCTGATGGTGCTGTGGGCCACCGCACTGACCGCGGGCGACTTCGACGGCAGCGGCATGGACACCTTGGCCGTGCTCGGTTCGTACAGCTCGGCCGGCTCCGGGGCCTGTGCCTGGCTGCTGCGGCCGGACGCGTCAGGCTTCCAGCCGATCAATCCCGATACGCCATTGGCCAGGGTCCGGCCTGCCGCCAGCTTCACCGCGCCGCAGGAGCGGGAGGAGGTGCGGATCGCGTTCCACCTCAGCGCCACCCTGCCGGCCAGCAGCCCCGTCGTGCCTGGGCTTGCCACCGTGGCCGATGTGGACGGTGACGGGCGAGACGAGCTCGTGGTCGTTGGCTCACCGACCACGGAGGGTCCTGACCGGGGCAACGACCTGTGGATCTGGGACTGGCATCCGGAGCTGGGCTGGGGGCCGATGGCCCGGATCGGCGCGCAGAGCCTCACCCGCACGGTGTACGACCTCGGCTCCGACCGGTTCGCACTGATCGACGTGGTGGCCGGTGACTTCGACGGCGACGGTCGCGACGAGATCGCCTGCTTGGTGGACGCCCACGACGGCGCGCCACCCGTCGTACGGGTTCTCGACCTCACCGTCCCGCCGTATACCGCCGACCCGGCCACTGATGGCACCTGGGCCGAGCTGCCCGTGATCGATCTCCGCCAGGCCGACTCGCCGGTGCGGTTCGGTACCGCGGCCGACGTGGACGGCGGCGGCGCCGACGAGCTGGTGCTCGTGGGGGATAGCTGGCTGCAGATCCGAGCCCTGGACCGGCGGCTGGGTCGGTGGGTGGAGTTCCCGCTGACCGGATCCGGGCTCGGCGGCACTGCCGCGTTCGTTGCCGCCGGGAAGCTGGACGCCGCCAACGTGCTCGCACCGCGCCGCCGGCCCCGGCGTGGTGCCCGGATCCGCGGGGCGGCCGACCAGTTCGCCGTGGGCGGCGGCCGCCCGTCCGTGTTCACTCCGGACCCGGACGTGCTCTGGCAGCAGCGCCATCCGCTCGGCATCCCCGACAGCACCGGCAAGGCCCGCCGGTTCGCGGTCACCGTCCCTACGCGGACGCAATGCCAGCCGGGCTGGGTGACCCCGACCTTCGTCGACCCAGAAGGCTGGATCCTCGACGACCGGGTACCGGAGACCCACCGCGCGACGCGCTCCCGGCAAGCGGTGACCGCGAACACGGGCGCACCGACCGCCGTCCGCCGGGTGATCGAGGAGGCGTTTTACGACCTGCCGGTCGCGGTCGCATTGGCCCTGCAATCCGGCCACGACTACGAGCACGCGCTGGACTGGTTCCGCCTGGTCTACGACTTCACCCGACCGCCCGAGGAAAGGGCCGGCTTCTACGGCCTGGTGCTGGACGCTCAGAGCCGATCACCCGACGACGACCCCGACCCGGCGACCTACCAGCGCGCGCTCCTGGACTGGGTCCAGGATCCGCTCGACCCATACGCGGTCGCCGCGATCCGCCCGTTCACCCACACTCGCGGCACGCTGCAGTTGCTGATCCGGTGCCTCCTCGACGCCGCGGATGCCGAGTTCACCCAGGACACCGCGGAGTCCGTCGAGCGGGCCCGGGTCCTGTACCAGACGGCACGGGAACTGCTCGGCGACCCGGCGCTGCACCAGCATTTTGGGCCATGCGAGGACGTAGTGGCACAGGTCCCACCAGGCACCCCTGCAGCCGCCCGGCTCGGCCAGTCGCTGTTGGACGGCGCGGAGGATCGGATCGGCCGTCACCACCAGCTGCTCGGATCCGGGGTTCCGCTCGCCGGTCTTTCGTCCGACGGAATCGATGTCGCATGGGCCGCGCTGCCGTCGCCGGTGTTCTGCGTCAGCCCGAATCCGATCCTCACCGGGTTACGACTGCACGCCGAGCTCAACTTATTTAAGCTCCGCACCGGCCGCAATATCGCTGGCATGCGGCGCGCCCTCGACGCCTACGCCGCGCCCACCGATCAGTCCTCGGGCCTGCCGGTGATCGGGGCGGACGGCGAGCTGACAATGCCCGGCCTGCGCCCGCCACCGCCGACGCCCTACCGGTACAGCGCGCTGGTGCAGCAAGCTCAGCAGCTCGCCGGCCAAGCGCGCGATGTCGAGGCGATGATGCTGGCCGCGCTGGAGAAGCGGGACGCCGAGGCGCAGAACCTGTTGCGCGCCCGGCAGGACGTGCGGGTGGCGAGGGCCGGGATCCGGCTGCAGGACTTGCGGGTGACCCAGGCGCAGGACCGCGTCACCGTCGTCCAGCTGCAGCAGGAGCGGGCCCATCTGGAAGAGGAGCACTACCAGCAGGTGCTCGCCGCCGGGCAGCTGCAATACGAACGGGAGGCCCTGGGCTGGCTCGAGGCGGCCTCGGTCTTCCAGATCGCCTCGGCTGTCGCGTCGTTCGCGTCCGCGGCGACGAGTCTGACCGCCGCTGCGATCTACGACCCGTCGTTCTCGGTCGGTGCCCGGATCGGGTCGGCGGCCTCGGCCCTGTCGTCGGTCGCCGGCGGCCTCGGGTCGCTGGCCGGCAACGCCGCGACGTGGTCAACCATCAGCTCAATGCGGGCCGGCTTTGCGCGGTCCCAGCAGGAGTGGCAGCTGCGGCAGCAGTTGGCCGGCGCGGACCGCGCGATCGCCGGAGCGCAGGTGTCAGTGGAAACCGACGGTGTGCGGGTTGCCGAACAGGAACGGCTGATCGGGGAGCTGAACGCCGATACCGCCGAGCAACTGCTCGATTTCCATCAGAACAAGTTCACCAACGTCGAGCTCTACGACTGGATGTCCGGGGTACTCGACCGTGCCTACCGCTGGTTCCTCCAGCAGGCGACCGCGATGGCCCAGCTCGCGGCGGCACAGCTCGCGTTCGAACGCCAGCAGGGACAGCCGCCGCCGATCCAGGCGGACTACTGGGAACCGCCGGGAGCGGGTGGGCCAGGCACCCTCGATGACGCCGGTCCGGACCGGCACGGGTTGACCGGCGCCACCCGGCTGATCCAAGACATCGCCGAGCTCGAGCAGTACGCCTTCAGCACCGATCAGCGAAGGCAGCAGCTGACCACCACGATCTCGCTCGCCGCACTGGATCCGCTCGCGATGGCCGCGCTGCGGCGGGACGGTGTGACCACGTTCGCCACCCCGATGCAGCTGTTCGATGCCGCCTTCCCGGGTCACTACCTGCGCTTGATCCGGCGGGTAACGGTCTCGGTGATCGCCCTTGTGTCGCCGGTCGACGGCATCCACGCGACGCTCTCAGCGTCGGGCATCTCGCGGGTCGTTGTCGGGCCTGACGTGTTCTCCACCGTCGTCCTGCACCGGCCGCCGGAATCGGTAGCCCTCACCGCCGCGCTCGGCGCCGGCGGGATGTTCACCTTCGAGCCCCAGACCAGCGGCCTGCGAGATCCCTTCGAAGGGCTGGGGCTCGATACCACCTGGGAGATCCGGCTCCCGCGGGCGGCCAACCTGTTCGACTTCACAACGATCGCCGACGTACTCGTCACCGTCGACTACACCGCGCTCGACAGCGACACCTACCGGCAGCAGGTGCTGCGAGAACTCGACTCCAGCCGGGACGGCCAGCGCGGGCTCAGCCTGCGCCACGAGTTCCCGGACGCGTGGTGGGACCTGATGAACCCGGCCTCCGCCGCAGACCCGATGCGGGTATCGGTCACCACGACCACGGCGGACTTCCCACCCAACCTGGACGAGCTAGCCGTGCAGGACTTGGCCGTCGCGCTCGTCACGCAGACTCCGCCACCCGCCCGGCTCGGCACGGTCACGTTGCGGTTCACCGAGAGTGGGGCGGCCGCCCAGCTCGGCGGTCCGGCGGGATTGGTCGATTCCGTGGTCAGCACGCAGCGAGGCAACGGAGGCCCGTGGCTGCCGATCACTGGCAAGTCCCCCATCGGGCACTGGGATCTGGCGTTCCCCGACGGGGAGGAGATCCGCGCGTGGCTGGCCGGCGGCGGTCTACTCGACGTCCTACTCGTCGTCGGCTACGCCGGGCGGACGCCCCTCTGGCCCGCCTGATCCCGCCGTTTGGACGCGGTCTGAGCGGCTGCGCTAACGACAATTCAGAAGCCGGGCGGGATAGCCAGGACGCCGCTGCCTGTGATGAACGTCTTGGGATCGCTGCGCTCGACCACGTTCGGACTGTTCGGCTCCGCGGCCCAGTGGGCCTCGAACACCGAGCCGTAGCTGACCAGATAGGTGTGGTAACCGAAGTCCTGAGCGCCCACCACGAACGGTGCGTTCGCGAGCCGCTCCAGTTGCTTGGTCGTGAGCGAGGTGCCGGTGCCTGCCCACATCTTGTCGACCTTGGACCGAACCCGGACCGGCTTGCCGTCCAGCCCCCGCACACTGGCCTTGCCCTCAGGGCTCACGTATCCCAGCTTGGCTACCTTCTTGTACTCGGCGTCCATCGCGCCGTTGACGTTGTAGTAGATGACCGTCCACCCGAGTTGCCGGAGAGCTGTTATCACACCCATGCCGCGACCGGGCGTGCCGAGCTTGCCCTTCTCCAGCGTCTGGAGGTCGACCTTGAGATGCGCCTCCCACGACATGCGCACGGCCTCCTTGGTTCCGGGCGAGGCAAGCTCGTCGGTCAGCCGGACCAGGTAGCGGCGAACGTACAGGATGCAGTCCGTCACCTCGGGCGACGACGTCAGCGGGTCGTGACCCTTGTTCCACGCATTCAGCTTCTTCTCCGCCGCACGAGGCTGGAGGTCCGCGAAATCCGACTGGGACCCGTACAGCGGGAAGACGCCCTCTTGCTGGTATCTCGCCTGCCAGTTCTCCAGATCCTCGCGGATCAGGTTTGCGGTACGGGCTGCGGCGGCCGCCCAGTCCATGCGCTTCTTGGCCGCGGGGTCGACCACTGCGGTCTCCTGAGCTGGCACAGGTTTGTCGTCCAGGCCGGTCGGGTCGTGCCGCGACACCGGGGAGGACGACACATACCGATACGCGTTTGGGCCTGCGCGGGCAGCCAGCGGATCAGGGCTCACCCACCGGGCGAGGCCGGGGGCGTAGTAGCGGGCACCGTGATATGCGAGGCCGGACTCCTCGTCCCGTTCCTTGCCGCTGAACCGGTATCGCTTGCGCGCGAAGCCGCCAAATGTCGTCTCGCCGTACGGGCTGTACTCCTCACGGTTCAGCCAGCCCCCGGTCCCGTCCACGATCATTGTGACGCTCGAGGAGTGGTCCCGCAGCTCGTATCGGATCGCCGGCCCGGCATCCCTGGGATGCACCTTCCCGGTCCGCACCGACGCGATGCGGGTGTCGCCATCGTTGAGATGCAGGATCGCGCCGCCGCCACCACGGCCGCGGGCCCAGGCGTGCTGCTCGCTCAGGTCACCGACGTACACCGCGCTCTCGTCGAAGGCCGCGCCCATGCCCCGGCGGACGAACTTCTTCACCCGGCGCCCGTCCGCACCGTAGAGGTACCGTGCGGACAGCGACCGGGTCGCGCCGGCCGAGATCTCGAACCCAACCAGGCGTCCGGCGTGGTCCCAGCGATACCGGCGCGATTCGCCCTGCTCTGCGAGCTGGCCGGCGTCATCGTAGGTGAGGACGGCGTCGCCAGCGGCGGTGCACCGGTTAGTGGTCGCTGCGGACGAGTCTCCGAGTGACCCGCCGTCGATGCCGAACTGCCGCCGCCGCGCCTGCGCGGGAGTTCCGCCGGTCGGCTGCCACCGTATGTCTATGAGGTTTCCTGACGGGTCGTAGCCATAGGTCTCCCGGTAGGCGGTGGTGACGTCTGGCGCGTTGCCCTGGTTCGGCGCAGCGGGTGGAGGAATGAACGGGGCGGCCACATATCCGCAGCCGCCACTCGGCGTCGGGCAGGCCCGCCCAGTGGCCGAGACCAACCGACGGTGCGGGTCGTAGCCGAACTCGCGAATCAGGGCGTCGCGCCCGCCCGGCGTTCCGGCGACACCGCAGCCGAGCGTGCGCTCCTCGGAGCTGGTGAGGTCGCCGGCCAGGTCGTAGCTGAAGCCCAGGTTCTGGACCGGGCTACCGATTGCGGTCCAGGTGTCGCCGGTTCGCGTTGCGGGTTGGGTGTGCATGCGGATCATTTGAAACGTCGTCGGGTGGTAGGCGTACCGGGTAACCAGCCCGTTGCCGAGACCGACGAGCTCCCGTTGGCCGCGTGCGTTGTGAATCACGGTGTCAAGGTAGGTCGCGCCGTCTACCCGCAGCGAGGTGAGCGCGCCGCTGCGGCCGTAGCCGGCCACCACGTGCTGCCCCGTGTGGTCGGTGACCTCGGCCACCCTGCCGAGCGCGTCGTGGCGCGTGACGGTGCGATAGCCGGTCGGATCCAGTGCGCCGTCTGCGTCGGGGTCGTCCCAGGACGCCGTCCAACCTGCGGAGAGCGCCTGGTCCGAGATCACGGTGCGGGTCACATCGTTGAGTCGGCCCTGGGCGTCGTAGCTGGCCACCTGGAGGCGCCCGGCCTCGTCATCCTGCCGCCAGAGCCGACCCAGCGCGCATACGGTCATCGCAGCGTCGCGTTCGGGACCCGGCGGCAGAGTGTCGCCGTACGTATACCGCTCGCGCCTGGTCAAGGTACCGAGATCCCGGTCAGTGGCGTAGACCGCGACCGGGCGTCGGCCAGCGTCGTACACACCGACGGTCAGCGCGCCCACCGCGGTCCGCCCGAACACTGGCTGGCCGGAGGCGTCCAGCACCGTGATCGACCGTCCGGCGTCGATGCTGTCGACCGATACCTGCCGGTCGGCCAAGTCGTAGGCGTGACGGAAGGCGGCGCGGCCATGCGCGTCGAGCACGGTGACCACATTGCCGCGCACGTCGTACTCATGGCCAGTGATCAAGTCGCCGGCCGGGCCGCCGCGGGACAGGCGGCAGACCACGCGCTCCTGCGGATCGAGCACGCTGGTCTCCGGTGTGTGGCGCTGGTCGGCCGGCACTGCGGCGGCGTGGCCGGCCTCGATGGCAAGATCGTTCTCGTCGTAGCTGGTGACCAGCCAGGGCGAGGGCGGTGCGCTCGCCGGATCCGTGAGGTCGGTCGGGATCCCGAAAACGGTGCGCTTGCGGGAGCCATCCGGGTTGACCACCTCGACCATCCGGCCGCGGGCGTCGTACCGGGTGACCACCCGCTGCCCACGCCGCGACTCGTCAGGCGGCTGGTAGGCCCACCCACGGCCGAAGAACGGCTCGTAGGTGGCGATCACGCGGCCCTTGTTGTCCCGCGCCTGCCAGCCGCTGACGACAACCCGATCGGGTACGGCGGTTCCCGCGGCCGGTCCGGGCGCGGCGAGATCCGGACGGCCGGCAACCGGAGCCTGGGTGACGTCCAGTCCGGTGTCGACTCTGAGGGCATCTGCGAGCGCACGCCGCTGTACCAGGCGGCCCAGGCCGTCAGAGAACTCCCGGGCGACCAGGACAGCGTCAGGATCGGCACCAGTACCGGCTGCGGGCGGGTCCAGCGCATGCCACGCCCGCCGGGTGGTGTGCACCCAGATCGGCGCGCCGTCGCGGTCAAACGCGCCGAAGTCATACTCGTACCGGGTGTCTGGCCGTTCCGGGGTGCCCAGGCCATCGAGGTAGGCGGCCTCGAGTAACCCCAGGGTGGTGTAGCGGTACCGTGTCGTGGTGCCGTTCGGGTCCGTCACCCGGGTCGGCTTGCCGTGCCGGTAGTCGTAATCGGCCGTCGTGATCAGGCCCAGCGGATCGCGGATAGCCTGCGGCATCAGCCAGTAATCGTCCGGAGTCAGCTGCGTCTCGTGGCGCATCGGATCCCGGACCCTCAGCGGCACACCGCGCGGCGAGCGCCCGCCCGGAGCGCCTAGCTGCACGTCATATCCGTGCGCCGCAATATCCCCGTACCACCCGGCTGTGTACCCACCAGTGCCGTTCTCCCGGCGCAGCCCGAGCGACACGGCGGGTGCGCTCGCCGGGAACGGCTCAGTGCCGCCCAACACAGCCGGGCACCAGTCGCCGTAGGCAGCGCTGAACGTGTCCGCCGTACCGATGAGCACCTCACTCCGGCTGAGCAAGCCGTAGGGACCGAGGACGCCGGGGGCCAGCCCCGTGAACGCCTCGCCGTCGTAGTGGTTCACACTGTGGCCTATCAGGCGCACCTCGCCCGCACCCGGGGCCGCGAACGCCGCGCCGACCGCCTTTGCCACTCCCAGCTGGTCAGCAACGACCTGCTGCACCCGCGCCGGGTCGCGTTCGACGATCTCGGGCGGGTTGGCAAGCTCGTACCGTCGGACGTGGGCCACCCGGTCGTGAATTCCGACCCCCTCAGGTGCCGCCGCATACTCGGTGTGGGTGTGGATCGCCTGCACCGCCACCGGGTCCGGCTGCCGTAACCCCACGGGCGCCTGCGGCAATGGCGTCCGGCGTGCCGACCGACGGGGGAGTGCGACCATCGTGTGCCGACGTGGCTGACCGAAGGCGTCGTGATCGCCGGTTGTGGTCACGCGGGTCAGCGGGTCGTCACCGCGCTCCCAAACCGTGGTGCGCTGCGCCGTCTCGAACGCGAAGAAGCTGCCGCGTGCCTCCGACCGCAGCCCGTACGCGTACTCGGTGACCGAGTACGGCAGCCCGGCCCGTTCCGTGCCGTCGCGCGCATACACCTCGGCGCGCAGCACGCGACCGCGCATCGCCCGCATCGCGTCCCGCCGCTCCGGGCCGGTCAGGTCCCGCAAGGCGGTGGATACGCCGGCGCTTGCGTCGAGCAGGCTGGGGTCGCCCGGCCAGTGCTCGGCAGCGAGCTCGAGCGCCGTCCAGCCTCCCCCGTCGGGCCCGCCGGTCACGGCGACCGGACCTAGGTGGTACCACGTGCGGGTTAGCACAGGTGGCGCGAACGCGGTCCGGTCCAGGCCGCCGTGCTGTTCGTCGAATGTCTCGGTGTCCTCCTGTTCGACGCAGGCGAAACCGCGGAACTCGCGCTCGTATCCGTCCCAATGCCCATGGCGGTAGCGGTACCGGGTCGTCAAAGTGCCACCGGATATCAGATCAGCGGTGGTGACCTCGGTGACCACGGGAACGACGAACGGCAGCGAGGTCCGGTCGTCGTGCTCGGCGACAGTGGACGGCGCGTAGGCCACCCGGGTGACCGCGCCGAGTCGGTTGTCGATCGTCGTCAGCAGCCTCGGTTTCAAGCCGCCGGTCAGGTCGAGGAAATACAGGGACGGTCGACCGGAGTCGGTGGCGTCCCGGCTGAACAGGACGCCGGACGTGCCCGTGCCGAGCAGGTCGCATAGGCGGACGTCCCACCAGTCGTCCGGCAGCCCGCCAACGATCAAAGGTGCACTCCAGGAGTTGCCGGACCGGTTGAACCACACGGTCACCTCGCCCGCCCCCGCGTACAGCAGGTCGGCGGTGCCGTCGCCGCTGACATCGCCGAACAGAACCCGGCTCGGCTGCAGCGACACCGGCAGGTCCGGACCACCGGTCATCACGATGGGGGTCCCAAAGCGCCCATGGCCCAGGTTCGGCCAATACTGAACCGCGCCCGACTCTACGAGCACCAGATCCTGCAAGCCATCACCGGACAGGTCGGCCCAGTGCACGCGGGGATCGCCAGGGTACACCGGCGGCGCCCCGCGGGCCAGGGTCGGTCCGATCCATCCGGTGCCTCGGCGCTGAAACCAGCAAATGAGTCGGTCACCGGTGAGAACAGCATCGGTCACCCCGTCGCCGTCGAGGTCGACCAGCTGAAGTCTGGCGTCGTGCCATGGCGTTCCGGCCGCTGTGCCGCCGGATCCCCGGCTGACTGCGCCGGTGCCGAAGGTCGATGGGGGTCCCGGGGCCATGCCAGCCGGTACCGACCGGTACGGATGGAAGTCGCCCCACTGGCTCGCCGAGCGCAGCGGCAGGAACCCCGGGACGGGGTTGTCAATCATCAAGTCGGCACGGCCGTCGCCGTCGGCGTCGAGGAGCCGAACGCCGCGATCGTTCAGGCTGATCCCGTCGAGGGCCGCCGGCAGCGGACGAGGCCGGTCCAAAACGCCGCCGCCGAGGTTGCGCCAGTACGTGGGGGCGATGCCCAGGCGCACCACGTCGGGTCGGCCATCACCGGTCACGTCGGCGAAGTCGTACTCGCCGTCGGAGAGAGCGACCGGCGGCGGCTCGGAGCACCGCACCGGTAGGAACCGGCGCTCCTCGGGAAGGAAGGCGCCGTACTCGAAGCGCACCGGTGGCAGGTCCCGCTGCGGGGTCCATGTGGCGCCGTCGTCCTCGGTGGCGTATCCCACAGTTTGGATCTCAGCGAGCAATGAAGCCTGAGTGTGCGAATCCTGCCGGTACAGCAGTTCGTAACGGCGCACCGGTTGCTCAACGCCCCCCGGCCACGCAGTCGTGGTCACCGCCCGGCATCTCAGCGTGGTGCGAACCTCGAACCCGGCCACGTATGAGGAGAACGGATCGGGCCGAGGTTCGTACTCGAAACCCACGGTGTAGAGGAATGCCGGATTCGGGCCGCCCGCGTCGTAGTCCGCGTACCGGATGGTCAGCGGGATCGGCTGGTGCCAGCAGTGGATGTCAGTGTCCCCAGCGTCGGCGGCGTACTCGTATCGGATGACATTGCCCAACGGATCCTGAGTCTTGGTCGGCAGCCAGGCGAACACCCGGCTCGGATCGGCTGGATCCGCGACCACGGCCGGATCCCGCCAGTCCGCCGGCGCGCCGTCAGGGCGCGGCGTACCAAACCGGGTGCCCACACCGTCGGTGCCGGTGACCAACCATCCGTCGGACAGCCGAAGGATCTGCGCGAACGCCGACTCGATTCGCGGGCGGTAACGGGTACCGCCGGGAACAGGCTCGGCCTCGACCAATTCGTCACCCGTGAGCAGAAACACGTCATCGGCCCGGTAACGAGGCACACCCTGCGCGGTCCGTCGGCTGATGCTGGGCAAACCCGCACCCCAGCCCAGCCCGAACAGTCCGTTGCCGGCACCGGTGCTGTAGCTCACGGCGATGGTCGGCTGGAATCCGCCTCGGCCCAACGGGACGTCCAGCGGGATCGTGAGGTTCCCTGTCCCGGTCTGCGGCTCAGGATGGAACGACTCGCCTAATCCGCGAATCGCGCCACCGCCTTGAGGAAGGGAGATCACTGTGTTCGGGGACTGTTGTGGATTTCCCATCCCGCGCCCTCCTGACGAGTTGCCTGAACCGTTCGGTTCGGCATCGACAGAGGTGGTTGTCGTTTGTCTCCCGGCATCATGTTGGTGCTATTAGCTCGCGCTTAGGCACCGGACATATGGAAACGGTACGACCAGGCCGGTTGTCCCAGGGAGAGTCCTTGGACCCACGACGCCCGTCCCAGCACGATTGTCCGGCCAACCGCCATCTGACGGCCGGCTCATCAGGGCTCACGGCGGCGTCTAATGCGCATGTGGCCGGTCGTCTCACCGGCTAGCCGTGAAGCCATCCCGGGTACGACGCCGCAAACTGTCGACCTCCTCCCGCTCTCGGCGGAGGTTGGGTCACGCGGGCGTGACGCAGTGCTGGTGGGTGGCCTGGCTAGCGCTGCCGGTCTCGGTGTCAAGACGCGGCTCCACTCCCGTTCCGGCCGGCCCCGCGTTGAGAAATCAGCTCGGCGCTCGCTGCCGCTCGCTTATTTCCTCCCCCGATTTCTCGAACGCCGGTTCCGGCACACCGGACTGGACACCGAGCCTCGCCGGCAGCGCTCACGGCGGGCAATCCGTCGGGCAGGGCACAAAGGCCCGCCCGGCCACAAACGGCCACCACAACAGGAAGGAACACCGCTCATGTTGCAGACCACGATTACCTTCGAAGGCAACATCGCCGCCGACCTCGAGGTCGCGTTCACCCCCTCGGGGAAGCAGCTGGTCCGGTTCCCGGTGCTGGTCAACCGCCGCCGCCGCAACCCCGACAGCAACGAGTGGGAAGACGACGAACCGACCCGGCACGCCTGCACCGCCTTCGGCACGCTCGGGGAGCACATCGCCGACTCCCTCGGCAAGGGCGACCGGGTGCTGATCGTCGGGAACGTCGTGACCGATAACTGGAACGACAAGACCACCGGCGACAAGCGCACCGCGCAGCGGGTCCTGGTCGACGCGGCCGGGCCATCGCTTCGGTGGGCCACCGCCCGGGTCCACAAGACCCAACGCACCACCGGCGACACCGACACCGACTGACGCAGAACAGGTGGGAGAGCCGACAAGGGCGTTGTGCATCCCAGATACGCCGAGCGTGACCCCAGGCTGTGCATCGCTTCGTTCGCGTGCGCCGCGGGGGGAAGCCCACGATCACGCCACGGCCAGACATGGATCCGTGGAATGACTTGTGGAATGAACCGGTGTCTAAGCCTGCGGTTGAAGTGCATCAGAGAGCTAGTTGGTAGGACTTGCTACGCCTGAAGTGGGTTGGAATCAGCGGCGACGGACCCCCTACGGATCCAGTGCTGGGTTTCAAGTTTCGTGGCTGCGTCGAGGTCACGTCCAGGTGACGCCGACGGAGACGCGTCCGAGCTGGACTTCCAGGCTTACCTCAGCCGCTTGGTACTGCTGCTTGACCGTGCTGACCAGCCAATTTTGTATCTTCCCGATCCACTTGTTGAGGAGGTTCCGTACCTTGCCCACGCCCTTCTTGACTGCGGTGCTGGCCAGCCCCAATGCCTTAGTGACGGCTTGCGCTCGCAGGAGTGCAGCTGCGGCGGAAGGTGTCAGCGGGCCGGGCTGGGGTTGTGGCGCTTTCTCGATCTCGCTGACTTCAGAGTCGAGCCACCCCTCCAGAGTTTCGTCATCGCTGGAGCCCACGACCCCGATCAGCTCTGTCACACGATCTTCAAGCTCCCCGTCGTTGGCTGCCTCGTCGATCTCGTCCACCAGTTGGCGGAGCCGCGCGTTCGCACTATTCATCGGATAGACGATACGAATCTCAGTAGGAGTTGGCACGGGCCAGAGGTCCCATGGTGCGCTCGCGATGCGAAGCGACGCGGAAAGGTTGCCTTGTTCGGAGCCCAGGTGTGCGGCGGGACCCTGGTCGTGCCGGCAGTACCAGATCACTCTCACCACTGCGGCCGAAGATGATCGCGCCACTGCTGAGCCCACTGACCGATTCTCATCCGTGGCCTACCGCGCTGGCCGTTGCTGATGCGCAGCGTCGAACCGGGAGCATCCCCGCGCACCTGATCGGTGGCTCGACCCCACTCGCTGGACGAGGTGTCGATTGCTGACGGTGGTCCGGCGATACCAGGTAGTAGTCGAATCGCGGGTTGTCGCCGCAGTCAAGGCTCTAGGCCCTCGCGTTGTCGGGAACAGTGGCACTGTTGGCCCGTCGTCATTTGCCGCAATGCTCGGTGGCGGTATGCGTGGCGAGCGGGTGGCGTGCGCTTGAGGCTGTGGATGTGGGCGCTTCGATCGCCCGCGGATCACGGTCGTCACCGTGTTGAAGGGAGTTTCCATGACCCATCACCGACTTCTTGCTGTTTCCGGCATCGCCGCGGCCCTTACTCTCGCTTCGGTTGGACCCGCGCAGTCGGACGATGAGGTCGTCCTGTTCCAGCTCGAGGGGATGAACCACAGTGGCGCTACGGCTCTGGCGACGGTCACGGTCCATGACGACGGTTCACTGAGGGTCCGTATTCAGGGCCATGGTCTGACACCGAATCAGCCGCACGCGCAACATATCCACGGTGACATGGCTGGGAGCATGGAGTTCTTCTGCCCACCGCCGTCGGCCGACAAGGACGGCGATGGCCAGGTCTCCACGGAAGAAGGCGTCCCGATGTACGGCGGCGTGGTGGTGGCCCTCACGACCAGGGGCGACACCAGCGCAGACAGCGTGCTGGATCTGGATCGGTTCCCGGTTGCCGACGCGGACGGGGATCTGTTCTACGATCGGACCATCCCTGCCGACCAGATCCCGGACTCGATCGTCGAGCACATCCAGCACCTGCACATCGTGCAGCACGGTCTCGACGTGAACGGCAACGGTAAGTACGACATGAAGTCGCTGGGGGAGTCGGTGTTCGCCAAGTCTCTCGGTGTCGACGGTGTCCCTGAGGAGGGCACCAACCCGGCCACGTGTGGTGAGGTGGTGCCGTTCGGCTCCGTCGACACCGGGGGCACAACAACCGACGGGGGCGGCCAGGTTCCGCTGCTTGCGGTGGGTGGTGTCGCGCTGGCATCGGCCGCTGGGTTGTTCTGGCTGCGGCGCCGACTCGGGCGGTCGATCTGACCCGGTGGCCGAATCCGGCGCCGGCGACGGTTGTCCGCGGGCGCGTGTGGTTGCCGCGCTCGCCGGTCTGGCCCTCGCGGTGGTTGGGACGGTGGCGGTGGTTGCGGCGCTTCACGGCCAGCGCCCGCCGCCGCAGCCACCGAGCGTCGGCGGCGAAGGATCGATTGAGACTCGCATCGAGCCTCGAGACCACACAGGCGGGCCGGCGGACTCGGTTGACCCTGGGCTCCCGTTCTCCCGCCCGCTTCGACTCTTGATCCCGCGCATCGACCTCGTCACTCGACTGGAGTACCTCGAACTGGACGACCAGGGTGTCATGGAAGTTCCGGTCGACCCGAGTCGAGCCGGCTGGTTCAGTCCCAGCCCGGCTCCCGGTGTTCCCGGTGCCTCGGTGATCGCCGGGCACGTCACCTGGGACCGCGAACCAGCCGTGTTCTTCGAACTCGGCAGGCTACGACGTGGCGACACCATCAAGGTCGACCGGGCCGACGGCACCACCGCCACCTTCGTCGTCCAGCACACCGGCACGTTCCCCAAGGCCAGCTTCCCAACCCGAGCCGTCTATCGGCACATCGACTATCCCGGCCTCCGCCTGATCACCTGCGGCGGCCGCTACGACGATCAGACCAACAACTACGACTCCAACGTGATCATCTGGGCTCGACTCACTCATTGACTGGCCCGCGGGCAGGACAACACCCCCTTCGACGACACCGGGCAGATCAGCGCCGCCTCGACCACCAACAAGAGGGCTTGACATCGGACACCACCTCACGTCCCTTGAGCTGGGTCGCTCCCTCCCACGATGCGGCAGCTAAGACCTGCCGGAGGAGTTCGCGGCCGTCCAACGTCAGGTTGAACCCGTCGCCGTTCCAGGTCTGTGCGAGGGCGGACGCGGCGTCGCAGGCGAAGGTGTTGACGATCGCGATGTCGTCTTCGGTGAGCGTCGGACGCCGGCTCCAGTACGCGGTGATCGAACCGATCCGCCGCGCGTCGTGGCCCCTCAGCTCGGCGGCCAGCACGCTCGTGATACCCAAGGCGGTGACCTTCGGAGCCCAACGGGGCCAGCGACGGTCCGCGGCCAGATCGCCCACGAACAGGGTCCGACCGTCCCAGGATCGATCCCAGCACGGCCCCTCGCCCAGCTCGGACTGCAAAACATCGAACCAGGCCACGAGCCGATCGGTGGACGCGACCGTCTCCAGCTTCTGGCCGCGGATCACGGTGACGCCGAGATGGTCGGCGTACAGCTGACGGCAGACGGAACCCAGGATCTGGTCGGCCGCGCGGATGGGTGTCGGCCGCACCACCGCCGCGTCGGCGCGCGGGGCAAACACCGTAGGGTCAGGGATCGCGGTCATGATGGGGAGCCTCTCGGCAGGAATCGAAGAGGCTTTACGTCTAAACCCCAAAGACCCCGTGACCGTACCCAGCCAACCCCCGTCACTAACCCGCGGTCGGGCGGTAACTTCCTCCCGAAACGGGCACGCCGACGCCACGCCAAATGAGTGGAGCGCCCAGACCGAGAGGTGGCCGTCGCCCGACTGGAGGATCAGGCCCAGGGCTGACGGGGAACCGTCGCCAGAACGAATCGGCTGATCAACCCAACGCCAGGATCCGCCTCAGCATGGGGATGCTCGGAAACCGGTCGTGACGGATCTTGTCGAGCAGCACCTGGACGTAGATCGATCGTTCCTCCGGGTCCCTCAGTAGATGCTCGATGAGGTCCATCATCGTCACCGAGGGGAACCGATCGTCGTGTACCCGGGTCAGCAGCATCTCCAGCAGCTCCCGGCGAGCGTCGACGTGCTGTGCAGCCGCCTGTGCCATGGCTTCGCTCCTCCGACTTGCCGGTACCGTATCCGAGTACCCGAACCCGCAGAGATCACACCCGCACAGACCCTGCGCGTCGCACCGGAGCGGCCGGAGACGAGAACCCGCTTTTGGCTCCTCGATGCTCCGAGGCTCTAGCAGCTCACCGCCAAATGGCGCACCATGGCGAGAGGAGTCCGTCGACCCGCGGGATTGACGCACCGTACCGACGGTCTCCCCGACTGGCGGGGTCGGGTCGCCGAACCTCGGTTCAGGTCTCTCTCCTCCGGGGGACGCTGTGGATCGGTGCCAGATCAACGTTAGGCGACTTGGCCGAGAGACCACGCCGACTCGGCCGTCGCAGGGCCGTGATCTCCGAACGCTGATGGGTACCTGATCAGAGCATGAGAGCTCTGATCTTTCTGCTTCTCACCCTGGTTGCCTTGGGCGTGGCCTATTACTACGACCGGAAGGCCCATCCGCACGATGACCCGCGTGATCGCTGAGGCAGGCGTGGCGGCATGAACGACGACGACCTACCGGAGCAGGCGCGGAAGGCAACGATCGCGGCCCGCGAAGCGCAGGAGCAGGTCGACGACGAGTGGTCGGTGTACCAATCGCTCGTCCGGACCAGGATGCAGGTCGGCCTTCGGGTCCCAGCAGGCGCTGGGCAAGGGAGACAAGGACATCCAGGGCACAAGGAGTACGCCGCGCTGCTTCCCCAGATCGAGGCGCAAAGGCGGGTGTTCTATGAGCCCTTCCGGACCGCTTACCACGCCGGTGTCCCGACCATACGTCCTTGGTGGAGGTGCGGCTAGCCTGACTCGATCGCCGGACCGTGCCCATTCCTTGTTGACCGGATGCGCTGCGATCTCCTTCGCCCGGCCAGCGCTGTCGCCACGATCACGCGCGGACTTGCGGACCTTGTCGTACTGGCGTCCGCGCTTCTCGCTCCACTTCTGCGGCATCATCGCCTCCCGAGTATGCGGACCCTGAAGGTAGCGACCGAAACGAGGCATCCAACGCAACCACCGCGAGGGGAAGTGCGCGGCTGGCTAGCGTCGACGCCGAGCATTAATCACGCAAGGCGGCACATCGTCTGGGAGTCGGCGTCGGAGTCCTGGGCAGGTCAAGCTCGTCCGTAGTGCGATGGGACCTGCCAGCGCGCCCCATCGAGTCGTCAGAGTCGCACACCTCGCCAATGTCGGCTTCGTTCACTCCGGCCGTCATTTTCCGCGTCCGCTGAGCTTGTCGCGGATTCGGTCGATCAGACCGGTGCCGGCGCCGAGGATCTTGTTGAGCGGGGGTGTGTCCGGCGATGACGGGTGCGGCCGAGTCGGCGCGATCTTCTTCGCCTTCTGAACCTTGTCGCCGAGCTCGCGGAGCTCGGCGGTGGTGGCATGCTCACGCAACTGCGGGAACAGCTCCTCTTCCTCTTCCTTGATGTGGGCCCGGACCTCGTTGCTCATCTGACGGAACGTCGTCATGAACTGCGGGTCGCTGGTGTCCATCTTCTCGAGGGTCTTGAGCGCCTTCTCGACCTTGTGGTGATCCTCGATCTCCTTGTCGACGAGCGCGACGCCGCCGGGCACGCGTTCGCGTACTGCCGGATAGAGGTACTGCTCCTCGGCCACAGAGTGCCGAACCAGCTCGGTGACGACCCGATCGGTGATCTCGCGAAGCTTCCCGGCATCGGTGGTGATCTCGATGTCGGCGAACAGCTCCTCAACCTCACGATGATCATGGGTGAGCACATCCACGACGTCCTGAGCCTCTGCCATGGCCAACTCCTCATCAATCGGAACTGAAGGAACCGGTACCCCACCGACCTGGAAAGAAACCCGCGCGGAGCGACCAAGGCGACCAGCGAGCACGCCAGCTTCACCTCGGACCGCGATCGCACGCCCCGACGAATGGTGACCTTCTCGGAAACGAGCTCTTCCTCACCCACCGAGACACCAAGGTGATCCAAACCGCCTTGCTACTGGCAGTGTCGGTCGTCGTGATCTGGCGCGACCGGGAACTGTTCCTCACACCCCCGACACCGCGTGCCACTCCCGGAGGAATTATCCAAGCCTGGGTCGCCAACCCGGACCCGACGCCGAGCTATCCGACCGGCACGGGCGCAGGCAGGCCAAGTCTGACCCATGACCGACCGGTCGTCAGCGGAAGCGACACCAAGCGATGGCACGTCCCACCGCATCGCCGTGCCGGCGCAATCAGGTCCGGGCCCTGACCGGCCTCGCCTCCCTGGTCATCGGCATCCCCACGACGGCGATCCTGTGGCACACTGACGGCCCGGCGGCGGCCGCGTTCATGTGGCTTGCCATCATCTTGGTGAACGTCGTCGCGTTCGTACGCGCCCGACCGCCGGGCTGACCCGGCTGACCGGGCCAGTCGCGCCACCCTCCTTTCGGACGACCAAAGGGTCGCGTGTCGAACCTGACATTCTCTGCGGAGGGTGATGGTTCGCGGCCGCGGGTGAAACTCCTCTACTTGGGTACCTAGGAACTGAGCGCGGCACGTAGTTACGTCCTTGCCACTCTTTGAGCCCTTTAGAGGAGAACATATGAGCAATCCTTCAAGCTCGATCAGCTCCGACAAGTCGTCAGACAAGCTCAGCGCTCGAGAGTCCACCGGATCCTCTGAGTTGCAGACGACGAAGGGGAACACCACGATCGCCGACAGTGTCGTTCAGAAGATCGCCGGTGTCTCGGCCGGAGAGATCTCCGGGGTGCATGCACTTGGTGGGGGTGCGGCGAGGGCGTTCGGTGCGATAAGGGAGCGGATCCCGGGCTCGTCCCAGTCTGTCGGCCAGGGTGTCGCGGTGGAGGTCGGTGAGCGGCAGGCGGCGGTTGACCTCGAGGTGGTGGCCGACTACGGCGTCTCCATCGTCGAGCTCAGCCGCGCTGTTCGGCGCAACGTGATCTCGGCGGTTGAGGGGATGACCGGTCTGGAGGTGACGGAGGTGAATGTCGCCGTGAACGACATCCATCTGCCCACCGATGACCAGGATGCCCAGGAACCTCGGGTCCAGTGATCGGTACTGGGCCAGTGCAAGGCGCCTGCGATGTCGACGCCATCGCGGCGGCGACACTGGCGTGTCCTGCGGTCGCCGGGCTGGATGAGGGCGGGACTCACGCGGTGGCGACCTATCTTCCGGGACGCCGGGTGGTCGGTGTGCGAGTCGACGACCGCCGAGTGGTTGTATCGGTCCTACTGGCCTCTAGGTTTTCGGTGCGGTTGCTGGACGCACAGGTCCGCAGCGCGTTGGCGCCGCACGTCGGAGGCCGTGAGGTCGACGTGTACGTCGCCGACGTACAGACAGCCGCGGACGTCTCGTAGAGAGCCTGATGGGTATGCCCGCGCAGAACGAGACGGAAGACGAGCGCCGCCGGCGGCGACGTGCGCTGATCCGCGCCAACCATCCCGACAGGGGTGGGGACGCTGCCGAGTTCATTCGACTCCTCGCCTACTTCGACCAAGAGCCCCCGCTGAGCGAGTGCTATTCGGAGATGAGGTTCATCCGCCGACGCCGCTGGTGGCACGCGACGGCGTCGATTCGACTGTTCCGACCTACTTCACGGCGCCCGAAACGCGTCGTCTGACTGGGCTGGGCGTGAGTCCGTCGCGGCCCGTTTCTTACTGGAGGTTGTCATGCATCCCACTATGATCGGGCTCTTATGCGGCCTGTTCTTAGGGGTCGCCTGGGCGGCGGGTGGATTCGAAGGCCTCGTCGTCACCGCCGCACTGGGCATCATCGGCTTCGTCGTCGGCAAGGTGATCGCCGGTGACGTCGACCTTAATCAGTACTTCGGCGGATCCGGCCGCTCACCGCGATGAACACCGCCACATTCGGTGAGTCCGCACCGGGCAGGAACAGTGTGGCTAGCGACGAGCATCCCGCCGTGGTCCCGCCGGACGAGCGCGGGCAGTTGACGATCAACGACCGCGTCGTCGAGAAGGTTGCCGGCCATGCCGTCACGCTGGTGACAGACGCCGCCGCCGCGCCACGCCGCATGCTCGGGCTGAGGATAGGGGAGGCCAGGCCTCAGGCCGCGGCGAGCGTTCAGGCGCGGGTCCAAGGCGACATCGCCAGCGTCCAGGCTGCCATTGCGGTGCGCTGGCCAAGGTCGGTCCAACGGGTTGCGGACGAGGCGCGGCAACGCATCCGCTCGGAGGTCGCCGACATCACCGGTGTGCGCGTGGACCATGTCGACGTTGAAGTGGTCTTGATGACCATGCCGTCGGCGGAACCGAGGGTCAGATGACGGCCACGACCTGGGTGACTCGAGGTGTCTCCGCCCTGCTGGCGTTGGCGCTGCTTTTTTGCTCACTGCTGGCCGTCGTGGAGATTGCGGCCGCGGCGCTGGGTCGTGAGCCGGTGCTGGTTCACTACCCGGACTGGACCGATTGGCTGCGCACGCACAGCTGGAACGACCGGATCGTGCAGGCGCTGCTCGGCGGGCTCGTCGTCGTCGGGCTGCTATTTTTGCTGCTCGCCCTTCGTCGCGGCAAGCCGGCAGCGCTCACCCTCAGGAATCGCACCGATGGCGTGGACGTCACCGCCTCCCGGCGCAGCGTGGAGAAGTCGCTGGCGGCTGTTGCCGCCCGCACGTCCGGCGTCGCCGGCGCGAGCGCTTCTGTGAGCCGTCGTACCGCGCGCGTGGAGGCGCGAACGGTCGCCCCGTCTGACCCCGGGATCCGTGACGAGGTCGAGTCCGCCGTGAGAGGGCGGCTGGACTCACTCGGCACCGAGCGCCGCATCCGCACTCGGGTTGCACTCACCACGAAGGACACGCGATGAGCAGCCGTGCCAATGTCGTCAACCGAGTCGTGCTGACCGTGCTCGGCCTGCTCCTTCTCACCGCTGGGGGTTTCGGACTCGCCCTCAGCGCCGGCGCCTTCGGAGAGTCTCGCGCGGACAATCCGGTGCTGCCGGAGCAGGTGAGGACCTTCCCCGATGGGCGTCCCTGGTTCTGGTGGGCGGTAGCCGGGGGCCTCGTCCTGATAGCAGTGCTCGCGTTGCTGTGGCTGCTCGCCCAGCTTAGGACAGATCGGACGACCCGGTTGGACCTGACCACGGATGCGAGGGACGGCTACACCACACTGCACGCCAACGCCCTCACCAACGCCGTCGAGGATGAGGCGCTCGGCATCCCCAGCGTGACCAGCGCGTCGGCGAACGTGCGTGAACACCGCGGAAATCACGTCTTCCTTCGCGTGGAGCTGGCCGATTCCGCCGACATCGACGGGGTGCGCACCCGGCTCGAGAACGAGGTGGTGGCGCACCTCCGCGAGGCAGTCGCTGACCCACGATTCCTCGTGACCATCGAACTTCGCCCGGGCGCCAGTAAGACCCCACAACGCTCACTCACCTGAAACGGCCGGTGGCAACAGAGCTACTCCGTCCGACTGCGCCCGCAGACGCCAGCGAAGCCCGTAGGTGGCGTGGGCTCAACGGGGATGGGCAGCGCTGGCTGGGTTTTACCCAGCGACAGTGCCTCGCGGCCGAAAGGGGCAACAATGGCCGACTAGATTGTCAGCAGACGGTCGAGGACGTCGCGGTACCGCCGCAGGGTCAACCGCAGCTGTTCGGTGTCGGGCTCACCGTCGCCCCACTGCCCCGCAAGGTGCTGGCGTTGTTCCTCGAAGATGGCGGCGAGCTGCTCCAGCATGTCGCCGACGAGGCTGTCGGCCTCCTTGACCGCGTTCCATGGGTCGTCGACGAAGCCCTGCTGGATCACCTGCCAATGGGACCTGAAATGCACGAGCGCGTCGTCGGAGACCAGGTGGTCGCCGCTCGTCGTTCCGGCTTCACCCGCGGTCCTTCCCGTCGAGGCCGGAGTGGCGTCGGTGGCCGGGTCGAACTTCGGGTCGTTGTCGGCTGTGGTCATGCGTGCTCCCGATCGTCGGTCGATCCTCGGTCTGGCTCCAGTCCGTTTCCGCTGTTGTGCAGCAGTGCGTCGACGAGTTGGCGGTAGGAGGTGACGGCCTGGCGGAGTCGCTCGGTGTCGGCGGAGCCGGCGGCCTGGGCCATCGCCACCGAATGCGCCTCGCGGTAGCGCTGCGCCGCCTCCGGGTGGTCCACGGAGATGTCGTCTACCCGGTGCTCGAAATCGTCGACCGGGTAGCCGCTGTCGCGCATGATCTGGACGACGAGCTGGTCCGCGCGCTCGACTGCCTCCGCGGGCTGGTCGACGAACCGGTGCTGGATGTCGGCCCATTCCTCGCGGTACCGGGCGGCATCCTGTTCGGGCACCGGCGCGACCTCGAACTCGGCGCGGCGCCTCTCCCGTTCCCGTAGCTCCCGCTCCGCCGCCCGGCGGCCGTCGGACTCCTCGAGGGTGCGTTCATACTCCGGTCCGAACCTCTGCTTCAGCTGGTCCGAGCGTCTCCGTCGAGAGAACAGGGCGACAACCCCGACGACGGCCAACACGACGACGATGACGATGACGACAACAGCGACTGTGTCCATTGAGACCTCCATGCCGCCTCACCTGGTACCCACCTGCTCCGCCCTCAATCCGGCACCGAGCATGTGGTCGCCATTGTCGTCATGGCTATACCCGTTCGACCCGACGGCTTCATGGAGCAAGGCAGCGAAGTCGGCGTCGACGCTCGCCGAGAAAAGCTGATCGCCGACCGGCGACGAGTTCGGCTTTAGAACGATCTTGATGGGTACAGAATCGGACATGGATCCGGATGTTTTTCGAACATCGAGGATGGTGGCCTGGCGGTTCTCGGTGAAGCGGAGAGCTGCGGGAATGAACGCGGGAGCGAGATGAACCTTCAGACGTTTCTGCTCATCCTCTTCGCCTTGTTCCTGCTGTTCTTCTTGGTGACTGCGCCGGTTCAGCTAGCGAACACGCTGGAGGGAATCGGCGGGTTTCTCGCAGACGCGGCTGAAAGTCTGATTCGGTTCTTTCGCGCGCTGGGAGGGGATTAGGAGGCCCCGCTTGGCGGTGTCCGTATCTTCCACGTTCGCAGAGGACCGAATGGTTCTCGATTGGTGGCGTTGGGTTTCGCCGCGCCGCCAGGTCAATCTCGCGGACGATCTGATCGAAGATGTCTCCTGGTCCATGGTCGACGCGGAGGGATGTGCCGGTTGGCGTAGCCGAGGACTCGGTGTTCGATCGCATCGATGCTGTTCATGCGGTAATAGCCGGTCGCCACCTCACGAAGGTGCAACCGCGCGGCGGGCGGACTTAGGAGCCGAGGTCCCAGCGACGGCAAGAGTGAAGGCGGCCCGACCCGTGAGGTACCGGGTCTGCCTTCTGAAGCGATGAGGCAGGTCACGAGTCGGGCGCGCCGTCGATCTCTGTACCCAGGGCTCCAACGTCCATGCCTACGGCTGCGTCTGCCAGCCGCCCGCTCCGAGGTCGGAGTGCGTGTGGCAGGTCGGGATGGTGTGGGTGGGGGTCCGCTGGCGGTCGCGGACCCCGCACTCACGGGTTGTCTATCGCACCAGACCCAGGATGCGGTTGAGGATGTTGGTCAGGCGGAGCGGTGAGCTTCCGTCCAGGAGGCCGGCCACGGCGCACAGCAGGTTGCCGAGAAGGGCGCCGGCGCCGGGGATCGCCTCGATGTGGAGGTGTACCCGGTTCAGGGTGACATGCAGGCCGAGGAGGTTCAGGTCCAGCGGTCCGAGGACGAGATTCAGGATGTCGCAGGG
>Ga0075429_100000267_pt1 | contig 36413 bp, 26 predicted proteins | sample RhiMetdeltSRZDD3_FD_75295 | JGI IMG/M metagenome (GOLD analysis project Ga0075429, IMG submission 75295) | Populus rhizosphere microbial communities from Tennessee, USA - Rhizosphere MetaG P. deltoides SRZDD3 | ecosystem: Host-associated > Plants > Roots > Rhizosphere > Soil | place: USA...
TGGCCCGGACCTCGGAGGGTTTGATCGCGGTGTACCGCGATCGGAGCGAGGCCGAAGTCCGGGATATCTCAGCGGTGCGGCAGCTGAATGGCCGGTGGACCAGCCCGGTACGAGTCGCCGCCGATGGGTGGATGTATCGGGCCTGCCCGGTCAACGGCCCTGCGGTGGCGGCGCAAGGACGCCAGGTCGCGGTCGCCTGGTTTACCTCTGCCGACGGAAAGCCCCGAGTCAAGCTGGCGCGTTCGGGTGACGCCGGCGCGACATTCGGCGCGCCCCTCCAGGTCGACGATGGGAATCCGCTGGGCCGAACCGACGTCGAGCTGCTGCCGGACGGGTCGGTCCTGGTGGTGTGGCTCGAGATTGTGGGAGACCAGGCGGAATGGAGGGTCAAGCGAATTCGCACCGATGGCGCCATCGACTCCCGCTGGACCATCGGCTCGGCGCCCCGCACCCGGCAGGCCGGGTTCGCACGCACCGGGATGGCCGGGGGCGACTTGTTCGTGGCGTGGACTGCCCCGGGACCCTCAGGAGGGGTCCGGATCGAGCGACTGGTATCCCCCGGCAAGTGAGGGTCGGGGACTTCCGCTCCGCCCCGGAAAGATGCACTTTAAGCTGTTGGCCCGCCCGCGCTTTTTTCGTGTGAACCAGAATTCTCGTCACCCACGCCAAGGCTAGACCAATGCGTCTTCCGACCTCGCTGCTATCCCGCACCCGCGCCGGAATCACTCTCCTGCTCGGGCTCCTGATGGCTTCCGTCCCTGCGGCGGCACAGCAGGGCAGCGGCACCATCCGGGGTACGGTCACCCAGACGGGCTCCGACCAGCCGCTCGCGGGAGTGATCGTGACCGTCGGAGGCACGACCACCAAGGCCGTCACCAACACGCGAGGCAGCTACACCATCGAGCGGGCACCTACCGGCCCGCAGACGCTGGTGTTCCGGTGGCTGGGCTATCGGCCGGTTCAGGTCCAGGCCACGGTCAACGCGAGCGGGGTCACCACGGTGGACGCCAAGATGGAGCAGCTGCCGATCCAGCTCTCCGAGCTCAGCGTGACCGGCGTGTCCAAGGTGCCGGAGCGGGCGGTGGAGGCACCGGCGGCGGTCTCGGTCGTCGAGCCCCGCGTACTGGTGACCGTCGGCATCACCGGCCAGGCGCCGCTGGCGCTTCGCGAGGTGCCGGGCGTGGACATCGCCCAGAGCGGGATGAACGACTACAACGTCAACGCGCGAGGGTTCAACTCCTCGCTCAACCGGCGGGTGCTGGTGCTCCAGGATGGCCGCGATCTCGCCATCGCCTTCCTGGGGTCGCAGGAATGGAATGCGCTGGCGGTGCCCACCGACGAATATTCCAAGATGGAGCTGGTCCGCGGGCCCGGATCGGCCCTGTACGGAGCCAACGCCTTCTTCGGGGTGCTCAACATCACCACGCCGTCGGCGCGCGAAGTGGCCGGCACCAAGCTGTCGCTGGGCGGCGGGGAGCTGAGCACCATCCGCGCCGATGCCCGCCATGCCGGCGTCCTCGGCGGCGGCCGCTGGGGGTACCGGCTCAACGCCGGCTACAACCGGAGCGAGAGCTGGTCGCGCTCACGGACCAGCGCCGACCGGCTCGATCTCAAGCGGGAATACGGGCCGGTGGTCGAAGACAGCGTCGCGCATCCGATCCCGCTGGCCCGGGAGCTCCGCGCCCTCAATGGCCAGACTGCCGACCCCGTCACCGGCGCCCTCTCCGGCGAAGCCGATCCGATTTCGAATGCCTACGGCTCCGCGCGGATCGATTACTACGCCAGCAGCGGCTCGGTGCTCACTGCCGAATCGGGCGTCGCGCAGGTGCAGAACGAGATTTTCGTGACCGGTATCGGCCGGGTGCAGGTGAGCAAGGCGCTTCGCCCCTATGCCCGTCTCGGGTGGGCCCGTCAGACCTTCAACGTGATGGCGTACTGGAACGGCCGACGGACCCAGGAGCCGCAGTACTCGCTGGCGTCGGGCGCCGCGCTCGAGGAGAAGTCGAACATCCTTCATATCGAGGCCCAGGACATCCGGCGCTTCGCCGGCGACAAGGGCCGCACCGTGTTCGGCGCCTCGGCGCGGAACTACCGGGTCAACACCGACACGACCCTCATGCGCCCCGAAGACGACGACCGGAGCGACTATTACTACTCGTTGTTCGGCCAGATCGAGTACCAGCTGGCCGCGCAGGTGCGGGGCGTCGTGGCGTCCCGGTTCGATATCGGGTCGCTGATCAACCCGCAGTTCTCGCCCAAGCTCGCCATCGTGTTCACGCCGAGTGACAAGCATTCCTTCCGGTTCACGGTCAATCGCGCCTTCCAGACCCCCAACTACTCGGAGTTTTACCTCCGTGTGGCGGCGGGCCTTCCGGCCAATTTCACCGCACTCGAGACCGCGCTCCGTGCTTCCCCGCTCGGTCCGGTACTGGCGAAGGTGCCGGTGGGCAAGCTGTTCTCGACCCGCGCGCCGACGGCGACGACGCCGCAGGCGAGCTCCGTCGTACCGGTCTTTGCCCGGGGCAATAACAAACTCGATGTGGAGAGCACCCTGGGGTTCGAGGCGGGCTATCGGGGCGACCTCAGCAGCACCGTGTACTTCACCCTCGACGCCTACGTCAACCGGATCCGGAACTTCGTGACCGATCTGCTGCCTGGCGTCAACACCGTGCAGTTCCCCTATTGGACCGCGCCGGACTCCGTGCCGGCCGCCAACCGGCAGGCGGTGGTGGACGCCGTGCGCAATGCGCTGCTGGCCAGCCCGGCAACCGTCCTGGCCGGACGGGGACTGACCCGGCTAGAGACCGGTGCTTCCTCCATCGTGTTGAGTTATACCAATGCCGGGCGGGTGACCCAGTGGGGCGTCGAAGCCGGCGCCGGCTGGCAGATGAGCCGCACCCTGCGCACCGACGGCACGCTCACTCTGTTCGACTACAGCGTGGACCAGGACCGGGTGGCGCGGGGCGACAGTCTGCTCGCCAACACCCCGAGTGCCAAGGCGACCCTCGGCGTCTCGTTTGCGGATGGTCGCTTCTCCGCCGGTACCAACGTGCGCGCGGTGAAGGGCTACTCCTGGGCGGCAGGCGTATTCGCCGGATACATCGAGCCGAACGTGACCTTCAACGCCAACGCCGCCTACGACATCAACAACAACTTCAAGGTGTTCGTCACCGGGACGAATGTCTTCGACAACAAGAAGTTCGAGATCTACGGCGGCACGGTGAACGGCCGGCGCATCCTGGGCGGCGTAACGACACGGTTCTAACGACCCCTCTCTGAACGGAGCAGGCACTATGGCAGTTCGATTCACGGTGCGTCGCGGCGTCGCGGTTCTGGCCCAGGCGTTTGTCGCCATGCTGGCGCTGCCGGCGCTGCTCGCGGCCCAGAGCGGCACGGTCACCGGCAAGGTCACCGACCGGCAGACCGGGGAGCCGCTGGCGAGCGCGCGCGTGTATGTCGCCGGCGGACTCACCGTTGCCGTCGCCCGGGGCGACGGAACCTATCGGCTGACAGTGTCCGCGGGCGGCCACGACCTCCGGGTCAGCGCGATCGGGTACACCACTGGGCGCGCAACCGTGCAGGTGCCCGCCGGAGGGACCGCCACTCAGGACTTCACCCTGGACCGCGCCGCCGTGGCTCTCGAGGAAATCGCGGTCACCGGCTCGCGCCGGACCGAGCGGACGGCCGTGGATCAGCCGGTCCCGGTCGACATCCTGACCCAGGAAGAAATCCGGCAGACCGGACGCACCGAGACGGCCCAGATCCTCCAGCAGCTGGCGCCGTCGTTCAACTTCCCGCGCACCACCGTCGGCGACGGCACCGACCACACCCGGCCCGCGACCCTGCGCGGCCTCGGCGCCGACCAGGTCCTCGTGCTGGTCAATGGCAAGCGGCGCCACACCTCGGCGCTGATCAACGTGAACGGCTTTATCGGCCGGGGTCAGGGCATGGTGGATCTGAACGCGATTCCCTCCAGCGCGATCGAGCGAATCGAGATCCTCCGCGACGGCGCGGCGGCCCAGTACGGCTCCGACGCCATCGCCGGCGTGATCAACATCATTCTCAAGGCCAACGCCGTCGACGAGATCTCGCTCGAGCTGGGCCAGACCGCCAAGGGTGACGGCAACCTGATCAACCTGAACGGCACCCACAATTTCGCCTGGGGTGACAACGGGTTCCTCCAGCTCGCCGCCGAGTTCCGCGATCGGCAATACACCAACCGCTCGCTGCGCGATCCCCGAGTCCAGTATTTCGCCGGCGATCCCAAGAACTCCGATCCGCGGTTCGTGAATCAGATCAATCACCGCCAGGGCGACGCCGACACCCGGGACATCGGGGGGTTCCTCAACCTCGGCAAGCAGATGGGCTCGACCACCGAGCTCTACGCGTTTGCGGGCTGGGGCCGCCGCACCGGGAACGCGGCCGGCTTCTGGCGCCGACCGCTCGACGACCGCACCGTCCGCGCGATCTATCCCGACGGCTTCCTGCCCTTTATCTACTCGACCATCTACGACGGGTCGGCGGTCGCGGGGCTCAAGGGAGACATGCGGGGCTGGAACTGGGATCTCAGCGCGGGGTATGGTCGCAACTCGTTCCGGTTCGACATCAAGAACACCGCCAATGTGTCGCTCGGGGCACAGAGCCCGACCGAGTTCTACGCCGGCACGCTGGTCTTCGGACAGTTCACCGGCAACCTCGACGTGGTCAAGGGATTCAACGTCGGCTTTGCTTCCCCGCTCAACGTCGCGATCGGGGGCGAATTCCGGGCCGACAACTACCAGATCAAGGATGGCGAGCCCGACAGCTACCGCGACGGCGGCGTGCGCATCCAGGGCGGGCCGAACAACGGCGGGATCGCGCCGATCGGCTCTCAGGTCTTCCCCGGCTTCCGGCCGGCCGACGCGGTGAGCAAGAGCCGCAACAACGTGGCGGGGTACATCGACCTCGAGTCCAACGTCACCAGCATGCTGGTGCTGGGAGCCGCCGGGCGCATCGAGCACTACAGCGACTTCGGCAAGACCGGAGACTACAAGTTCAGCGGGCGGCTGGAGCCGGCCAAGGGGCTGGCGTTCCGCGCCGCGTTCAGCAGCGGATTCCGGGCGCCGTCCCTCGGGCAATCGTGGTTCAGCTCCACGGCGACGAACTTCGTCGCCGGCGTGCCGACCGACAACCGCACCTTCCCGGTCAGCGATCCGGTCGCCATCGCCCTGGGCGCCAGTCCGCTCAAGTCGGAGACGTCGCACAATACCAGCGCGGGCGTCGCATTCTATCCGCTGCGCGGCCTGTCGATCACGGCCGACTACTACAAGATCGTGATCAAAGATCGCATCGTCCTCTCCGGCACCTTCAATCAGCCGGGCGTGGTCGCCTTCCTCCAGTCCCGGGGCTTTACCGGCGTCGGCGGCGCGCGTTACTTCACCAATGCCGTCGACACCCGGACCAGCGGTATCGATATCGTGGCGGGTTATGGGTTCCCCATCGGCGCCTCGGGCAATCTGCGACTCACCGCCGGCTTCAACAAGACCAAGAACGTGGTCACCGCGGTCGATTCGATTCCGGATGCCCTCAAGGCCTTCCAGGAGACGTTGTTCGACCGGGTGGAGCGGGCTCGCATCGAGGTGGGGCAGCCCAGCACCAATTTCAATCTGGGCGCCATCCTCACCCGGAAGAGCTGGGCGTTCAATTTCCGCACCCAGCGCTTCGGCAAGGTCACCAGCTTCGGCACCCCGGTCGATGGGTCGCTCGATCAGACCTTCGAGCCCAAGCTGATCACCGATCTCAGCGCTTCGTACACCCACAGCAGCTCGCTGACCCTGATGCTCGGCGCCGACAATGTCTTCGACGTGTATCCGGACAAGAACAGCGTGGGGAGCGCCACCGTCGGCGGCAATGCGAACTTCGGCATTTTCCCCTACAACGGGATCTCGCCGTTCGGCTTCAACGGGCGCTTCGCGTACGTCCGGGGCATCTGGAGTTACTGACGGCGCAAAGGCGCAATGACGCAACGGCGCAACGTGGGGCCGGTCTCCGACAAGGGGACCGGCCCCTTCGCTTTGGGGTGGACCGCCCCGTCACAGTTCAACAGCGCGCTTCGTCCCTAGATCCTGACAGCCCCGCTAGAACCCGAGGAATGGAACTCGCACTCCTCCGGTAATCCGGATGTCGTGCTGCTTCTGCTCCGCGGTCTTCACGCCGTTGACGTCGAACGATGCGTTGTAGAGGTAGTCCTCGACCCCGACGTTGATTGCCACCAGCCGTCCGATCCTGATCCCCGCCGAAGCGCCGAGGACGCCGCCGACGTTGGTGCCGGGCTCGACGGTCGCCGACCCGGCGGTTCCGACCTTGAACGTGTGCCGCACCGCGCCCACGCCGCCGCTCACCCCGAGCCAGAATGGACTGGTGCGCGGAATGAGATAAAACGTCGCGCGGCCGCTCCCGGTGAGAATGCGGACGTCCTGGTTGAAGCTGGCTCCGGTGCCTTCCTCATAATCCACCGAGCCGGGCGAATAACCCACGTCGCCCTCGATACCGAACCGCGAACCCAGCCCGATGCCAAGCCGACCGCCAAAGGTGATGGCGGCCGAAATCCGGGTGGTTTGCGTCGTCGCTCCGCTCGAGTAGCTGAACAGATCCGCGGTCGGGACCAGCACGCCGATGTATGGCGTGAGCGAGATCCCCTTGGAGGTTGCCGGCGCTCCAACCTGAGCCGATAACGGCGCCGCGGCGATCAGGAGCGTGAGGGCCAGGGCGGCAGGGCGGACGGTGATACGCATGAGTACTCCTCTGTGGTGGGCGGGGTCCGGGAACTAAGTTACCCGGTTTCTCGCGGGAACCGGGGTTTGGAGCTCGATGATGGAGTGGCGTGACTATCCCCTGGCCGGCACCGGAGAGTCCGGACAGGTCAGTCTTCGGGTTCTGCCCGAGGTCCTGAGCCCCCAGCTCCGGAATTATCGCGACCTGTTGGTGGCGCTCCCTCCCGGGTACGCCGAATCGGGAACCGCCCACCCGGTCGTCTACCTGCAGGATGGCCAGAACCTTTTCGATCCCGCAACCAGCTATGCCGGAGACTGGGGCCTCGCCGAGGCCCTCCCCGAGCCGCCGCCAGGCGCGGCCCTCCCGATCCTGGTGGGGATACCCAATATGGGGCGACGGCGGCGCTATGAGTACGGCCCGTTTCGCGATATTATCCACGCCGGAGGAGGGGGCGACCGCTATCTCGCTTTCGTAGCCGAGACGGTCAAACCGCTGGTGGATGCGTCTTTCCGGACCCGCCCCGGACGCTCTCACACCGTCATCGCTGGCTCATCTCTTGGCGGTCTCATCAGTCTGTACGGTCTCTATCGGTACGCGGATGTTTTCGGCGCTGCGGGAGTGCAGAGCCCCGCGCTCTGGTTTGCCGACGGCGCCATGCTCCGATTTGTGGAAGATCAGGCCAATCTCGCGGTTGGACGGATCTATCTCGACATCGGCACCGAGGAGGGCTCCCGGGCGCTCCAGGACGTCCGGCGCCTCCGGGAGCTCCTGATCGCCGCTGGGCATATGGAGGGACGCGACCTCTCCTATGTGGAAGAGGAGGGCGGAGAGCACGACGAAGCCGCATGGGGGCGGCGATTTCGTGAGGCGCTGCCGTTCTTGACAGGGAGCCAGGGAGCCCGAGAGCCAGGGAGCTAGGGAAACACTATGCACCACTCACACCACTCCTGGATCAGTCCCTCCCTCGGCCGCGACATGCCCATCGAGGTGTTCGGGCACGCCGGCGCCCGCGTGCTGGTGTTCCCGACCACACTGGGCAGCTGTTACGAATGGGGCGACCGGCACATGCAGGACGTGCTGTCCGATCACCTCGAGGCCGGCTGGATTCAGCTCTTCTGTCTCGACCACGTCCACGACGAGAGCTGGTACAACAAGACCCTGCATCCCGGCGCCCGGGCGTGGCGGCACCTTCAGTACGATCACTACCTGCTCAACGAGGCGCTCCCGTTCAGCGAGAGTCTGAATTCCAACCCGTTCGTGATCGCCGTCGGCGCCAGCTTCGGGGCCTATCACGCCGCCTGTTTCGGCTTCCGCCATCCCGATCGGGTGCACCGCGTCATCGGCATGAGCGGGCTCTACGACGTCAAGTCGATGACCGAGGGATACTCGGACCTGAATGTGTACAGCAGCAACCCGTTCGACTTCATGCAGCACGAGCACGACCCGGCACGGCTGGCCGCGTTCCGCCGCCAGGACATCGTCCTGGCCATCGGCAAGGAGGATCCCTCCCACGCCAACAATGTCGCGTTCTCCGGGATTCTCTGGGACAAGGGCATCGGCAACGCGCTCCGGCAGTGGGACGGCTGGGCGCATGACTGGCCGTACTGGGAGAAGATGATTCGGATGTATATCGGAGGTCACGACTAGGGAGTAGCGAAGAGCGAAGAGCGAAGTGGGAAGGCCTTTCCTCTTCGCACTTCGCTACTCGCAACTCCCTCGAACAGGAGCTCGAGGATGGCAAAGATCGGCCTGATCGTCGGCAGGGAGTGGAGTTTTCCCCCCGCCTTCATCGAAGAAGTCAACCGGCGAGACGAGGGGGTCACCGCCGAGCTGGTGAAGCTCGGGGCGCCGCGCATGGATGATCCCGCGGAATACCGCGTGATCATCGACCGGATTTCCCACGAGGTGCCCTTCTACCGGACCTATCTGAAACACGCGGTCCTGGCCGGCGCCACGGTGGTGAACAATCCTTTCATGTGGAGCGCCGACGACAAGTTCTTCGGCGCCACACTCGCCACCTCGCTCGGGCTTGCCAGCCCGAAGACCGTCGTCCTGCCCAACAAGGAGTATGTGCCGGGGATCGTGCACAGCGAATCGCTCCGCAACCTGACCTATCCGCTCGATTGGCAGGGCATCGTCGATTATGTCGGGCTGCCCTGCATCCTCAAGGACGCGCACGGCGGCGGGTGGAAGGAAGTGTACGTCTGCCAGACCATGGAGGAGCTGCTCCACAACTACGATCGCTCCGGGCTTCTCACGATGATCGTGCAGGAGTTCATCCAGTGGGATGAGTTCATTCGCTGCATCTGCCTTGGCCAGGACGTCATCCGGCCGATCAAGTACGATCCCAAGGCGCGGAAATACCATCCCGAGCTCGACTTTCTGCCGCCTCCCCTCATGCGACGGGTGGTCGCCGATTCGAAGACACTGGTGCGGGCCCTCGGCTACGACATGAACTCGATCGAGTGGGCGGTGCGCGACGGAATTCCGTACGCGATCGATTTCATGAATCCCGCTCCCGACATGGACATCTATTCGCTCACTCCCGCGCATTTCGAGTGGGTGGTGAGCAGCATGGCGGACATGGCGATCCGGTTCGCGAAGGAGCCGCGTAAGCCGTCCAAGCCGGCCTGGGAGAACTTCCTCAAGGGCCGGCCGAAGCCCAAAGCGTCGAAGGACGGCTGAGGCCCGATGACGGTAGCGGCCGACCTCGAGAGAGCGATCGACGCCTGGCACCGGACGCTCACACCCGAGCGTGCCGGCGAGTCGTCCGCATGGCTCACCGAGCAGCTCCGCCGTCGCGGCCTGTTTTTCGGAGACCGGCCCCTCTGTACCGTGCTGCGGCCCCGCTTTCTTGCCCCGGCCCAGTACCAGCTCCTGCAGCGGCGCATCGCGATCCTGCTTCGCGCGTTCGACAAGGCGCTCGAGGCCGCGCTCGAGCGGCCGGTGCTGCTCGACCGCTTCGGCCTGCTCGACTGGGAACGAAGCCTGGCGCTCCTGGATCCCGGCATTCCCGCCTCGCCGGTGTCACGGCTCGATGCCTTCTTCGATCCCGGCGACGGACGCCTGCGGTTCACCGAGTACAACGCCGAGACGCCGGCTGGATCGGCCTACAACGACGCGCTGACCCAGCTCTTCCTCGCCATCCCGGTCGCGCGGGAGTTTGCCCGCACCCACGCGCTTCGACCGCTTCCGGCCGTGCCCAACGTCACCCATGCCCTGCTCGATGCCTGGGAGCAATGGTCGGGGCGCCGGGAGCTGCCGGTCATCGGTATCCTCGACTGGACCGAAGTGCCGACCCGGAGCGAGTTTCTGCTCTACCAGCAGTATTTCGAATCGTTGGGAATTCGCTGTGTCATCGCCGACGTCCGCGAATGCGAGCTGGTGGGGGGCCGGCTGGTGGCCGCGGGCACTCCGATCGACCTGATTTACAAGCGCGTGCTGATTCACGAGCTGATCGGCCGGATGGGGATGGAGCATCCCATCGTGAGCGCCGTCATCAGCGGCGCCGTGTGCATGGTCAATCCGTTCCGGTGCAAGATCCTCCACAAGAAGGCTTCGCTGGCGGTCCTCTCCGACGAGCGCAACGCCGGGCTCTTCGGCAAGAAGGAACAGAAGGTCATCGCCGACCACATCCCGTGGACCCGGGTGGTCGAAGAGCGCAGCACGACTTTCCGGGGCGAAACCATCGACTTGCTGCCCTGGATGGCCGACCGCAAGGACCAGCTCGTGCTCAAGCCCAATGACGACTATGGCGGTGCCGGCATCGTCCTGGGATGGGAGGTGGATGGGGCGACGTGGAGCGACGCGATCCGAACGGCGCTGGCCGAGCCGTTCATCGTGCAGGAGCGCATCGGCCTCCCCAGCGAAGCCTTTCCGAGCTGGGTGGACGGCGCTCTGGTCTTTGCCGACCGGATCGTGGATACCGCGCCGTTCGTTTTCCGCGGAGCGTATGCCGACGGGTGCCTGACCCGGGTATCCACGGCGACGCTGGTGAACGTGACGGCAGGAGGCGGCAGTACGGTGCCGACGTTCGTGGTGGAAAAGCGGTGATGGTCAACGGTCAACGGTCAACGGTCAACGGGACCGGCCCTGCGGGAGCAGTGCCCGTTCACCGTTCACGGTTCACCGTTCACGCAGTCAAATCAGGGAGCCCCGTTTCCGTATGAAGGCACCTAGCCTCACTTTGGGAATCGAAGAAGAATATCAAATCATCGACCCCGTCACCCGGGAGCTCCGGTCCTACATCACGGAGATCCTGGGAGATGAGTCGCTGGTGCTGGGTGAAATCAAGCCCGAGCTGCACCAGTCCATGGTGGAAGTCGGGACCAAGGTCTGTCACACGCCGAGCGAGGTCAAATCCGAGCTGGTCCGGCTCCGCCGCCTGGTGATGGACCTCGCCGCGAAGAAGGGTCTCAAGGTCGCCGCGGCGGGGAGCCACCCGTTCTCGTCCTGGATGGATCAGGAGATCACTCCCCTCGAGCGCTATATGGGTGTGCGCGAGGATCTCCAGGATCTGGCCCAGGCCCTGCTCATCTTCGGCACCCATGTCCACATCGGGATCGAGGATCGGGAGTTCCTCATCGACGCCATGAACGTCTCCCGGTACTTCCTGCCCCACGTCCTGGCGCTCTCCACCAGCTCGCCCTTCTGGATGGGGCGGCGCACCGGGCTCAAGTCCTATCGCAGCGTCGTGTTCCGCTCCTTCCCGCGCACCGGGATTCCCCGCTCCCTCTCCTCCTGGGGCGAGTTCGAGAACGTCGTCAAGGTGATGGTGGAGACGAATTCGATCCCCAATGCGTCCAAGATCTGGTGGGATCTGCGGCCCAGCTGGAACTACCCGACGCTGGAGTTCCGGGTCTGCGACGTCTGCACCCGGGTCGATGAAGCGGTCTGCATTGGTGCTATCTTTCAGGCGATCATCGCCAAGCTCTGGAAGCTTCGCTGCGACAACATGTCGTTCCGGCTCTATCCCGTCGCGTTCATCGAGGAAAACAAGTGGCGGGCGCTCCGCTACGGCCTCGACGGCAACATGATCGACTTCGGGAAGCAGCAAGAGTATCCCGCGCGAAACTTGATCCGGGAAATGCTCGCCTGGTTTCTCGATGACGTGCTCGACGATCTGGGAAGCCGCAAGGAAGTCGAGTACGCATTCCGGATCCTCGCCGAGGGAACCAGCGCGGATCGGCAGCTCGGCGTCTATGAGCGCACCGGCGACCTCAAGGCCGTCGTGGACCAGCTGATTCGCGAAACCGAAGAAGGAGTCCTGCCCTGACCCGTCCGCTGATCGGAATCCCGACCCAGACGCTCCAGTCGATCGATGGGATTCCCGAGGTGCTGCCCCACTCCTGGGTCATGAATTCGCGCTACTATCTCGCCGCCGCCGCGATGGGCGCGGTGCCGGTCATGATCCCGTTGTTCGATGGCGACATCGACACCCTTCGCGCCATTTACGACCGGCTCGACGGCCTCCTGCTGGCCGGCGGGGTGGACATGGAGCCTCGCACCTTCGGCGAGGCGCCCCATCCCCAGCTCGGCCGTACCGACCGCTCCCGGGACGACGTCGAGCTCCAGCTCGCGCGCTGGGCAATCGCCGAAGGCAAGCCGATCCTGGGACTCTGCCGGGGACATCAGGTGTTGAACGTCGCGCTGGGCGGCACCCTCTATCAGGACATCGAGACCCAGATTCCGGGCGCCATGCGGCACGATTACTTCCCCGGTTTTCCGCGGGACTACCTGGCGCACGACATTGTGCTGGTCGAAGGCTCCCGGCTCCGTGCCGCCGTCGGGGCGGCGGCGATGCCGGTCAACAGCATGCATCACCAGGCGGTAAAATCGCTCGCGCCGGGTCTGCTGGTCTCCGCCCGGGCCGGTGATGGCGTGATCGAAGCGATCGAGTCGGAAGGACCCAACTATCTCGTCGGAGTCCAGTGGCATCCCGAGGTCTTCGAGCAGCGGGACGAGCGGACCCAGCGGCTGTTTCAGAGCTTCGTGGACGCCGCAGTGCGCGGGAGAGGCTGAATCGTGCGCAGCGTTGCCGCGGGTTTCGCCCTGATGACGCTGGTCTCGCCGTCCCTCGCGGCGCAACAGCCGAAATCCGATTCAGCGGTCACTCGCAGGCCCGAGCGCTCCATTCTCGGGTGGGCGGAGGTCGTCGGGATTGCCGCGATCACCGGCATGGCTTTCTCCCGGGACCAGCTGCTCCGGGATCGGCTCCACGATCCCCATGACGACCTGGGACGCACGCTGTCGGACCTGGGAAACGGTTTCGGCGACGGTGCCGTCGTCTACCCCGGGCTGTTCGCCCTCTCGATGGGTGGAAGAGTGTTCAAGAAGCCGGGCATGCAGAAGCTGGGCTCACGAGCGCTCCAATCCACCCTGCTGGCGGGAGCCGCCGCCCTGGCGCTGAAGTCGATCGTCGGACGGCAGCGCCCCAACAGCTCCGGGAGCAATGCCTACGTCTTCCAGCCCTTCGCGACCGGCGACATCTCGTTTCCTTCCGGACACACCGCCGTCGCATTCGCGCTGGCGACGTCGCTGGCCCGGGAAACCAAAGACCAGTGGACCGACCTCGCCTTCTTCGCCGCGGCGTCACTGACGGCGTATTCCCGCTTGCACGATGACAAGCACTGGGCGTCCGACGTGATTGTCGGCGCGGGCATCGGCATCCTCTCCGCGCGGTTCGTGCATCGCTTCGAGGGAAGAGTCGCGGTGGCGCCGGGCCATATCGGAGTGAGCCTGGCGTTCTGATCCCCGGAATGGAGCCGTGATGCGCGGATGGTACGCAATGCTCGTCGCGCTGGCCCTGGTGTCCGCTCAGCCGGTACCGGCGCAGCAACCCAAACAAGATTCCGCGACGGTTCGCCGCGCCAGCCGGCCCCTCATTCGCTGGGGAGAAGTCATCGGCATCACCGCGGCGACCGGCCTGGCGCTCGCCGTCGACCAGAGGGTCCGGGACCGCCTGAACGATCCCCATGATGCGCTGGGGAGAAGGATCTCCGATATCGGCAACGGGTTCGGCGATCCGGTCATCGTCTATGGCAGCCTCTTCGTATTGTCGGCAGGCAGCAAGGCGCTCGGGAAGAAGGGACCGTACGGAGTGACCTCGCGCGCGCTCAAATCCGCCCTGCTGGGCGGAGGGGCGACGATGGTGCTGAAAACCATCGTCGGAAGAGAGCGTCCCCTCAACTCGATCGATGATTCCTTCAACTTTCATCCATTCAGTTTCACCGACAACTCGATGCCCTCCGGCCATTCGGCCGTCGCGTTTGCCCTGGCAACCTCGTTCGCGAGGGAAACTCCGGACCAGTGGACCGACCTCGGGTTCTTCACCCTGGCGACGGTGACGGCCTATGCCCGCATGCACGACGACAAGCACTGGCTGTCCGACGTGGTGCTCGGTGCCGGAGTAGGCATCCTCTCCGCGCGCTTCGTCCATCGCTTCCAGGCCAGGCTGGCCGTCGCGCCGGGAGGCTTCGGCATGAGCTTCGGGTTTTGACGGCCGCGTGACGCACCTCTGGCACGACCTCACCCCAGGGCGCAATCCACCGGAGGACATCCGGGCCATCGTGGAAATTCCCGGGGGAAGCCGGAACAAGTACGAGCTCGACAAGGCGTCGGGCATCCTCCGCCTCGACCGGGTACTGTATTCCGCGGTGCACTACCCCGCCGATTACGGCTTCATTCCACAGACGCTGGCCGAGGACGATGATCCGATGGACGTGCTGATCCTGCTGAAGGAACCGACCTTTCCGGGGTGCGAGGTGGACCTCCGACCCCTCGGCGTGCTCCACATGCTCGATCGCGGAGTCCCCGACGAAAAAATCCTCGCGGTGCCGACCGAGGACCCGTTGCAGAAAGAGTTTCGCGAGCTGACCGACGTGCCCAGCCACCTGCTCGCGGAGATCCAGCATTTTTTCCAGACCTACAAGGATCTCGAAGGAAAGCGGGTGGAGATCCTTGGATGGGAAGACCGGCCCGCCGCATACCGCACCATCAGCGACTCGATCGCACGATATACCGCGAAGTACCGGTAGCCGGAGATTGCGCTTTACCCATCAGGCCTGAAGCCGGGGCATGCAAGAAAACTTCCTTCCCTGCAATGGTTTACATGGGCAGTCCACCCGGCCTCTAAATTGCGTTTAGAAGGCTCATGTCTCCCTCGGGCAGGCAGAGCCACCGCATCGCAGTCGTCCTGGGCACCCGCCCCGAGGCGATCAAAATGGCGCCTGTCATCCAGGAGCTCCGGCGCCGTCCCGACCAGTTCGAGACCGTCGTCATCACCACGTCGCAGCAGCGGGAAATGCTGGCCCAGGCGATGCACGCCTTCTCGCTCTGCTCCGATATCGACCTCGGCCTCAGCCATGCCAATCAGTCGCTGGCGGACTTTACGGCCCGCGCGCTGATCGCGCTGACCGGAGCGTTTCGGCAGGTGAAGCCAGATCTCCTCCTCGTGCAGGGCGACACCAGCACCGTCATCGCCGCGGCCCTTGCCGCCTTCTACCACGGCGTCCCGATCGGACAGGTCGAGGCCGGACTCCGCTCCGGCGATGCCCGCCGACCGTTTCCCGAGGAAGTCAATCGCCGGATGGCGAGCTGCGTCACCGATATTCATTTTGCGCCCACCGAGCGGGCCCGGTCCAACCTGCAGGCGGAACGGGTCCCCGACGAACACATCTACGTCACCGGCAACACCATCGTGGATGCGCTCGCCTCGATCCGCCACGACGGAGTGTTCGATGACCCGGCCCTCAACGCGCTGGGATGGGAGTCCAAGCAGATCATTCTGGCGACGGTGCACCGCCGGGAAAACCTGGGACAGAATCTGCGGAATGTCTGCGCCGCGTTCCGGCATCTGGTCGAAACCCATGCCAAGACCGAGATCGTGATCCCGGTGCACCTCAATCCCTACGTGCGGGAGATCCTCTTCGAGGAGCTGCATGCGGCGCCGGGCGTTACCCTGCTCGAGCCGCTGGAGTATCCCGACCTGATCGAGGTCATGCGGCGGAGCGTGCTCGTGCTCACCGACTCCGGAGGAATCCAGGAAGAAGCGCCGGCCATGCGCAAGCCGGTGCTCATTCTGCGCACCGTCACCGAGCGCCCCGAAGTGGTGGAATCGGGATACGGCAAGCTGGTCGGCACCGACCGCGACCTGATCGTCGAGGAGGCGTCCCACATCCTCTCGGATCCCGTCGCATACCGCGCCATGATCAGCGGGGGCAATCCCTTCGGCGACGGCCACGCCGCGACCCGAATCGTGGATATCCTCACCGAGCGATTCCGGACCGGCCGCCTCTTCTCGGCACCCGTCGTGGACGCACCCGTTCCGCAGCACTGAATTGGTAAGCCATGAACAGTTGTCAGCTAAACAACATAAATAACTAGAGAATACATTGACCTAATCAATATTGTGACTGCAGAAATCTATTTTTATCGGTGAAATCTGTGGTTCCACGACACGTTGAACAGCGATCTGACCCCACCAAAATGGACGGCTCAACCTCCAATCAACTAGGGCAGCAAATAGCTCGACAATAGTTGGTTATTTAGACTAACAGGACTCCAAATCAAACCTATTTGCACGCAGAACCATCCTGCAGAACAGTCCCGCCGAAGGCTTTCCCGGGTTTGCCGTCCGAATCCACACAGTTCCTCCCGCATGGGCGGCACATTGAGCAGCAGCTTCGAGTTTCGCCCCCGAGCTCAAGTAAAGATCCACAGGCTGCCTTTTACGACTGGCGTATCTGCCTATACGGCTACAAGTTACAGGTTCACCCTCGCCAGGCCGCCGCCCGCCTTCATGACCGAACCCCCCAGTGCGCTCACCGCGGCCCTTGTGGACCGGTATCGGATCGAGCGCGAGCTTGGTAGCGGAGGGATGGCCACGGTCTTCCTAGCCCAGGACCTCAAGCACCGGCGCAGGGTAGCCATCAAGGTTTTTGCCCCGGAAGTCGCGGCGGCATTCGGGGTGGGTCGGTTCCTGCGCGAGATCGAGATCGCCGCCCACCTCCAGCACCCCCATATTCTCCCGCTGTTCGACTCCGGCGAAGCCGGAGGGCTCCTCTATTACGTCATGCCGTTCGTCGAAGGGGAGTCGCTGGCGGACCGGCTGAAGCGCGAGCGACAGCTTCCGATCGACGAAGTCGTGCGGATCGCGCGCGAGGTGTCGCTCGCGCTGGCCCACGCGCACACCCGCAGCATCATCCATCGGGACATCAAGCCCGCCAACATTCTCCTGTCGAGCGATGCCGCACTGGTCGCAGATTTCGGCATTGCGCGGGCGATGGTCGAAGCCGGCGGAGACCAGCTCACCAGCGCGGGTTTCTCGATCGGCACCCCGACGTACATGAGTCCCGAACAGTCGTTGGGCCTCCCGGTCGACGGACGGAGTGATCTCTACAGTCTTGCCTGTGTCGTGTACGAGATGCTGACGGGGGAGCCGCCGTTTACCGGCTCCACTTCGCAGGCATTGCTCGCCCGCCATTCCCTCGATCCGGTCCCTCGGCTTCGCACCCTCCGCGCCACGGTGTCGCGCACGATGGAGCTGGTGATCGAGCGAGCCCTCGCCAAGGCTCCTGCCGACCGGCAGAGCTCGGTACTCGACTTCGCCACACAGCTCGTGAAGGCGGCGGAAGGCGGAGGCAGCCCCGACCGGCGCGACGCTTCGGGGCTCAAGCGCGGCGTCCTCTGGGCAGGAGCCGCGGTACTGCTCGCTCTCGCGGCCGTCGGAGGGTGGTCGCTGCTGCAATCGAACCGGACCGCGCCTGCCGGACCGCCGAAGCTGGCGGTGCTGCCGTTCCAGAGCATCGGTCTTCCGGACGATCGATACATCGCCGACGGCATGTCCGATGAAATCACCAGCCGCATCGCGGGAATGAGCGGGCTTGTCGTCATCGCACGGAGCAGCTCGACGCCGCTGGCGGGCCCGGGCCGTCCGCTGAAAGACATCGGGCGAGAGCTCGGCGTGGCCTACCTGCTCACGGGATCGGTGCGCACCGACCGGAAGGCCGACGGCACCAGCGCCATCCGGGTCACGCCGCGGCTGGTGCGGGCGGCCGACGAACAGGTGATCTGGAACGAGGGATACGATCTGGCTCTCGCGCCCGGCGAGCTGCTCGAGGCACAGGCGAGTATCGCCGACGGCGTCGCGCGCGCCCTCGGGGTGTCCCTGCTCTTGCCCGAGCAAGCGGCCCTGGCCGCGCGCCCGACTGATAACCTCGCGGCGTACGAGGCGTATCTCCGCGGCAATGTCTACGCCTCGCAGGGCTATGCGACCGAGGAGCCGGCGCGGCAGGCGGTGGACATGTATCAGCGCGCGGTGGACGCCGATCCGCGGTTCGCGCTGGCGTGGGCCCGACTCTCCCAGGCACACACCCGCTACCACTACTTCGACCGGGCGCCCTCCCGGCTGGCCCAGGCGCGCACCGCGGCCAACCGGGCCATCGCGCTCGATTCAGCGCTCCCCGAAGCTCATCTTTCGCTCGGGCTGCTGCATTTCCTCGGGTACGTGGACTACGACGCGGCCCAGCGGGAATTCGAGATCGCCCGGAAAGGCCGGCCCAACGACAGCGAAGTGCTCGCCTACCTCGCGACGCTGGCGCGGCGCCGGGGCCATTTCGAGGAATCGGTCGCCAGCCTGAAGCGGGCGACGGAGCTCGACCCCCGCTCCCACCTGTACGCCATGGAGCTGGCCATCTCGCATCTGATGATGCGCCGTTTTCCGGACGCCGAGCGCGAGATCGATCGCGGCCTCGCCCTGGCTCCGGACTATATCCCCGCGCACATGCTCAAGTCCTTCATCATCTGGAGCGGCAAGGGCGATCTGGAGAAAACCCGGGCGGCCATGCGGGAGGCGCTGCGGAATCACACGATGCGCGATGTCCTGAGCGTCATTGTGCTTCGCAATCCGCAGTTCGTCCTCACCCTCGGCAGCGAGTTCGAGGACTCGCTCGACGCGATCGGACCGCGTGACCTCACCATCGATCCCGGGTTTCTCTATCTGGCAAAGGGCCTGTCGTTCAAGCGCCGCAACCCGCCCCGTTCCATTGCGTATTTTGATTCGGCTCGGGCCATATGGGAGCCCCGTGCCGCGGCCCGTCCCGAGGAAATGACCTTCCACGCGCTGCTGGGTCTCTCCTATGCCGGGCTGGGTCGTGAGACCGAGGCGCTGCGCGAAGGCAGGACCTCGGTCCAGCTGCTGCCGCTCGCCAAAGACGCACAGGGCGGCACCTATCCCCTCACCATGCTGGTGACCTCCTCGCTGCTGCTCGGCCAGCCGGACACCGCGCTGGTCTACCTGCGCCCCCTTCTCGAGCATCCATCGAATGTTTCACCGGGGCTGGTGCGCTACGATTCCCTGTTCGCTCCGCTCCGAAGCCGTCCCGGGTACCGCCGGCTGATTCCATGAGGGGCGGGGCATTCCGCCCTCGCGCCGTCCGCGACCTGTCGATCCCCGGAGCGCGGGGAGTGCGCGTCTGCTATGCCCTGCCGCCGCTCCGGGCCGGTCCGGTTCGGCTCGCCGGCTGGTGGCCGAGCTTCGGGTCGGGATTCTCGCACCTCCAGGCGGCACGGAGGGCGTCAGCCGAGGCAATCGAGCGTGCCTGCGGCGTGTTCCAGGGAACCGAAGCACGGATCACCGCAGCGTACCGGACGCTCGGCCCCGGGGCGATTCACCCCGCGGAGTGTCAGCTGATCAGCGAACGGCAGCGGAGGGGGAGACCGAACCGACCGCGATCACCGCTGACCGGCATCCCTCCGCGTTTCGATGAGCGGGACCCGATCGAGTGGACCCCGGTCTGGTCGATGACCGCCGAGCGCTGGAAATACCTTCCGACAATGTCGCTGTACTTCAAGTATCCGATTCGGCGCGCGCGACGTTACTGTCCCGCCGATTCGAATGGAATCGCCGCGGGAGCGACCCGGACCGAGGCGTCGCTCCGGGGGTTGCTCGAGCTGGTCGAGCGGGATAGCGTGGCGCTCTGGTGGTACAATCGGATTCGCCGCCCCCGGGTGGACCTGGCCTCCTCGAAAGACACGGGTATCGAGCGGCTGCTCGAATTCTATCGCGCCGCCGGGCGCGAGGTCTGGGTGATCGACCTCACCAGCGATATTGGAATTCCGGTCTGCGCCGCGATCTCGCGGCGAAGCGGGGGCCGGGAAGATCTGGCGTTCGGCTTCGGTGCCAGCCTGCAGCGCGTCGATGCCGCACGACATGCAATGCTGGAGATGGCGCAAGTGCTCGCGGTTCGTCATGCCGGTGGACGAGGCGGGTCCGGTACCGCGGCATTCGAGTCCTGGAGGAGAGGCGCCACCGCGGCGGGCACACACCATCTCCGTCCCTCTCGCGCTCCGAGCCGGGACAAGGGCGGCACCGCCGGCGACGCGGAGAACGCGGGGCGAGCGCTGGCCCGCGTCATGTCGGCGATCGAGACCCGCGGACTCGAAGTGTTGAGCTGCGATCTCTCCAGAGCAGGGGCGCCGCTGTCGGTGATGCGCATGGTTGCGCCGGGGCTTCGTCACATGTGGCCGCGGCTGGCGGCCGGAAGGCTCTATCGGGCTCCGGTGCAGGCGGGTTGGAGCAGGAGAATGCTTCATGAGAATCAGCTGAACCCGGTGCCGCTGCTGCTGTGACTTGCGCGGCAACGATTCCAGCGATATATGGACCGGATACCCCACAACCCAAGAGGCTGCCGTGGCGAGTCGCGTGTCATCAAAGGGCGTGGAACGCATTCAGGCAAAGGCAATGCGCGACGATGCGTTCCGGCGGAGTCTGGTTCGCAATCCCCGCAAGGCGCTGACCGAGGAGGGGATGAAGATTCCCGCCGGGGTGCGGGTCCGGGTCGTCCAGAACAGCGCCAGCACGTTCCACCTCGTCATCCCGGGCAAACCCGTCAAGAAGCGCGGCGGATCCAAAGGTCCGAAGCGGCCGGGACGGATGGGTCCGCAGTTCACAATCCCCATTTAGCACCCTCCCGGCGGGTGCCGGGAGGTTCCCGACCCGACCGCCGCTGGGCAGCGTTTGTCTTGCGGCTTGCCTCCGGCGCCCGGATTCCCCGCCGGGTGCCCGGCGATCTCGCGCCGGTGGTTCAGCGGCTCGCCGATCGCGGCGGAACCGAACCCGCGCTTGCCCGGCTGGCCCGGTCGCTCGGGGGCAAACCCGGTGAAACACAGTGGCGGGCAATTCTCTCCCGGCTCGAGGAACAGTGCGCGATCGTCTACGAGGTGCGCGACGCGCGCCGCCTGCTGGCGCGACTGGTGCCGATGGCGGCGGCCTACCGTGACCGCGCGCGATTCCCGCGCGGCGGACGCCGTGCGCTCTCCCGATTCGCCTGCCTTCGCCGGCAGGAAGGGAAGCTGGTGATCGAGTCGCCTCTCGCCTTCGCCCGGGTGGAGATCGAGCCCGACGGGATCCCGCTGCTGGCGCCGATTCTGGGCGCAGTGGCGGGCGAGAATGGGTCCCGGGCGCTCGCGGATCTCCTCGACGCCGCGGGATTGCTCACTCCGGTCGGACCGGCCGGACGCGAGGCGGAAGACGCCGACCCGGTACTCCAGACCTGGGAATTCGCCGACCTGTTGTTTCACGCGCGAAGCCGCCTGGGCCGCCACGACAGGCCGGCCGGCGCAACCTTCGAGTACCTGGGCCGGTTGCCGCCGCTCCCGGCAGTCAAGCCGGTCACGACGCGGGGGGGAATTCGGCTGCCCCGTCCCGATCTGACGCGCAGCACCCGGCGCGATCCACCGTTTACGCAGGTCGTCGAGGAGCGCCGCTCGGTGCGAGCAACGGCCAGCGAGCCGTTGAGTCTCGACGAGCTCGGAGAGTTTCTCTATCGCACCGCGCGGGTTCGCCGGCAACGGCGCGCCACGCCATCGCTTCCGTACGAGACGACCAGTCGCCCCTATCCCAGCGGAGGAGCCTGTTATCCGCTCGAGGTCTACCTCGCGGTGAGCCGGTGCACCGGTCTGGCGCGCGGGCTCTATCACTACGATCCCCGCGGCCATCGGCTGCATCCCGTCGCCGGCGGTGAAGTCCACATCGACGACCTGCTCCGGGATACCAGGCAACCCCTCGGCGCGGTGCCCCCGGTGCTCGTGATGCTCAGCGCGCGGTTCGGGCGAATCACGTGGAAATACCGCGCGATGGCGTACAGCGTGCTGCTCAAGGATGTCGGCGTTCTGCTGCAGACCATGTATCTCGTCGCCACCGCGATGCGGCTGGCACCGTGCGCCGTGGGATCGGGTGACGCGGAGCGAAGCGCGCGCGCGCTGGGAACCCGATTCGAGGAGGAATCCTCGGTCGGTGAGCTGTTGCTGGGCCGGCTCCCTGGAGCGCGCCGTGAGCCGCGCTAAGCCCGAGACCGTGCTGGCGTGCATGCCCTGGGCGGCGGCGACGCGTCCCAGCCTCGGCATCGGGCTCCTGGTCGCCGCGGCGAAGCGGCGCGGCTTGCCCTGCCGCGCCGAGTACCTGCACCTCGACTTCGCGGCCGGCTTCGGTGCGGCGACCTACGAGCACTTCGCGACGACTGATGAGCTGTTCGCGCTGGGCGAGCACCTCTTTGCGGTGGACCTCTTCGGCACCCGGTCGCTCCGCTCCGACGAGTTTCTCGACCGGTTTCTGGCGCTGTACGAGGAGGGCCGCGCCGGCCGTGGCCTCACGCTGGGCGCGGAGGCGCTTTATGCGGTACGGGACGTCATGGTGCCGGATGCCCTGCAGCGCTACACCGAGCGCATCCTCGCCGCTCGACCCGACATCGTGGGCCTGAGCTGCGTCTTCAATCAGGTGCTGCCGAGTCTCGCGCTGGCGCGCCGGCTGAAGCAGGCGCGACCCGGCATCACGGTACTGCTCGGTGGAGCGTGCGTTCACGGCCGGATGGGTGAGACCTACGCCAGTGCCTTTCCCGAATGGGTGGACCACGTCTTTACCGGCGAAGCGGACCTGAGCTTCCCCGCGCTGCTCGACGCGATTGCCAACGGTGCCGACACCGGCGCGATAGCCGGCGTCACCGCCCGAGGCAGGCTGGCCGCACCGGGAACTCCTGTCTCCGGGCTCGACCAGCTGCCGATTCCCGACTATGACGACTACTTCCGCGACCGGGCCGAGCTGACCCGATCCGGCGCCAAGTTGCTGGATCGCACCAGCTTGAGTTTCGAGTCGTCACGCGGCTGCTGGTGGGGGCAGAAGAGTCACTGCACGTTCTGCGGGCTCAATAACGAAGGAATGACCTACCGGATGAAGTCGGCGGACCGCGTCGTGTCCGAGGTTGCCGAGCTGGCGACCCGGTACCGCTGCCTCGATTTCGAGGCCGCGGATAACATCCTTCCACACACCGCCTACCGCTCCCTCCTCCCAGGACTCGCCACGCTCGGTCTCGATCTGCGGTTTCTCTACGAGATCAAGGCGAATATCTCGCGGGACGATGCGGCGGCCCTCCGCGATGCCGGGGTGCGCTGGGTCCAGCCGGGAGTCGAGAGCTTTTCCGACCATGTGCTCGAGCTCATGCGGAAGGGCTCGACCGGCGCACAGAACATTCAGCTCCTCAAATGGCTCCAGGAGCACGGCATCACGCCGTTCTACAACCTGCTGGTCGGGTTTCCGGGCGAGACTGACGCGGACTACGAAGAGGTGATGGCGCTGCTTCCATCGCTGTTCCATCTGACGCCGCCGGTGCGGAGCCGCACCATCATGGTGTCGGTGCACCGCTTCGCGCCGTTTTTCGACGATGCCGAGCGCTGGGGAATTCAAAACGCTCGGCCGGCCTGGTATTACCGCCATCTGATTCCGCCGCGCCGAGCATCGGCCCGCGACTTTGCCTTCTTCTTCGATCGCGATATTCCGGCGGTCGCTCCCGTCCACCGGCAGCGAGCCCCGCTCGACCGGGTGCTGGCGCGCTGGGAGCGATCCAGGCAGACGGTCAAGGCCAGTCTGGGGCCGGGCTTCATCTCGGTCCTGCGTGCCGACCAATCGAAAGAGGTGGAAATCGCCTGTCTCCGCGACGACGCCGCGTCGGTTTTTCTGTTGTGCGACGCGCAGACGACCCCGGCCAAGCTGAGCCGGGATCTCGCAGCGCTGCGGCCGGGGAGCGTGGACGGCCTCGACGGGGTGGTGGCGGATCTGGTCAAGCGCCGGCTGGTGGTTCGTTGCGGCGACCGGCTGGTCGGAGTCGTGCCGTTCGACCGGCCCCACTCGAGTGCCGCGCTCTCGGCCTGGCTGACGCGCTGGAATGCGGCCCCGCCCGGTCCGGCAGCGCCGGTGCTACGCCGAGTGCACCTCTCCGGCCGCGCGATGCCCTGACTCGAAGGCGCCCTGCATCCATCCGGGCATGCAGGAGGTATGCTCGCCGGCAAAGTGCAGCCGGCCTTCCGGCCTCGCGATCGCCGGCAGGTATCGACGCATCTCCCCCGGCTCGAAGTAGCAGTAGTCTCCGCGGGCCCACTCATCCTCGTCCCAGCTCTTTGTTGCAGTCGCGACGACCGAGCCCGCCACACCGGGATACACCAGGTCGAGCTGGGCGATCGTCTCCGCATAGCGGGCTTCGAGCGGCATCGCGGCCCAGGCGCGGGCTCGCGGGCCGGCGCTGTAGGACTCGAGGATGCCGGCGGGTCCCGGCTGCGAAATGCTCTGATCGTTCACGTACATGATCGGCAGGTCGGTGGCGGCGGTGCCGGGAAGGCCCATCTGCTGCCAGGGACGGCCGCTCGTCTGCACGAAGGTGCGGGTCACCGACGTCGCCCGGAGTCCGGCGATGACCCGCCGCTTCGCCGCGGTCAGCGGAGCGCGGATCTCGACCTCGCGCAGCACCGAATAGGGAATGGCGACGATCGCCCGCTCCGCCTCCCAGCTTCTGCCCCCTTCGCTGGTGACGCGGACGCCGTTGCCGGTGTCCTCGATGCGCCGGATGGCGATCCCGTACTCGATCCGGTGCGCCAGCTGCGGCGTCGCGGCCAGGCCCTTCGGCAGCTGGTCGTTTCCGCCCTGGATGGTGAAGCAGAGCAAGGCCGCCTGCGCGGCATCGAGCGTGCCGCCCGCCGCGAGGCGGAGGGATTCGGCGACCGGCGCCGGAACTTCGCTGGCCGCAAAGATCCCCTTCTTGACGTGGGGCGGCACACCATCGAGCTGGAGGGCAATATCCCGCAGCACATCGAGCGCGCACACCGCGTCCATGCCGTCGCCAAAGAGACCGAAGTAGCCGCCCTGGAGAATCTCGATCGCGCCCGGGGAAGCATTCTCGGAGCGGAGAAACTCCGCGAAGGTCTGGTTGTCGAATTTGACGAGCACCTCCGGAGGCCAGCCCAAAGCACGGGGATCCCCGAGCTGCCCGGTGGCCGCCGGGATCACATAGCTGGTCCAGAGACCGAGGGCTCCGTTGGCCTGCTCCGTCTGGGTCAGCGGAACCGGCCAGACCGCGTTGGCCGCGCTCGGATGACCGACCCGGGTTCCGCGGAGGTAGGAGATCGTGTCGGTGGCTTGCGCGGTGATCTCGAGGAGCGGAAGCCCGAGCATCTCGACGTAGCCGATGGTGAGGGTATGATGCCCCGGCACGAACATCGCGCCCGCCTCGGCCACCTGATTCTGGATGAAGGGCTCCCGCAGGGTGTGCACCCGACCGCCCGGCGTCGGTTTGGCCTCGAGCAGGGTCACGTCATGGCCCGCATTCACGAGCTGGTAGGCCGCGGAGAGTCCCGCGAGCCCCGCACCCAGCACCAGCACGCTCTTGGGCTCGGGGTGGGGAGGATACAATTGCCCCGAGAACGACGGAAAGGCCGACCGGGGATGCACGAACCCGGAAAAGTTCCGCGCCGGCGAGGTCACGGGTTCTCCAGCAGCCGGCGCAGGTTCAGGCGGCCGGCGCCGTATTTCGGGTCGAATCGCTTGCCGTGCATTCCGGTGACCCGGTCGGCCGCGCGCATGAGCCGCTGCTTCACGCGGGCCGGAGACATTGGGCCCTTGCTGGCGAGCAGAATCGCCACTGCGGCGGTGACATGGGGACAGGCGCCGGATGTCCCGGGCCAGGCATCGTATCGCGTGTTTCGCGCGAGCGGTCTCGCTCGGGATCTTCGCTCCCCGGCCCGGGCCTCGCCGAGAAATCCGAATTCGCCGGGGAACGTCGGCAGGGTGGACCAGATCGCCACGCCCGGCGCGCAGAGCGCGATGTGGCGGCCGCGGCAGGAAAAAGGGGTGACGACATCGTCGGGACCGACCGCGCCCACCGCGATCACACCGGGGGACGCGGCGGGATAGACCGGCCGTGTCCGGTGTTTGAGCGCATTGCCCATCGCCGCCACGATCGTGGTTCCCCTCGCCAGCAGCGCCTTGAGCACCGCGGCTTCGTGCGGATCGGGCGGGGCGGGGCCCCCCAGACTCAGGTTGACCACGTCGAAGCGGCGGGCCAGACACTCGTCCAGCGCCCAGTGATAGAGCAGCGGGTTCACCAGGAAGATGCGCGCCCTGGCCGCGGGGTCGGCGTCGAGCCGGTCATCGAACACCTTCATGACGGTGAGCCGGCAGTGCGCGATGCCCTCGATCCCCAGCGTGTCCTCCCGGGACGCGTTGAGAATCCCGGCGATGTGGGTCCCATGCCCCACGATATCCTTGGCGGAGGACTTCACCCGATGGCCCCGCCCGAAGGAGTGCACGTAGTCGTGCACCCGTCCCTTGAGGCTCGGATGGCGGATTTGCACTCCGGAGTCGAGCACCGCGACCCGGATGTTCCCCGGCGGATGATAGGCCGGGAGCTTGCGCGCGGCCGCGAGCTGGATCCTCGCGTGGTTCCACATCCGCTCCGGAGGAAGGAAACCGCCGGCCGGATTGGAAGCCGCCCAGATGTAGCGCGCCGCCACTCTGGAGACCGAGACCAGATCACGATCGGCGGCGAGCTTTCGTAGCAGTGCGGTGCGGTGGGCCGGGTTCTTGAGGTGGATGAGGACATAGCCGGTCTCGGCTCTGGCGGCATCGTGCTCGCGCGCGGCCGCGAGGAGCGCGGCAGCCACCTGGCCGGAACGCCCCTTGCCCGACACTTCCCGCCGGGCCGCTCTCCCGAGCGGCGTCACGTGATGGAGCAGCCCCTCCTGCTCGAGACGATAGAGCGCGGCGATCCCCGAGGCGTCTCGCTCCGGCGGCTTCGCGAGCGCGCGGACGCGCACCGGCGCCGAGGGACGGACTCTCGCGAGCAGCATGTCGCGATGATGCGGATGATGCCGGGGCTCGGTCCAGGTGGTTCCCAGCATGCAACCGTTTCGGTGAGGGGGTGGTATTCTAGCGTCCGGACCCCCGTGAGGGGAGAGGGCCGGCTAGTACAGCTCCATAGTCAGCGGTCCACCGCTCCGCAGCACTTCCGGAAAGAGAAGTCGCACATTCGTCAGCCTCGTCGGTGGAAACCGGTCGAGCTTCCGGTAGCCGATCGTGGTGCCCCGGCTCAACGAAAACCAGGCTCCCCCGTTCGACCCCAGCACCTCATATCGGGCCACCGACTGACCCCGGGTTATGTCCTCCCGCAGGCTCACGATCGAGACCGGTATATTCGGGAGCAGCGCCCGCTGCTTCATCAGATCGGTTCCCAGGAGAGTGTCCAGCCGTTCACGCATGCCGCGGAGCTGCGCCACGTCGGTCGGGTGCAACAGCCCTTCGCGGGTCGGCGGCACGTTGAGCAGCAGCTTCGAGTTCCGCCCCACCGAGGTAAAGTAGAGCTCCACCAGATTGTCCACGCTGCGAACCTTCTCGTCTTCCGCCGGGTGATAGAACCACCCCGGCCGGATGGACACGTCGGTCTCGCCGGGTCGCCACACGGTGCCGTCTCGATTGCCGTGCTGGAGCGCTTCGATAATCCCCGGGCCGCTGGCACCGGGATACGGCACCAGCTCCGGATTCACCGTGGACCAGTTGGGATCCCCGGCGGTTCCCTTCTCGTTGCCGATCCAGCGCACGTCGGGCCCCGCATCGGAGAAAATCACCGACGACGGCTGCAATCGCTTCACCAGGCCAAAGGTCCTTGGCCAGTCGTACACCTGGCGCCGCCCATTGGGTCCCTCGCCGTTGGCGCCGTCGAACCAGACTTCGTGAATGTCCCCGTAGCCGGTGAGCAGCTCGGTCAGCTGCTCCATATACATGTCGTTGTAGCGAGGGGAGTCGCCGTACGTCGGCGCGTTCCGATCCCAGGGCGAGCAGTAGAGCCCCGGCTTCAGGCCCTCCGCCCGGCAGGCATCCACGAACTCGCGCACCAGGTCGCCGCCGCCGCTGCGCCATGGACTCCGTGCCACCGAATGAGTGGTCGTCCTGGTCGGCCAGAGACAGAAGCCGTCATGATGTTTGGCCGTGAGGATCATCGCCTTGAAGCCCGCGGCTTTCGCCGAGCGCGCCCACTGCCGCGCATCGAGCGCGCTGGGCGAAAAGACTCCCGGTTCTTCGGTCCCGTCCCCCCACTCGCGATCGGTAAAGGTGTTCACGCCGAAATGCAGGAAGAGCGCCAGCTCGTCCCGCTGCCAGGCCAGCTGCGCGGATGACGGGACTGGAGCGCCGGCTTGCGGCAGCCGCAAGGGCAGAAGTGCCGCGGTCGCGCCCGCCAGGAAATCGCGACGGCCAATCATCGGACCATGAGCTCCCCTCGAAGCCGTATGTCTTTTGAGGACGCGCCGACCGAAACCCGGAACACTCCCGGCTCGACCACCCAGCGCATGTCACGGTCCAGCAAGCGCAGCTGCTCCGGACCGAGCGGGAAGGAGACCTCGCGCTCCTCCCCGGGTCCGAGCCTGACCCGCTCGAAGCCGGCGAGCATCAGCACCGGTCGCGCTACCGTGGCCAGCACGTCCCGAAGATAGAGCTGCACCACCTCGCTGCCCGCGCGGGACCCGGTGTTGCGAACCCGGAGGGTGACGATCGCGCTTCCATCCGGCGCGATCTCCCCCGGGCCGATCCTGAGGTCCGAATACCCAAATGTGGTGTAGCTGAGTCCGAAGCCGAAGGGAAACAGCGGCTGCCCCGAGAGATCGAGGTAATCGTCGCCACGGCCGGTCGGCTTGTGGTTGTAGCCGAGCGGGAGCTGCCCTTCGGACATCGGAAAGGTGATGGGGAGCCGGCCGGCCGGGTTCGCATCGCCGAAGAGCACATCGGCCACGGCGCTTCCCCCTGCTTCCCCGGGATACCACGCCAAGAGCACCCCAGCCACCCGATCCAGCCACGAGGACATGGTGATGGCGCTCCCGCCCACCAGGACCACCACCACGGGCTTGCCCGTCGCCGCGACCGCGCGGATCATTTCCTCCTGGCGGCCGGGAAGTCCGAGCTTTGCCCGGTCCCGGAATTCTCCTTCTTCGATCCCCGCGACCACCACCGTGACCGCGCTTTTCCGCGCGATGGACACCGCGCTGTCGATCGCCACCCGGCTCCGGTCGAACACATCGGGCTCCCACACCAGCCGGACTCGCGCGTTGCCCGTGGTTTCGAAGTATTCGAGTCGGAGGTCGTGGCGCGTCCCCGGGATCAGGGGAGCGCTCGTGAGCGTGGTTCGATAGGATTGTTTCCTCCAGTTGTCGATCGCGAGCTTCCCATCCAGATACAGGCGGTACCCATCGCTTCCTTCGACGCCGATGCGTCTCGCGCGGCCCGGAGGCACCGTGAGAGTCCCGGTCCACCGAACCGAGTACCAATCGGTCGTGAGCCCGCGCACCGGTGGGTTGAAGGTCCAGCGAAAATCCACCGTCGAGTCGGCCCGCGACGCCTTCGGTTCCCCCGCGAGCGCGATGTTGTCGAAGAACTCCGCCCGGAGCGACAGCTGCCGGGCCGGGACCGCCGCCGGCTCGGCGCCCAATCGCCCAGGGCCGGGGGCGTAGCGGACCGTACCGGCACGGCCCATCCGCTCGCGAATCCCCTCGAGGATCGACACCGGCCGGAGTCCAGGACCGCTGTACCCGCCGAGCCTGGCCTCCATGGCATCGACGCCGATGACGGCGACCGACCGGATGGCGCGGGAGAGCGGCAGCACAGCGCGCTCATTCTTGAGCAGCACCATTGCGTCGCGCGACGCTTGGCGCGCGAGCGCCCGGTGCTCGGCTCGGCCGTTCCAGTATTCCGCGCTGTCCGCGCTCGCATAGGGCCGCTCGAACAGTCCGAGCTCGAACTTGGCGCGAAGCACCCGCGCCACGGCGGCGTCGATCACCGAGTCGGCGATGGTGCCGCCCTGAAACGCTGCGAGCCAGGAGCGATGCTGCTCCCATGATGACTGAAAGATCACGTCGAGGCCGGCGTCCAGCGCGTGCTTTGCGGCGGTGGCGGTGCTCGCTTCGGTGTGGTGCAGCACGGTCGAACCGCCGGTCGCGGCGGCGTCGGAGATCACGAACCCGCCGAAGCCCCACGCGTGCCTGAGGGTGGTGGTGAGCAGCCACCGGTTCTGGGTGGCGGGCGAGCCATCCACCGAGTTGTACGCGGTCATGATCGAGCGGGCGCCCGCGGCGATCGCGGAGCGGAAGGGAGGAAAGTGCAGCTCTTCGAGGAGGCGCGGGCTCACATCGACCGGATAGCTGTCCCGGCCGCCCTCGCCGACGTTGGCGACGAAATGCTTGGGTGTGGTGATGATGCCCGACGACTCGAAGGGGCCGACGAAGGCGCGCGCCATCTGCGAGGCGAGGAAGGGATCTTCTCCGTAGGTTTCCTCCACCCGCCCCCACCTGACGTCGGTGGCGAGATTCACCACCGGGCTCAGCACCTGCCGGATGCCGCGACTCCCGGTTTCCCGCGCGGCGGTGAGCGCCACCCGGCCCATGAGCGCGGTGTCCCAGGTCGCGGCGAGGGCGATCGCCTGGGGAAACACCGTCGCACCCTCGCGCGCCAGCCCGTGCAGCGCCTCATCGAAGGGAATGATCGGAATCCCGAGCCGGCTGCGCTCGACGAAGGATTGCTGAATCGCGTTGATGCGCTCGGCGTGAGCACGGGCCCCGCCCGCGCCGGCGGAGATCTGGAGTCCGAAGGCACCACTGGTGTAATCGTGGGAGGGGTCGTCCAGGCTGCCGGGAATCATGAACAGCTGCCAGAACTTCTCCTCCAGCGTCATGCGCCGGAGCAGGTCTTGAACCCGCCGCTCGACCGGGAGACCGGGGTTCCGGTAGGACGGCGGGCCGTCCTGAGCGGTGAGGGGAACCGCGACGAGCGAGAGACCGAGGAGCAGGCGCATCGATCGCGCAAAGATACGAGCCCGGCCGAGTCCCCGCGAGCGCGGGTGGCCGACTTTCAACTCCTCCGATAGAAGGCTAGGTTCGTCGCACCGGGAGGAACGGAACCCTGCATGCCCCATGACCAGCCGGCTCCACCACGCACCAGCCCTCGCTGGCGCCGGCACCACTGGTGCGCGGTGCTCGCGATCCTCGTCCTCGCCCTCTCGGTCGGCTGGTGGTCGCGACCGCCGGAAATCGGCACGGCCCACGACGATGCGATCTACGTCGCGCTGAGCTACTCGCTCGAACAGGGTCGCTACCACGACGAGTATCTGCTTGGCGCTCCGCCCCATGGGAAATACCCTCCTGGGATGGCCCTCTGGATCGCGGCGATCCGGCAGATCGCCGGCCCCGATCTCGATGCAGTCCGCCTGGGGAACCTCCTGCTCCTCGCCCTCACCGCGACCCTCATCGGCAGCGCGGTCTGTCGCCTCGACAGCGCCTGGCTGGGAGTGGGCGCGGTCGCGGTCACCGGCTTCAATCCGACCCTGCTCCAATTGACCGGTCAGCTGTACTCTGAGATACCCTACATCGCGCTGGCCACGTTCGCGATTTGGGCCACGCTGATCGCGGACCAGGATCCTCGGCGGCGCTGGCCTCTCCTCGCCAGTGTGAGTGCGCTGGCGGCCTTTCTGACCCGCCTGCTGGGAGTGGCGCTGCTTCCCGCCATCCTGGTATGGGCTCTGCTTCGACGACGCTGGACCACCGCCGCAGGGCTGGGACTCGTCTCGGCCGTCACCGTCGGAGCATGGCTGGCCTGGAGCCGCAATGTCGCCGGATCAGCGCTGGGCTCCAGCTATGCGGGTGACTGGCAGATCATGCAAGGTCGGGGAGACGATGTCACGGGCACGATGCTGAATCGGGTCGTGCACAACTTCGTCGATTACGCCGCGCACATGGATTTTCAGGTGCTGGCCCTTCCGATGCTTCGACACTCCCCGGTGGACAACCTGCTCTGGCTGCTCCTACTCGCTCCGCCCGCCGTCGTAGGCCTCTCGCTGCTGATGCGGCGCTGGCCCGTCGCGGCGATCTCCGCGGCGCTGACCGCCGGGATCCTGCTGATGTGGATCGCGGTGACCGAGCGGCTGCTCTCCCCGCTGCTCCCCACCGCGATCGCGGCGCTGCTCCTGGGCGGATCACACCTGGGTCGGCGGCTGTTCCCCCGCGCGCCTTCGCTCGCGGTCGGGCTGCTCACGATAGCGCTCGCGGGCCTGGCCCTGACCGCGCACATTAGCCAGTATCGATGGCACAACTGCGATCGACGCGACCCCTACGCCGATCCCGGTTGCTACGACGCCGAGAGCCGGAGTTTGGTGATGGCTACTCGTTTCGTCCGGGACAGCCTGCCAGTGAATGCCGTGGTGGCGAGCTCCAAGCCGGCGACCGTCTATTATTTCAGCGGGCACCGGACCGTGGACCTCGCGTCTCTCCTCAGGCGGGAACGAGCAAGGGGAGTGCTGGAATGGGGGCCGCAGGGTGTGAATTTCCTCATTCTCAGCCGAACGGGTCCGATGGAGCGGGGCCGGGGCTTGGCCATGGTCAACCGGCACTGTCGTGAGCTGAGCGTTCGAGCCACCATTCCTCCCTCATCAACCCTTGTCCTTGCTCCGAGGGATTCGCTGAGCGGGACGACGGATGCCTGTTCGGCCCTCGCGCAGTTCGCGGCGGACCTTCGGGAGCTGACCCCCCAGGCACGGATTCTGCCTCCCTAACGCGTTCCATCCCGGCTGATCCACTTTCGCTGCGGCGGTGCAACAATGGGTGAACGGTACGCCCGCCTCCATCCTGGAGAGCACACGGTCATCGTCGGCGCGGGACCCGCCGGCCTGACCGCGGCGTACGTCCTGTCGCAGGCCGGTCACGCCGTAACGGTCCTGGAGGGAGACGAGGTGGTGGGCGGCATTGCGCGCACCGCCCAGTACCGCGGCTTCCGCTTCGACATCGGCGGGCACCGGTTCTTCACCAAAATCACGGCCGTCGAACGACTCTGGAACGAACTGCTCGGAGACGAGTTCATCACCGTCCCCCGCCTCTCCCGCATCCACTACGACGGCCGGTATTTCGACTATCCCCTGAAGCCGGCAAATGCGCTTCGAGGGCTCGGCCTGATCAACGCGATCCGGATCGTGCTCAGCTATCTGCGGGCCCGGTACCGCCCCTCACCCGTGGAAGACAACTTCGAGCAGTGGGTGTCGAATCGGTTCGGCAGGCGTCTCTACGAGATCTTCTTCAAGACCTACACCGAGAAAGTATGGGGCATTCCCTGCAACGAGATCAGGGCGGAGTGGGCGGCACAGCGTATCCAGGGGTTGTCACTCGAACGAGCCATCCTCAACGCGGCGTCACTGACCCGGCGCGCCAGCGCGATCAAGTCCCTCTTGCACGAGTTCCGGTATCCGAGGCTCGGGCCAGGCCAGATGTGGGAGGTCTGTCGCGACCGGATCGTCGCCAAGGGGAACCGGGTTCTCATGCAGCACCGGGTCACCGCCGTCGAGCAGGTCGGGAACCGGGTGGTCGCCGTTCGAGCGGAAACGCCGGAGGGTGAACGCCGCTTCGCCGCCGACCATGTCATCTCCACCACCGATCTCCGCGCCCTGATCGGGGCGCTCACTCCCCCGGTTCCCGCACCAGTGGCCGCCGCGGCCGCCGGACTTCGCTACCGCGACTTCCTCGTGGTGGCCCTCATGCTGAACCGGGACGATCTCTTCCCCGACAACTGGATTTACGTGCACACGCCGGGCGTGAAGGTTGGTCGCATCCAGAACTTCAACAACTGGAGCCGGGCGATGGTCCCCACCCCGGGCCAGACCTGCCTCGGTCTCGAGTATTTCTGTTTCGAGGGCGATGGACTCTGGAGCGCGGCGGACGCGGATCTCATCGCACTGGCGTCCAGGGAGATCGAAGTCCTGGGCCTGGCCCCGGGCTCACTGGTGCGCGACGGCGCAGTAGTGCGGATGGCGAAGGCCTACCCGATCTACGATTCCAGCTATCGCGGCCATGTGGACGCCATCCGGGAATTCCTCGCCCCGATCGAGAATCTGCACACCGTCGGACGCAACGGCATGCACAAGTACAACAATCAGGATCATTCCATGCTCACCGCGATGCTGACCGTGGCGAATATGCAAGGGGAGTCGCACGACATTTGGGAAGTGAACACTGATTTCGAGTATCACGAGGAACAGCAGGTGCCGAGGGACTCCACCGTGCCCGCCGGGTCGGGAGCCTGAGGGCGATGCGTTTCTGCATGGTGACCACCTTCTACCCGCCGTGCAACTTTGGCGGGGACGGGATCGCGATCGAGCGGCTCTCGCGGGCCCTGGTCCGCCGGGGCCACGAGGTGACGGTGGTGCACGATGTGGACACCTACCGGGCGCTGGGCGGGCGGCTCCCGGAGAGACTAGCTTCGGAGGAGCAGGTGGACGGAGTTCGAGTGATCCGGCTGCGCAGCCGCCTCGGAGTCGTGTCACCGTTTCTCGTCCATCAGCTTGGAAGGCCGATCCTGCATCGCCGCCGGCTCCGCCGGCTCCTCGCCCCGGGACGCTTCAATGTGGTTCACTATCACAATGTCTCGCTCATCGGAGGGCCGGAAATCCTGACATGGGACACTGGATCGGTCACACTCTACACCGCCCACGAATTCTGGCTGGTCTGTCCCACCCACGATCTCTGGCGGTACCGGCGCGAGAACTGTGACCGGCGCGAGTGCCTGCGCTGCGCCGCGTCGTATCGGCGACCACCCCAGCTCTGGCGGCACACCGGAATTATCGAGCGCGGGCTCGACTCCATCGACGTGGTGATCGCGTTGAGCGAATTCAGCCGCGAAAAACACCGGACATTCGGTCTCCGCCGGAAGATGACGGTGCTTCCCAACTTCCTCCCCGACGGCGCCGTGGCCCCAGCGGTCCCCGGCGAGCAGCCCCCGTCCAGTCGCCCTTACTTCTTTTTCGCCGGACGGCTCCTCCGCATCAAGGGGCTCGATGATGTCATTCCCCTCTTTCAGGAGTTTCCCGGAGCGGATCTCATCATCGCCGGGGAGGGTGCACACCGCGAAGAACTGGTGCGCCTGGCCGGCGGTGCTTCAAACGTCAGATTCCTCGGCCGGCTTCCCTTGGCGGCACTGGGTCCCTGGTTCCGTCACGCCCAGGCGGTCCTGCTGCCTTCCGTCTGCTGGGAGCAGTTTCCGATGGTGCTGCTCGAGGCGCTCGCGGCGGGTTCGCCGGTGATCGCCCGCCGGCTCGGTTCGCTGGCCGAGCATGTCGGGGCGGCCGGAGCCGGCGTGCTCTTCGATTCTCCGGCCGACCTGCGAGTCCTGCTGCGCCGGATACTCGACGATCCGGAGTACCGTCAGGGACTGGCCGCTCGGGCAAGCTCGGCACTGGCCGAACGATGGACCGAATCGGTCGTGCTGCCGCGATACCTCGAGCTGATTCAGGATGCCGCGTCACGCCGTGGCCTCGATCTGCCACTGCCGTCCGTCCGGGCCCCAGTCCTGGCGGCGGACTGAGGCCCCGTGCGCGCCATCCTCACGTGGCACTCGATCGATTCCAGCGGGTCACCGATCTCGGTGAGTCCGGAGGAATTCAGGAGCCAGCTGGACTGGCTGGCGCGCGACGCAGTGCGCGTCGTTCCGCTGAGCGAGCTGCTGGCTCTTCCTCCTGAGGCGGACGCGGTAACGCTGACCTTCGACGACGGATTCGCCAACGTAGCCACCGAGGCGGTCCCCGCGTTGGAAGAGCGCGGATGGGCGGCGTGCCTGTTCGTGGTCACGGCCCAGGTGGGGGGACGTGCCGAGTGGCCGGGGGGACAATTGGTTCCCGGCCTCCCGCTGCTGGATTGGGAATCGCTTGGCCTCCTGATGTCGCGGGGGTTCGAAGTGGGTTCGCACTCGCGCCGGCATCCGCGGCTGCCGGCCTGCGTCGATCCGGTGCTCGAGAACGAGCTGGCCGGTTCCGCCGAGGAAATCTCCGGCCGGCTGGGTCGTCGCCCCGAGGCATTCGCCTATCCCTATGGCGCCTTCGATGCGCGCAGCAGCGCCGCCGTGGCCGCCGCCTATCGCTGGGGCTGCACCACCGAGCTGCGACGGCTGGGCCCGGCCGACTCGGCGGCCCGGCTGCCGCGGATTGACGCCTGGTACCTCCGCGGCCGGGCGCTGGAGCGCCGATGGGGATCGTCCTCGCTCCGTCGCTGGTTGCGATGGCGTCGGGCCCTGCGCGCGATCCGGAGGGCGGCGGTATGACGCCCACTCCCTGGCTCTCGGTCATCGTGCCCGCCTATTCGGCGGCGGAGTTGTTGCCCGATTCACTCGGTGCGCTGCGGGCGGCCACTCCGCCGCCCGGCGGATTGGAGCTGATCGTGGTGGATGATGGGAGCGCCGACGGGACCGCCGAGGCGGCAGCGACATACGCCGATCAGGTCATCCGGCTCGCCGCCCCGAGCGGCGGGCCTTCCCGCGCCCGCAACGC
>Ga0075429_100000269_pt1 | contig 36281 bp, 54 predicted proteins | sample RhiMetdeltSRZDD3_FD_75295 | JGI IMG/M metagenome (GOLD analysis project Ga0075429, IMG submission 75295) | Populus rhizosphere microbial communities from Tennessee, USA - Rhizosphere MetaG P. deltoides SRZDD3 | ecosystem: Host-associated > Plants > Roots > Rhizosphere > Soil | place: USA...
TGAAGAGCGCCAAGAAGCCCCCGACGACAGCGCAGCGCCAGCACCTGCACCGCGCGACGGGCATCCCCCTGGCCCGCGAACAGCAGCCAGGCGCGCTCCCATTCCTGCAGCGTGTGGGTAACGCCCCGCCTGACACGGAGCAGCCGCCCCCGCCCGCGTCGGGTAAGGGCATGAACATCGATCCGGAGAAACATTTCGGCTCGCGCAGCGACCAGATCCTGGCAGGTGGCGAGTGAGCGCCGCGCGCGAGATTACGCCGCAGCAGGCAGCCGCCGAGCTCGGCCGGCGCGCGCGAGCGCAGCTCGTGCTCGTGCGGGAGACGCCCGAGTTCAAGAAATGGGTGTCTGAGGACATCGACGCGGGCCTGCACCCGCACCAGCTCGAAGCGGCGAAGAGCCCGGCGCGCTTCAAGGCGTACTGCTGCTCGCGCCGTGCGGGCAAGACGAGCGTGGTGGCGCGGGAGATCGTGAAGGCGCTCGAGCGGGCCAAGCGCAAGCAATGGGTCTTGTTCATCGCGCCCACGCTGGACATCGGCAAGGACCTGATCTGGGCGGAGCTCCAGGAGCTGCACGACCACTACCAGCTCGCGTGGACCATGCGCGAGGACCGCGGCTACCTGGAGACACCCGCCGGGGCGAAGTTCCGCATCGTGGGCCTGGACAAGCTCAAGCAGGTGGCGAAGCTGCGCGGTTACGACGTCGTCTTGTTCGTGACCGACGAAACGCAGACCTACGAGCACCTGCTGCAGCCGTTGCTCGACGCCGTCTCGCCCGCGCTCACGGGGCGGCGCGGCACGTGGATCTCGGCGGGCACGCCCGGCCCTGCCCTGCGCGGGTTCTGGTACGACCTGTGCCACGGCGGCGAAGGGTTCACGGCGTTTCACTGGACCATCCTCGACAACACCAAAAACCCCCGCCCCGGCGCGGAGGTGCTGCGCGAGGAGCGCGAGCGGCGTGGCTGGAACGAGGACCACCCGACCTACCGCCGCGAGTGGATGGGCGAGTGGGTGGAGGACGCGAACTACCTCGTGTGCGAGTACTCGTCCGAGCGCAACGCGATCGCCGAGCTCCCGGGCGACTATGGCCCGCACTGGAAGCACGTGATCGGCATCGACTACGGCTACGTGGACCCGTGCGCGTGGGTGGTGCTCGCGCTCGACCCGTACTCGCGGCGCACGGTCGTGGTGCACGGCGAAGAGCACGCGAGGCTCACGAACGACCAGGCCGCCGACATCACGAAGGCGCTCGTGCTGCAGTACAAGACGACGCTTGTCGTGTGCGACCCGGCCGGCGGCGGGAAGCCGTTCTTCGAGCTGTTCAATGCGCGGTTTGGGAAGCAGCTCGGCTGCACCATCCGCCACGCCGACAAGGTGGACCTGCTCGGCAGCATCAGCCTGCTGAACACGGAGCTACGCTGCGTCGTGCGCGAGGGCCTGGGCGGCGGGCGCATGACGGTCGTGGCGAGCGCTGCGCCGAACCTCGTGCACCAGCTCGGCATCCTGAGGTGGAAGGACGACAGGCACGAGGCGGTGCTGGAGGGCGTCCTGTACCCCGACCACAGCGTGGACGCGCTCAGGTACGCGCTGATCGAGATCGCGCCCTGGGCCGTGAAGCAGAAGCCGGGCGAGCAGACGCCAGAACAGCGTGCGCGCGTGGAGCGTGCGGCGCGTATTCGCAAACAAGCGGCCCGCCAATGGTGGGACCGGGACCGGAGGTGACCATGGGGACGCATTCAGAAAAGGCCGCGATGATCTCGGGGCCCGTCATCACAGCAAACGCACTCGGCGTACTCACCGCTGACCCCACGGGCATCACCGGCACCATGCGCTACGCGGTCACGACCGCATCGCAGGGCGTGCTGCTGCCCGCGGCGGTCGGCGACCCGCAGAAAAAGAGCACGCTCGGCACGCGCTTTCTGTGGGTGCTCGCGTCGGGGTGCAACGTGCAGCTCTCGCACGGCGCAGGCGCGGCTCCCACGCTCGTCTTCAACCAGCTGTCCGCGTTCGGCACGGGCCACGTGGCTGCCGGGCCCACGTTCGCGAACGGCCAGGCGCGCGAGTACGTGGTGCCCCCGAACGCCACGCACATCGCGTTCATCGGCGACGCTGCGGGCTTCATCGAGTTCTACGTGTCTGACGGGCTGGGGCGGCCGTGAGCAGGCGACCACGAGGCGCAGGCAACACGCGCGGCGGGCGGGGTGGAGGGCGCGGGGGCGGTGGGGTTGTGCCGCCGCCCGTGCTCGAAGCGCCCGAGCTCGTGCCGGGGCTGATGGCCTGGTTTGACTCGCGCAGCTCGAGCCACTTCACGCTCGCCACGGGCGTGAGTGAGTGGCGGTCACGCGGCGGCGCGCTCGGCACGTCGCTCGCCTGGGTGCAGGCGACGCCAGCCAATCAGCCCGCCTACCTGGCGTCTGTCGCGGCAATGGGCAATCGCCCGGCGGTGCAGTTCGACGGCGTGGACGACTGGCTCGACGCGAACAGCCCCACCGCTGGCACGCGCCTGCACAATGGCCTGGGCGCGAGCACCTTCCGCATCGCCCGGCTCGACAGCACGGGCGGGGCCACACAACGCCTGCTGAATAGCGCAGCGAACGCCACCGGCATCGGAGTGCTCCATCAGTCTTCGCTAACCCTGTTCACCCTGCAGGTCCTCAACGGGACCGGCACAGCAGTCAACAGCTGGAATCTTAGCACGCTCGCACACTACGCCCGCGACGTCTCGCGCTGGCAAATGTGGGGGTATGCGACGGGCACGATGCACTCCCGAGTCAGCGGCAGTAGCCTCACGAATGCCGACACGGGCGGCCCGCCCAGCACCAGCAACTCAACAGCTGCCCTGAGGGTGGGCGCATCGAACGCCGCCACCTTCCCGATGAAAGGCTGGGTGTGCCAAGAGATCCATTACGACCACGTGCTCACCGCGGGCGAGACCACGCAGCTCGCGAACTGGGCCGCTGCCGAGTACGGCGTCGCCGCCTAACCGGGCAGCCGAATGTAGACGCCGTCTACATGCCCGCGGATGCTCGCCGCTTGGCGCCGCCCCCGCCCGCGGTGATACGATCGCCCGGGAGGGGGCGATCATGCGCACGTGGTGGTTGTGGGCTGTGCTGGGGGTGGCGTCGTATGGAGGCTGTCACCCTACGGTGGTGTCGGGCGGCATCGAGGTACACGAGGCGCAATGGGAGCGCACGGACCGCGACCTGCGATACCGCGCCGCCATGGAGCTGCGCTGCGGTCCGGACGAGGTGGAGCTGACGCTCGCCCAGCGCCAGGGCCGCTACCCGGTGCTCGTGCACGCCCAGGGGTGCGGCGCGCAGGCGCTCTACAGCCGGCAGCTGCGCCGCCACCACGGCAAGTACACGGACAAGAACACGGTCTGGGCCGTGGAGTCGACGGGCGCCGCGCAGCCCGCGCTCGGCCAATACCCGTAGCGTTCTCCGGGCAGGCGAATGTTGACGCTGTCTACATGACCATGTAGGCGCGTCGCGGTCCGCAATGTTGCTGCTGTCTACATCGCGTGTGCCGCGTGTGCGCTCAGTCTGACAGGCAGCGCGTGCGCACGTACTCGGCCACGCTGTCGCAGCCTGCGCGCTTCGCCCGCTGCTGCAGGAGCGCGTGCTCGGCGGCGGTGAGGCGGATGCGCAGGCTGTGCTCGGCCACGGTGCCGTCTGCGGTGCGTGGGCGGCGGCCTGCGGGCTGGCCGGTCGGTTTGCGGGGCATCAGTCGGCCTGTGCCTGCGCGTCGGCGGCCTGGCGCGCGAGGCCCTCCACCGCGGCGGCGACGTAGTGGCGGTCGCGGTAGGTGAGCAACTCGCGGTAGCCGGCGTCGTGCCCGCGCATGCCGGGCGAGAGGTCGCCCCAGTGCGCGCAGTCGAAGCCGACCCACCAGATGTCTTCGGGCTCGCCCGCTTCGGGCGCGTGGCAAATCTCGCCCCCGCAAGCCTGCGCGTATGTGATGCCGCCATGCGCCTCGACGTCGCCGAGCTCGTCGTAGCTCTGCCCATGCCATGGGTGGCCAGGCGCGACGCCCACGTAGCCGCACCAGTGGCCCATGAGCGGGTTCCGGAACATTAGGCAGGGCGTGCCCTCAAACCGCCACTCGATGCGGGCTGGTTCCTCCAGCCACGGCCCGGGGCCCCATCGCGCAAGGCGCTCTTCGCCGCTCAGTTCCATCGCCTTTCTCTCCTCCTGCCCGCCGGGCAGCTTAATGTTTACAGCGGATACATCGGACCTGTCGCACATGTGCGCTCAGCCGTTCGCCCCCAGGCGCTGCCTGTTGCCCGCGTAGCAGGCGTCGCAATCGCACGACGTCTTGCCGCGCGGGAACAGCGCGCCGTAGTCGGCGGCCACCTGCTCGAGCGTCGCCTGGCCGCTCGCCGTGAGCGCCACGGTGCCGGCCAGCGCCCGCACGGCTGCGGCGTTGGCAGCCCCGCACCGGGTGCCCAGCGTAGCCTCGCGGATCTGGGCGCGCAGCCCCGCGTTGTCCTTGCCCTCGAAGCGCTTCTCGTACCTGCTTGCCATCCCCGCCTTCACCTTCCGGGCGTCTCGCCGCCCTCACAAGAACCAGCATGCGCCGGTCTTAGTTGAGTGTCCACGCATTTCACACTAGCCTCACCTGTTTTTCGGGAGGCCGAATGTTGCCACCGTAAACACCCACCTGTGCGCGCTTCCGGGCCGCCGAATGTTGGCGCTGTCTACACCGACCTGTGCGCAGGCCTCGCCTGCTGCCCGCCCCGTGGGCGACCGCCCTCAGCGGGCCTTGTAGGCGTCGCGCATCGCAAGGGCGATGGTGAGGCGGTCGGCGTTCGAGAGGCCCGCCTTGGCGATCTGTGCGTCCAGGGCGGCCATCGCCTTCATGCGGGCCATCGGGGTCGTGAGGGTCGAAATCTTGCGGGCGGCGGTGAGGAGCTTCGTCATGGTGGTCTCTTCTTTCTTCCGGGGTCGTCTCGTCCGCCCCACAAGATAAGAATAGCGCGGTGCACGTTGAGTGTCCACGTATATCAGCACTGGGCAGTGCGAATTTCTCAGAGCCCCGCCAGGGCCCGGCCCATCAGGCGTAGACCGAGAAGCCGGCGGCGGTCAGGGCGCTCTCGAGCACCATCTTGGCGCGGCGGATGGGCAGCTCGTCCGTCTTGGCGGCGCGGAGGCTGGGGCGGTAGCCCTTGGCGCAGGCGGCGGCGAGCTCGGCGTAGGTGGCGAAGGCGGTGGCGAGGTTGGCGGCGGTGTTCTTGTTCATGGTGGTCTCTTTCTTTCCGGGGCCGTCTCTCGTGCCCACAAGATAAGTATGGACTGGGGAGCGTTGAGTGTCCACGCAATACGTACCGTCGTCAGTCGATTTTGCGGGCGGTGTGCGACACGTCCGATGTGAAGCGCGTAAACATTCACCCCCGGCGGGTGATGTCGCATGGGTCCGATGATTCCCCCGTAAACATTCGCCTGCCCGGCGGTCGCTGCGCTAGACTGCGCGCATGTCTGTTCGCTGCGCGTACTGCGATGGGCCTGTGACGTCCTCCTGGGACCACTCCGTGCTGGCCGACGCAAGCGGCGTGTCGGTCGAGTGGTGTCCGCATTGCCGCTGCAACGTGCCTGCGCTGCATGGCGGCGTGCGCGTGACCGGCCTCGCGGGGGCGACCGTGACGCCAGGCGCCACCATCAACGGCCGGCCCGCGCTGCGCTTCGACGGGCGGCGCAGCAGCAAGCCAGACTGACGGCATGTAGACAGCAGCAACATTCGCCTGCCCGGCAGAGCGCGATCAGGGAGTGCGCGCAACGGGCAGCCGCAAGCTCTCGATGCGCTCGCACCGCCAGCAGCGGTCGGGCTGCCCCGCGCTCGCGTGCCAGACGTCGAGCGGCACCAGCACGCGCTCAGGGGTCGCGGCGAACCCGCACAGCGTACGCGTGGGGTTCGCGTGTGCGGCGAGGTGCAGTTTCTTGCGCGGGGCCATGTCTGCGTTCTGGCAGGCGTCGCGCGATGTCGCCACCTGCGCACACCAATGTAGACAGCGGCAACATTGCGGACTGCGAAGTAGACAGTGTCAACATTCGCCTCCCCGCCGAACGCTCAGGGGTCCACGTCGTCCGGGTTGTCGGCGCACTGGTTGTTCTGCGCCTCGCGGAAAACCGGCGTGAAGGTGCCCTCCGTGAACGGCAGGCACTGGAGGTCGGCGGTCGCCGTCGACTCGAACGAGTGGTCACAGGCGACCTGGAAGCGTACGCCACACGCGTCCGTGGCGAGGCGCTCGAACAGTTCGGCCAGTTCAAGGCCGCCGAGCGCGATCGACAGCTCGCAGTACAGGAAGGCCGAGATCTCGCCGATGAAGGCGCCGTCCGCGACACAGAGGTCGCCGCACGTGTCTTGCAGCTCGTCGATGGCGGCGAGCAGGCCGGCGACCTGGCCGAGGACGTGGCACTGCGTGGGCTCGCTCGCGCCCACCGGCACCACGATGTCATCGACGATGGCGGCGATGAGCTCGCGCAGGTCATCGATCGCGTCGAGGTCGTCGCAGACGTCCACGGGGTCCGTGGCGCGGGCGATGGCGCTCTCGGCTAGGTTGCGGCCCTTGCGCACGCCGAGGGCGAAGAACCGCACCTCGCGCGCCGTGTCGCAGAGGGCGGGCACGGCTTGCGCGGCGGCGGGGGTTGGCGTGAGCGCGAAGCACGCGCACAGAGTGAGAGCGAGCGTGAGCAGTCCTGTCAATGGTCGCATGGGGAACCTCCTATGTAGACAGTAGCAACATTCGCGACTGTGCGAGTCAGCGCCGGTGCGTTCCGACCGGGGGCGGCGACACAAGGCCCAGCTCTTCGGCCCTCAGCCAGTCCGTGAAGTACACGCCGCAGTCACACCGCGTGCATCGGTAGCAAGGGTCCGTGGCGTCGTGGTGGCCGAAGTGGTGGCCGCACGTGCACACGATGGGGCGCGGGTAGTCGTGCAGATCGCTCACGCGCGGCGGCGTCAGGATAGCGTGGATGCGCCGGAGCGTGTCGATGGCCGGGCCGCCGCCGTCGTAGTGGGCTGCCAGCGCCTCCCGCACGCGCTCGAGCGTCGCCAGGGCGGCGTCGCGCTCGCGCCGCAGGGCGTCTCCACGCGCCTCAGCTGCCTTGCGCTTGTCCCACTGGTCGTTGCGCTCGCGCCGTAGCTGTTCGCAGTAGTCGGTCTTGCCACCGCGCCAGCCGGCGAGCTCCGCCTCCAGCTCGGCCACGCGGGCGCGCAGGGCGTCCAGTAGCTCGCTGAGCGCCCTGATCACTGCCTCCATCGCTCACCTCCTGCTGTCGCCACGTGCACACACGCGATGTAGACAGCGGTAACATTAAGGACTGCGCGGCTCATTCGGCCGCCTCCCGTTCACGCGGGCACTCCACGGCGCCCACCAGCGCCGCTTCGGCAGCGGGTCGATGGCTAGCGCGCGCTGGCGGCTCGGCCGGTCATGCTCGCCGCCGTCCGTCTCCCCGCCTTCGACCCACCCGGAGGCCCTGAGGCTCGTCCCGTGCTCGGCCAGGTGGGTGTACGTGACCAGGTTGTCCGCGCCCATGCCTCGAGCCGCCCGGGAGCACGCCCCGTAAAGCATGCTGCACGCGTTCGGGTGACCCTCGAGCACCGCGACGCAACCGCGCAGGGTGCCCGACCACGGCGCAGCCCACGACGTCCTCGCCGTCGTAGACCGCGACGGCCCACAGCCCGCCCTGGAGACGCGGAAGACGACGGTGCGTGCGTCGCACGAAAGGGATGGCCTCCTTCATCGTCCACGGGCGCACGCGCAGGCTCACGGCGCTTCCAACTCGCCTGGCCGGCACCAGGCGAGGCCTCGCGGCACCAGGCGCAGGCGGCGCTCGGTGCGTGCGACATCGAGGGCTATGGGGCGCTCGGCGCGGGGCTGCTCAGGGGCGCTTGGGCCCGGCGGCGTTGGGCAGGTTGCCAATTCGGTAGCCAATGGCGCCGCGCTCGGCCCGGATGTCGCCGCTAACATCGCGGTATTGTTGGCGTCCTCGCTGGGGGTCGAACCCAGAACCTGCGGCTTAGAAGTCCTATTTGGGCGTCCCTGCGTGAGGCATGCCGGGTCCGGAGGAGGGTGAATTTGGCCTATTTCCCCGGGTTTCACGCGTCGTTGTCTAGCCATCGTAACCCCTCCGTGGACAGATTCGAGTTGCCAAGGTTGTTGCCAACGCCCAAACCACCCGCGATGGCCGCAAAAAAGAAACGCCGCATCCGTTCCCCGCACCCCGGCGTCGTGCTCGTCGCGCCCCGCGGAGAATGGCACGTGACCTGGCGAGCCCGGTACAAGGACCCAGACACGGACCGCACCGTCTGGACGCGCCTGGACCCGGTGGAGCTGCCGAGCCCTGAGACGCGCCGCGACTGGGCCGTCGACAAGAGCAAGGAGCTCGCCCGGCGCAAGATGGACCTGGCCGCCGGGGCACCGAGGGCGACGGGAGCCACGGTCAAGGACGTGCTGCAGCGGTACTACGACGACCACCTGCGGCTCGGCAAGCGCACCAAGGCGACCTACCGGTCCGCGACCGACAAGCTGGAGGCCTGGTGCGAGCTCGCCGCCGTGCGCACGGCCGACGACCTCACCCACGAACGGCTGCGCAAGTTCGCCGTCACGCTCGCTGACGAGGGCCGCCAGGTGCCGGCCCGCGGGAAGGGTCAGCGAGGCAAGCGCAAGGCCACCGGCAAGCCGCGGTCGGCCAACACCGTGAACCGGGAGCTCCGCTCGGTGCGCACGGTGCTCGGCTACGTCCGCTCGCTGAAGCTCCTGCCCAAGATGTCGAGCGACGACCTGAAGGACGCGCTCAAGAAGCTGAAGGCCACGCGCAAGCGCATTGTGTTCCTGAAGCCCGTCGACTGCCAACGCCTGCTCGAAGCGGCGCTCGCCCACGATGAGGCGGTGTTCAAGGCGACGCGCGACGAGCACGCTGGACTGAGAGAGAAGGGCACCACAGCGAAGTTCGTGCCCATCGCGGCGTTCGTGGCGTTCGTGCTGCTCACCGGGATGCGCGTCGGCGAGGCGCTCAGCCTCGAATGGAAGGAGGTCGACATCGATGCGCCCGACCTGCAGGGGCGTGCCGTGGGCGAGATCTATCTCGACGAGAACAAGGTGAAGACGGGCCACGCGCGCACGGTGGCGCTGGAAGTCTCGCCGTTTCTGCGGCGCCTGCTCGTCGAGCTGCGCAAGCGCCGGGGCAAGGGCAAGCCCGCGTACTCGGAGTGGACGCAGCCCGTGTTCGACCTCAACTACGACGTCGTTGACACCGAGGCGAAACGTCTGCGCGATGACTACAGCGCGCCCAAGCAGTTCACTTACCAGGTGCTGCGCTCGACGTGCAGCTCGTTCCTGACGAATGCGCCGGGCATCTTCGGCGCCGCGAGCGCGTACCGCTCGGCCAAGCAGCTCGGGCACAGCATCACTGTCGCCGAGAAGCATTATCTCGGCCTCATGCCCGGCATCCCGCTCGACGCGAAGACGCTCGAGTCGGCGATGGGCATCGAGTCACTGGTCGAGAAGGTCATGGGGCGGCTCCTCGGGGAGGGCAAGTCAGACGGCGATCGACCGCTGCAGCAGCCGCTCGATCGAAGCGCGCTCAACTAGGATCTGCCCGCCCGCGATGCGCACTCCGCGCAACCTGCCCACGGACAGGTACCGCCGGATGGTCTTGGTGGAGCGCTTCATGTAGGACGCGGCCTCGTCGACCGTGAGCTGCTCGGCCTGGTTGTTGTGGGCCGCGCGCTCCATCTCGTCGCGCACGACGGCGCGCAGGTCGTCCTCGGTCATGTGTACCAGCAGCCTTGCTTGCTCACCCATGCGCGTCTCCCTTCGTCAGCTTCTCGTAGGCCTCAGCGAGCGTCGGCTCGTAGGCGTCGGCGTCGCGTGCCAGCAAGACGGTCGTCCAGGTGAACTGCACCTCGAACACACGCGCCTCCCGCAAGAGCCGCTCGGCCTCGGCCAGCACGCCCGCAGGCGCGAGCCGCGCAGCCAGCGCTTCCAGCACCTCGCGCGGACCCGCCAGTGCGCACACGGTGCACACGAGGTGTGCTGCGTCGCACGCCAAGTGCACCCACGAGTCCGCGCCGCAGCTCGGGCACTTCATGGCGCGTCCTCCACCAGGCCCCAGTCCGCCTCGTCCCAGGGCGACACGCCCCGGCGGATCGCGTCCCACTCGGCGTCGTTCGGCGGCCTGAACGTGCCGACCAGCTCACTGTCGTCCGCACCGCTCTCACGGTCGCGCCAGCAACGCACCGTCCCCTCCCAGATGCTCACGCCGGGCGGCGCGTCATCGAGGCCGAGGTCGGCCAGGTGGCCCCCCAGTTGCTCCATGTCGCCAGGGACGGCTGGGCCGCCCGTGAAGAGCACGCAGCCGCTGCCGCACTCGGTGTTTGCGACCACGGCGAAGCTAGGCTTGTCCCACGCGCTGAGCGGGTAGCCGCCCCAGCCGATCGTGGTCTTGTCTTTGTCGAGCAGGCCCATCACTCGCCTCCCGTCTCGCCGCCCTCAGTTTTCGCCGCAGCCGTCCGCGCGATCACGAACCAGCTCAGCTCGTCCAGCACGTCGCTGGCCGTGGCGCCCTCCTCGTACCGCGCCTCGCACCGCGCCAGCAGCTGCTGCACGTCCGCCAGCGGCACGCAGCCCGCGTGCTCGGGCGTGCCCAGCGCCACCGCACGCAGGGACGCGATCTCGTCGCGCAGGTGCTCGAGCGCACGCTCGGCGTTCTGCGCGCGCGTCTCGAGTTCGAGCGCGGCCAGGGCGGCGCGGCGGCGCTCGTCGGCGTAGGTAGCGTCGAAGTCGTGGCCGTTGGTCATGCTGCCTCCTCGTCACCCATCCAAGATGGCACGTCGGCCATCACGACCTCGTTCGGCACGAGCGGCCACTCGCCCGTCTCGTAGTGCATCGCCAGCGCGTCCAGCTGTTGCACGCACCAGCGCTCGCCCGCGTCGATCAGCGCCTGCGGAATCTCCACCACGCGCCAGCGGTGCGGGAACGCCTTCTCGGCGCCCAACAGCAAGTACCGGAAGGCGCTGACGTCCACGCCCTCGTACTCGAGCGCCAGGCGAACCATGGCGGCCTGTCTGTTGTAGCCGTACTTGATGATGGAGCGCCCGCTGCAGAGCTGGCCGAGCTTCGCCGTTGTTTTCAAATCCAAGGCATACGGGCGCCACTCGCTCGCCGCGCTGCCCTCGAGACTCAGCCAGTCCGGGCGCGACTGGATGCCGGGAATCGCCCAGCGACCGCGCACGACGTCCTCGTGGTAGACGGTCGCCTGCGGCGTGGCATCGGCCATCAGCGCTTGCGCAATCGGGCAGCAGTCGAGTGTGCCGATCAGCGCCTCGATGGCGCGCGCGTCCTCGCCGTCCACGATGGCGCGCCCCATCGCCTCCTGGTCCGCGCGCCAGGCCTTGCCTTCTTTGGTCACGAACGACATGCCGATAGGCTTCGCCACGTACTTGGACGCGTACTCGTGGGGCCGCTGCAAGGCGTCCTCCATGGCACGGCCGGCGAGATAGACGCGCGTGTCGTCGGCGGACCAGAGCTTCTGCTCGTGGGCGATGTAGTAACCCCTCGCGCCGCACTCCGCGAGTGTGCGCAGCTTGTGGTGGCTGGCGCGCTTCGAGGCTAGGTAGTCGTCAAGCGGTAAGTCGAGCGAGATCATGCTGCACGTCCTTCCTTCGCGCGTGCGAAAGCAGCGTCGGCCACCACGCGGGGGTTGAGCTTGAGCGCCTGGCAGCGGGCGCCCCACTCGCCCAGGAACTCGGCGCGCACGCGCTCGGGCGCGCCTGCCTTGGCCAGCTCCGCGCGGGCGTGCGTGTGAAACTTCGCGAGCGAATCGAAGTCGCTCTGTGCCGCAAGCTCGCGACGCAGCGTGGTGAGCGTAGCCACGAGGTCCTGGTTCGCCTGCTGTGGTTGCTGCGGCGCAGCCTGCGTCTGCTGGGCCTGCGCCGCCTTCGCCACGCCCGGCCCGCGGTTTTCCGCGCGCTCGCCGTCATCGTCCTCAGCTGCGATGCCGAGCGCCGCCATGGCGCAGTACCGGCGCGCGTAGGAGATGGCGCTGCCGACGCCCTGCGGCGTCTTCTGTGCGAGGGGCATGTCGAGCGCGCCGCGGAACCACTGGCCGCTTTTGTGCGCCACGATGGTCACCACGCGCACGTGGGTTTCGCACGCGCCCACCGCCATCTGCGTGAGCGACAGGCCGTGTTTGGCAAGCGGCGCGCGCACTGCTTCGAGCACGTCCGCCAAGTCAGCAAACTTGCTCTTGAAGTGTGGGTTGCTCGCCGTCTTCTTGGGCGGTGTCACCTCGCCCTGGAAGGCGGCCAGCGCGGTGAAAAGCTCGCCGCACTGCTCGCTCATGCTTACGTCCATGTCGGTCACGCTGCCTCCCTGCGCGTGCGGCGCTGGTAGGTCTCGCCGCGCGAGAACGCCGTGATCAGCGCCAGCACCGGCTCGGCGGGCCCGAGCCGCGCCGCGTAGCGCTCGGTTGCGTCGATCGCGTCCATGCTGCTGGTGAAGCGCTCGCGCTCGTACTCCTGGGGGTCGATGGGGTGGCCCGCGTGGTGCACGCCGTAGCTGACAAACAGCCACGCGCTCCACCAGTCGTCGCAGATCTTCGCCACGCTCATCGTGAGTCTGCCCGCTTGCCGCTGCATCTCACTCGTTTTCCAGCCCGTGTTCATCGCCACTCCTCCTGCTCACTGATTGCCACTGGCCCACAAGCCCGCTCGTCCTCGCGCTCGCGCTCTGCGTGCTCCGCGTCCACGCACGCCGGGCACACGCGGTCGCCCTCGACGTCTTCGAGCACCTCCGTGCGCGTCGCCACGCCGCACCAGGCGCACGCGTAGTGCTGGAGCAGCTTCGCGAATGCGTCGCGCGTCAGGGCGGGGAGCTTGCGTGCTGCGCGGGTCACGCTGCCCTCCTAGAGCTCAGCGTGTAGGCCTGGCCCATCTGGATCGCGTAGGACAGCGTCTGCTCGCACTCGCCGCGCAGCGCGTCTGCCGCCTCGCGCCCGAGCGCATCGCCCACCGGCCACTCGCCCAGCACTTCGAGGCGGTCGTCGCCGCGGCGGTCTTCCCAGGCGGCCACGTCCACGCAGGCGTGCTCGGCCAGGTCGCCCTCGCCGCGCACCAGATCAAGGCGGTGGGTGTGGTTGTCGTCCTCGAAGGGGCCAACGACCGAGACGATGTGCCAGCGGGGGTCAGGTTTTACAGCGGGAGCCATGAGAAGAACATATCCCACGGATATGTCCCACGTCAAGCTTGGCTGGTCGCAGGCCTGCGATCACGCAGCCGCCGTGTACGATTTCGGACCTATCCGGCGGCTAGTTCGCGATCTGGCGGTCCACGTCCTCGGCAACGTAGCGGTAGCCGCTCCGCTCCACGTACCTGCGGACCCGCCGCTCATCGCGCACGCCGATCATGGCGAGCATGCGGCGGTAGCCGACGCTCGCGATCTCGTGGTCGCTGGCGCCTAGACCTATTTCAAGCACGGGCCCATCCTGCCGCACCGCCCCCAGATCGGGGACGCGCACGACTGTTAGCCCAGCACTACGCGCGATTGCGCGTGCGGTTATCCCCCGGTGAGCCATAGGGGCGGACTGTATGTTTCGGGACGAAACTGTTGCAATGACTATTTCGCAACAGGACCCACCCGGTGGGGTGAAACACCCCGTCCCCCGTCCTGGACTGGCGCACGTGCGCGTTCGCGTTGCCTGACACCCGACAGGGGCGCAAACAATCTTGCGCTGCGCAGCTATTTCAGCGGCTTGTGCGGTTTTTTGGGCAGCTTTGGCGGTTTCACGAGCTGCAAGGTGTTGCGCCGCCGGTGCTCCTCGAGCTCGCGGTCTAGGGCGTCGTTTTCTGCAGCCACCTCGAGCACCTGGTCGAAGGGAATGCGCTCCTGCAAGGCCAGCGCCCAGGCTGCATACAGATTTGCAGTGGGCAAAATCTCGCCCGGGAAACGCGTGGACTCCAGGATGCGCCGCTGCTCGGGCGTCGTCGCCTGGCCTATCTCCGTGCGCAGGAAATCGTAGAACACGCGCAGGCGGTGGCGTTCACGTGCAGCGGCCAAGTCGGGCTGGGTGAAGTAGTTATGCGGCAGCCCGAGTACCTCGGCGGCCTTCTTCTGGTTGTCTGCGTTGAAACCCCTGCCGTCAATCCAACGTTTTACCGTCTGGTAGGGGGTCGTGTACCCCAACCGTTTCCCAAGTTCTGTGGGCGGCATACCCGCGCGCTGCAGGGCCTCGCGCAGCAGCTCGCCTGGCGTGGCTGCGATCATTTCGTGCAGCAAGAGGAATGAATCCAGGGTGTGCATCACGTCAATGGGTCCACAGTGACATATCCGTCGGGTATGGTCATTGGGGAAAGTATTGCAAACCACCCGAATAGGATGTATCCCGGCAATATGTCCGAGCTTGCTCGTTGGTTGTCCCACAATGGGGAGACCGCCACAACCCTGATGAAACGCACCGGCCTCAGCTGGGCGACCATCCAGCGCGCCGTCCACAAGACGCGGCGGCTGGACCTGAGCACGGCAATCCGGCTGCACGTCGCCACACGCGGCGAGGTGCCTGTGGCGGCCTTCTCGCCCGACGCCAGCGTGCTGGATGAGCTGGCCGCGCTGCGCAAGCCGCGCCGCAGGTCGGCGTGATGGGTTCCCCCCCGCGCACGCACACCTGGGCGGGTCTACCCCCTGCTCCCCGTCCGGGTGAGCGTGCGCTCTTTTACGGCTGCGCAATGCCGCGTGGCCTGCCCCAGCGCTCGCGAACGGGACACGCAACACCGTTTGTGCAGCGGGCGCAGGGGCAACTTTCGCGGGCGGCGGACATTGGTGTTCGCCGCTTACGAACCCCCGGGCCGCGAGTGCGGATCACGCGCGGTCCGGGGTGCTTGCTTCGCTGACTGACTGACGTTTCAGCGCTCGAAGGCGTGGTGCGCGGAGATGTGCCGCGACGAGTCGCTGGTACTCCATGAATCACTTCGGGCGCTGTTTTTAGGGGGCTAACGTGCAGGCGGCGTTGCTGAGCAGCGTGAAGATGGACTGGGTCACGCCGCAGTGCGTGCTTGAGCGCGTGCGGCGTGTCGATGACATCGCGCTCGACCCTTGTACGACGCTGGACAACCCGTGCGAGGCGAGCGCGGTCTTTACGCTCGAGCGGCACGACGATGGCCTCACGCTCGGCTGGGGCGGGTACGGCGGGCTCGTCTACACAAACCCGCCTTACGGGCGCGAACTGCCGCGCTGGGCCGCCAAAGCGACGGCCGAGGCTCGACTCGGCGCCGAGATCATTCTGCTCGTGCCGTCGCGCACTGACACGCGCTGGTGGGGCTGGTCGTACGACTCATGCCAAGCCATCGCGTTCTGGAAGGGCCGCCTCACCTTCGCCGGCGCTCCTGCCCCTGCGCCGTTCCCGTCCTGCTTGTTCTACTGGGGCGAGCGCCAAGGGCGTTTCAAGCGCGCGTTCAGCGACGCGGCGCGCGTCATCCCCGGAGGTGGCGCGTGAGTTGGCGCGACGCACGCACGAAGACCGAGGAGCACGCCCCCGGCGTCACCGTGGCGCAGCCAGGCGTCAGGCGCGGCTGCTGGGCCACCTGCACGGGTGCAGGCTACTCGGTTCGCTACGCCGTGCCGCGCAGCTGCTCGCTGCAGGCCCGGACCGGCAAGCTCACCTGCCACGCTCACCGCGCTCGCGAGCGCGACGCCCAGACGCTCAAGGCCGAGCTCGCGCAGGAGGCAGCCGAATGACGGACGGCCTCGCCACGTTCCACCGCCGCAAGTCGGGCGGTCACTATGCGCGCCTGATGGGCACGCTGTGGCGCCACCTGAAGGCGCAGGACGCGGGCGACTCGGCGCTGGGGCTCTGGACGCGGATGCTGTCGTACTGCGCCGACGTGGGGCGCCAGGAGCTGTCGGCGCGCGAGATGGCGACCCTGCTGGCTGGCGACAAGAACGGCCCCCGCAAGCTTTCCGCCCTGCTGCGTGCAGGGCTGGTCGACAGGATCGAGGGCGGCAGGTACGCGCCGCACGACTGGTTCGACCACAACCCCGGGACCCGTCCAAGCGACGCGGAGAACGGAACACGTACGCGCGAAGGTGAGGAGCACGCGCGCGAACGTGAGGAGAACGTGACTACGAACGTGACTAGGATCGTGAGAAACGGTCCTGAACAAAATCACGTAGATAAGCCGCCTCTCTCTAGACCCAAGACCCAGGAAGAAGAAAGAGAGAACCCCTCACTTCGTTCGGGGGTCGGCGCTGCTGCGCCAACCGCCGGGGGTGAACCGGAGCTTGAGCTTCTGCCCCACGAGCCGAACCTCGAACCGCGGCCGAAAAAGCCACGCGACGAGGCCAAGAAGCTCTGGGTCTCCACGCTCGCCGGCGAGGCGAAGGTGCTGCGCATCCCGGTGCCGGACGTCGGCGGCAAGGTGCGGGACGCCGTGATCCGGATGGCGCGGGAGCGGGCGGCTGAGACGGGCGAGTCGTTCCCTTCGGTGCTCCGGGCGTGGGTGACCGGCGGCCTGACCGACCACGTGAAAACGGGCAAGGCGGCCCAGTGGGCGCTCAAGGACTGGCGGCCCTACGCGCCAGCGCAGCCCGTTCGCATGAACGGAAGACCGCGCATGGCGGAGGCCACGACGCATCTGGACTTCGCGGACGCGGAGCCGCTCGAGACGCAGCTTGCACGGCTGAGGGAAGACCATGGGTGACCTGACGAAGATGGGCAGTGCTTCGGAGTTGCACGCGGTGATGCGCGATGCGTTCCGCGCCACGCACGATCCGGGGCGCGCGGCCGAGCACAACGCGCGCGAGGCAGCTCGCAAGGAGCGCGAGGCATCCTACCGGGCTGGCCTGTGGCGCCGCCGCTATCGCAGCGCAGCGCCTGTGCGCGTCGCGGACGCGGCGTGGGATGCACGCGAGACGCCCGCCGTGCTCACGGTGCGCGACTGGCTCAAGGACCCGTCGCGGCACCTTGTGCTGCGTGGTGGCGTCGGATGCGGGAAGACCACGGCGGCGTGCGTCGCCGTGAAGCATTGGGTGGACCCGGTGAGCCTGCCCATGGGTGGCGATCACGACTACGTGCCTGGCGTGCGCATCGACTGGCATGAGCGGCACGATGTGGCGTGGCTCCGGCCTGACCAGCTCGTGAGCGCGGTGCTGCACGACTACGACGAGAACAGCCCGAAGCTGCGGCCATACGTGGTGGTGGACGACATGGGCCTCGAGACGAAGGCCGACTTCGCCGTGGCGCTGTGCGAGCTGCTCGACCGCTCGGGCCACACGGTGTTCGTCACCACGAACCTCACGAAGGCGCGCTTCCGCGCGCGCTACGACCTGCGCCTGCTCGACAGACTGAACGACACAGCTCGGGCCATCGACCTGCCGGAGAAGAGCATGCGGCGACAGGATGGGGGGTTCTGATGATCAGCCTTGACCAAGCATTGACCTGGGTGACGTGGGCGTTCTTTTCGGGCGCTGCCATGGGCACGCTCGCAACGGTGGCGCTGGCGCTGCAGTTCGGGCTCCAGCTGCGTCGCAAGCGCGGACGCGTGCGTGAGATGTTCGAGGCACGGCCGTGAACAAGCGCCCGCTCTCCACCACGTTCACGTACGAGGAGGTGCTCTTCGCCCTGCGCGCGCTGGACGCGGCGCTGTGGAAGCCGCGGCTCACGGACGAGGAGCGGCTGCTGGCGGAGCGGGTGGAGGCGAAGTTTTTGCGCCTGCGTGATCGGGCGAGGGGGGCACAATGATCTTACTGTCTGCTGTCGTGTGCAAAACGTGCTGGGACTGCTGGCCGGTCACGGTGGGCGCGTTCGTGCTCGGGTCGTGGTTTGGCATCATGATCTTGGGCTTGCTGATCGGCGCAAGCCGCAGGACGGAGAAGCCGTGATCGAGGCGCTCGCATGCCCTGCGTGTCACGCCGAGGGCTACCGCGCCCTCGGTGCGCATGCGCTGGGCGTGCGTGTGGCGTGCGCGCTGTGCGGCACCGTGTACCTCTTGCCGAGCGTGAAGCGCATGCGGGAGCGCGCGGACCGCTACTGGGCGGTGGACGAGCCGAGCTATCACGAGCCGCGCACTGCGGGCGTGCTCGAGCCTACGCCGGTGGCGCGGCGGTCGCTGTGGGCGCGGCTCTGTGCGTGGTGGCGGTGCTTGCTGGCGGAGTGGCGAGGTGAGGCGTGACCGCGAGCCGCCGAGACTTGGCGCACATGGTCAAGGGCCGCTTCGACGTGATGGTGTGCACGGGCGTGGACGCGGACGGCGTCGTCTCGCTCGTGTGCGAGGAGTCCGTGAGCTTCGTTGTGCCTGGGGTGCCCGTGCCCTGGATGCGCGCAGCGAAGAAGGGCAAGCGGCACTTCACCCCGCCTCGCATGGCAGCGCACCAGGAGCGCGTGGCCTACGCGTTCAGCGCTGCCGTGGGCCGCGGCTGGCGCCCTGACGGCATGTTCCGCGTGGCCTACGAGTTCGTGCTGCCCGACTGGCGCGTGGTCGACCTGGACAATCTCCGCAAGCTGCCGAACGACGCGCTGAACAAGCTCGCGTGGGTGGACGACAACCGCATAATGGAGGACCCGGGTCGCAAGGTCGTGGACCCGGCGCAGCCGAGCTGCACGCGCGTCACCATCACGCGCATCGGCGACTGGCCGGTGAAGCAGCGGAAGGCGAGGCGGGCATGAAGTGCGACCGGCGGTGGTGGAACGACGGGCGGCTCAAGCGCGAGCAGGCGGCGTGCGTGGGCGAGCCGGACCCTGAGCCGCTCGACCTGTCGCATGAGCCGGATGAGGCCTACGCCGTGCGCGTCGTGTGCCGCTCCGATAAGTGGATGCGGCTACGCGCGCCCTCGCTGGCCGAGATGGATGCGCATATCAGCGCGTCGATGGACGAGTGCTGGCGCCGGCTCATGGCGGGCGACCCGATCGGGCAGCCGTGGCACGAGGTGCTCGCTGCGTGGGCGCCCAGCGCAGGCGCGTTCTTCGGCGTGAGGCGCCCATGAGCCAGACGGTGACGATCGTGTTCGACCGGGGCGAGCTGCTCGTGTGCGTGCTCGTGTACGTGGTGACGCAGTTCGCGATCGAGTGGGCGCTACAGAAGCGAAAGGGGGCGAGTGATGGCGACTGAGCAGTACACGACGTGGATTTGCGATCGCTGTGGCTGGCGCGTCAGCGAGCTTGCGCAGGGGGCCCCTGTTCTGCCTGAGCGCTGGCTGCGGTTGCACAGCATGGACCTCTGCGCGGCGTGCCTGCGGTCTTACAACGACTGGTTGCGCGCGCCCCCGACGCCGAAAGAGGGCGGATGATGGCCGTCGAGGAGGTCACCACCTGGGTGTGCGACCGCTGCGGCGCGCGCAGCCACAAGCCTGAAGGCTGGGCGCTGGCAAGGGCCCAGGAGCTGTGGGCAGCCGCCGTGGCGGTGGAGAGCTGGCACCTGTGCGCCGCGTGCTGGCGGTCCTACCGCGCGTGGGTGCGCACGCCCAGGGCGAAGGAGACGGCCAGTGATCAATGACATTCCGCAGGCGGTACTCTGGACGACGCGCTTTCTGTGCGGCCTGGGCGGGCTGCTCGTGCTCGCGTGGCTGTACGAGAACAGGTGGTGGTGAGCAGTGCCGGCCCCTCAGCGCCTCAGTGAGCAGCAGCGCAAGTTCGCCGAGCGCGTAGCGGTGCACGGCAACCACACACGAGCGGCCGAGGAGGCCGGCTACAAGCATCCGAACGTGATTAGCGTGCGATTAGTAAAAATGCGGCCTGTGGCGGACGAGATAGCCCGCGTGCGCGCCGTGATCGCCAAGAAGGCCGACAAGGCCGCTGTGGCCGACGCCATGGAGTTGCAGACGTTCTTGACCGAAGTCGTACGCGGCCAGGTCAAGGACTACGACCTGACGCTGTCGGGCGACGTGGAGGAGCTGCCCCCGAAGCTCGCTGAGCGGCGCAAGGCGGCCATGGACCTGGCGAAGCTCCTGGGCCTGCTCAAGGACCGGATCGAGCACTCGGGCGGCTTGAGCCTGGTGGAGATGTCCTTCGAGCAGCTGGTGCAGCTTGCGAAGATCGGGGGCCCCGATGATTGACCATGCGCAGGAGGCCGAGTTGGCGCTTGTCGAGGACGCGTGGGTCAACACGCAGCGCGACTACTACGCGGGCACGCCCCCGGGGGCTTACTACCCCTGGATGCGCAAGCTCGTGCGCGGGAAGCTCGCCCACTCGCTCGTGCTGGTGGACCGCGAGGACGGCCTGGTGCTCGGCTACGTGGTGGCGGAGAGCGTCAGAAACGCCGTGCGCGTCCATCACCTGTACACGCGCGGGCACTACCGGCGCGAGGGCAGGGCGTTTCGGCTGCTCGCTCGAGCGTGTGAGCTGCTCGGCGGCGAGCGCCTGGAGTACACGTGCCGTGCTGCTCGAGCGGCGAAGGTCGAGCGCAGGCCCTGGACAGTCAAGAAGTGGTGCGACGCGCTTGGGGCGCGGTTCGTGCACGAAGGAGAGGCAGCCCGTGAAAGTGCTTGAAGTCGTAACGACCACCCGCATCCGCGACCCCCACCGCCCCCCGATGACGTCCATGACGCAGCGGGACGAGTACAAGACGTCAGACGGCTACGAGCTGGAGCTGCACCCGAGCGGCCTGGCCGTCATCATCCGCGGCCGGGACCACACGCGCCTCGCCCCCATCGCCAGCGCCATCGTGGAGGAGGAGGTGGATCTGTCGGGCTATGCCGCCGACCTGAATGACGCCGCCCTGAGCGCGCTTACGGGTGGCGCGATCGGCAGCCGCCCCCGCCCGCCGGCCAAGAAGCGAGGCGCACGGTGAGACGGCTGCGCGCTGTGCACCGCTCGAGCGTCGAGGTCGTCCGCCACGACCTCAAGCCTTTGATCATGGGCCTGTGCCGCAACATCGTGGAGCACGGCGAGGAGAACACGCAGCGCCTGGACGCCCAGGACCGGCTCTGGAAGTACGACCAGGTGGAGTGCATCTGGTATCGCGCCGTGCGCGTCCGGGAGGACCCGCCACGCTGGCGCGCTGAGACGTTGTCCGGCCTGCCCGAGCGCGTGGCCGGGCTGAGGGTGTACGCCGATGCCGTGTACGGCGATGCCGAGGCTGGGCTCGAGCCGGAGCTGCGCTTCAGGTTTGCCCACGAGGTGATGGCCCAAAAGCTCGTGCGAGACTGGGACGACGCGCGCGCTCGAGCGGCCAAGGCAAAGTTCTTATGCGGCGAGGTGGTGCGATGAACAAGGACGAGTTCGTGGACCTGTGCAAGGAGCTGCTCGAGCACGGCGCGGTGGACGTGACCGCGGGCATCTTCCGCGCGACCTTTCGCCAGCAGCCTGCGCAGGCGCATGCCCTGCGCCGCGAGCGCGAGACGCCCGACGCGGGCAGTAAGCCACCCAAGCCCGTGACGCCGGACGACGCGCGCCACGGCTACTACGACCGCGTCATGGGCAGCGGCCGGGACGAACGGTAAGGAGGCATAGATGGACTACGGCGACGCACAGCGAGCAGAGTTCTGGTGGGACGCCACGAAGGACGCGGTGGGCATGGCGGTCATTCGCATGGCTGACAGCATCGTGAACCAACAGCGCGCCCAGCGGGAGGACACGCGCTTTTACATGGACTTGTGCAGCAACTCGAACACGGCGGGCAATGACACCTACGCGCTGCTCTCCAATGGCAAGCGCTGGGGCTGGGACCGTAAGATGAGGCAGAACATCTGCGCGGCGGGCGTGGACACGGCGAGCAGTCTCATCGCGCAGAACCGCACCGCGCCCATGTACCTGACAAGTCTGGGGGACTTCACGCTGTCGCGGAAGGCCGAGCAGCGCTCGCGGGTCTTGCACTCCCAGTTCTACGACCTGGGCGTCTACCGCATCATGCCCGAGGCGTGGCGGGACGGCGGGGAGACGGGCACGGGCCACCTCTTCGGCTGCGTGCGTAACGGGCGGCCTTATGTCGAGCGGTGCCTGCCCAACGAGGTGCTGGTCGACGACATGGACGGGCGCTATCGGTCGCCGCGGTCCATCTACCGCGTGCACTTCGTGGCGCGTGAGCAGCTCAGGAAGCTGTACAAGGACGCGCAGGGCATCAAGGAGAGCGGCGGCCCGAGCGCGCACGACTACATCGACTTCAATCTGAGGACTGACGCGTGCGTGGACCGCGTGCGGGTCATCGAGGCCTGGCACCTGCCGAGTGTCACGGGCGGCGACGACGGCCGGCACGTCGTCTGCACGGACAAGGTGGTGCTGCGGGACGAGCCATGGAAGCGCGACCGCTTCCCGTTCGTGCGCATTGCCTATGCGGAGCGGCGGATTGGCTACTACGGCCAGGGCCTGTGCGAGCGGCTTGCAGGCTCCCAGATCCAGCTCAACGAGGTGAATGACACCATTCGCGACTGCCAGCGCCTGCTCAGCACCGCGCTGCTCTGGATCGATGAAAACGACGAGGGCGCATGGGAGGACATGACGAACATGCCCGGCCAGGTGTACCGCAGCAGGACGCCGCCGCAGCTGCTCAGGTGGGAAGCGACGCCGGGCGACCTGTTCAGGGAGCGCCAGACCATCAAGGAGGACGCCTTCGACCAGGAGGGCCTGTCGGCGTCCATGATCGGCGGCGACGGCGGAAGCGCCGGCCTGTCGAGCGGCCGGGCTATCCGCGCCGAAGACGACGTGCGCTCGCGGCGTCACATCGACCCGACGCGCCGACTCGAATACGCGTACCTGGACGTCACGCAGCTGATCAGCGACCTGAACGACGAGTGTGCCGAGCTTGACCCGGACTACGTTGTCACCGGCCGCGCTCGGTTCGGGCGCCAGACGTTCTTGCGCACGAGCAAGTGGAAGGAGCTCGAGCTGCCGGACGGCGACGTCAGGGTGAACATGTTCCCGATGGCCGCCCTACCCACCACGGTGCAGGGCAAGTTCGCAGCGGTGGACGAGTGGATCCAAGGCGGCTTCGTGTCGCGGCCGCAGGCGCTCGACCTCATGGAGTTCCCCGACATCGACGCGTGGCAGCAGCTCGAGAACGCGAACATTGACCTGGTGCGCTGGCAGATCGAGCGGCTCCTGGACTTGGCCGAGGGCGAGCCGGGCGAGCTGCCCATCGAGAACCAGGACCTACCCATGGCGGTCAAGTTCATCAACCAAGCCTTCCTGGTCGCCTACCGCATGCAGGCGCCCGCTCACGTGCAGCTCGCCTTCCAGACGTACCTGGCTTATGCGAAGCAGCTCACGGACAAGCTCGCCGCGGAGGAGGCCGCCCAGGCCGCACCTCCGCCCGAGTCCATGGGCCCCGCCGCCCTGGACCAGAACGCCGCCGCTGCGGCCCAGCTCGCCGCCCCGCCGGCAGGGGGGATGGCAGCATGAGTGACGTAACAGCCCCCGCCGCGCCCGCAGGCGCCCCACCCACGCCCGCAGACGGCGCCGCCGCCCCTGCGCCTGCCCCGGACCCTGGCGCGCCCCAGAACGCCATCGAGGCCATCCTGGCCAAGCGCCAGGCCAAGGAGGCCGCCGCCGCCCAGGCCGAGCCGGCCGAGAAGCCAGGCGACCCGCCCAAAGATGGGGACAAGCCCCCACCGCCCGAGGACAAGGGCCTGTCGCTCAAGCACGCCCAGCTCAAGGCGGACCACCGCAAGGCCCTGGCCGAGCGCGAGGCGCTGAAGGCCTCGATGGCCGCCGCGGAGAAGGAGCGGGACGAGCTCAAGGCCATGTTCGGGCCCGGCAAGAACCACCTGGCGGCACTCGAGAAGGCGGTGGGCAAGCCCTTCAAGCAAATCATGGAGGACGCCGCCCGGGGCGCGTACGACCAGCGCAACGCCCTCCCCCCTGAGCAGCAGGCCAAGCTCGACGCGTTCGACCGCTGGAAGGCCGAGCAGGAGGCGAAGGAGGCGCAGAAGCAGGCCGCCGCCGCCCGGGCCGAGGACATCGGGCTGGCCGAGCAGTACATGAAGGCGAACACGGACAAATACCCGCTGTTCGCGCTGAGCGGGTTCGCGGCCGAAGACCTGGTCGAGCGTGCCTACGCCGAGCTGAAGGAGGGCAGGCAGCCCGACTTTGACGCCCTGGCCAAGGCGGCCGAGGACTACGCGGTGACTAACCTGGAGACGTTCTTCGAGAAGGCCGACTTGCTCGGCGTGCTTGTCAAGCGTCCCAATGTGCGGCAAAGATTGCTGCAGGCCCTGGGCCTCAGCGAGAACAATGCGGCGCGCCCCGCAAGCAGTACGCAGGGCGGAAGCGGAGCCGGGACTGGTCCCCGGACGCTCACCCACACATCGACGCAAGAGTCCCCAGTACCGCCCGAATCCCCCCCGAATGACGAGGAGGAGGACTGGATGGCTGGGGCCAAGGCGCGGCTCGCCCAGTACAAGCAACACGGCCGAATAGGCCGGTAACCCTCCATGTGTCCTGCGCGAGCCGCTGAGGTGGCTCGCCCATGGCAACGACCCAGACGACAGATGTCTCGTACATCTCCAAGGTCATCTACAAAGACGGCATTCAGCAGAAGCAGATCGTGCGCGACAAGGCGCTGCTGACTGCGACCAAGCACAACACCAAGTTCACCAGTGCCGAGGGCATCAAGGTCCCGATCCTGTACGGCACGGGGCAGGGTGCGTCTGCAACCGTGGCGAACGCCGCGAGCAACGCGTCGCCCGACGCCGGCGAGGCCTTCACGGTCACGCAGGCGACCTACTACACGAACTTCGACATTCACGGCAAGGTCGTGCGCAACGCCCTGAAGGGCAACGACGACTCGTACTTCCTGCAGCAGCTCAAGCTGGCGATGGACAACGCCCAGGAAACCATGGGCTCGGAGCTAAACCGTCAGGCCTTCGGCACGTCCGCAGGCTGGCGGGCGCGCGTCGGCGGCGCCGCTCCCACCGGCAGCACCATCGTGCTCGCAAATCCGCAGGACGCGGTGTTTTTCGAGAAGAACATGATCGTCGTGTTCGCGGCGACGCCCACGGGCGCCATCCGCGCGGGCACGCCGGGCTCCGCCAAGATCACGAAGGTGGACACGTCGACTGGCATCCTGACCGTGGAGGGCGTCATCACCACGCTCATCACCACGCCGGGCGCGGGCGACTACATCTTCCGCCAGGGCGACGCGCAGAACGGCGCCGCGAGCGGTCTTCTCACCTCGGGCCTCGCGGACTGGAACCCGCAGACCGTCACTGCCACGCCGTTCTTCGGCGTGGACCGTACCTCGTTCCCCAGTCGCCTTGCCGGCGTGCGCTACCCGGGCTCGAACGACCCGCTCGAGACCGTATTCATCAAGGCGATGGCCGCCGGCCGTGCCGAGGTGGGCAGCGGCTTCAAGAAGGGCGATCTGTTCCTGAATCCCATCAACTTCGCCGCCATCCAGTCCTCCAAGGAGGGCGGGCGGTGGATCACGGAGCCGAGCTCGTACGGCATCGGCATCGACAAGTTCCAGATCGGGGCGTTCAAGTTCGTTGAAGATGCCATGTGCCCGGTCAACGTCGCGCACATGGTGGCGGACGGCGCCTTCGAGCGTGCGAGCTGCGGCGACGCGCCTTACTGGAACAACTTCGACGGCGCGGACATGTGGCTCGACCGCGCCACGGACCAGTACAAGGGGCAGCTCGTCCACGACGGCAACTTCATCGCCGTCCACCCGCAGCAGCTCATGCGGATCGAACTGCAGGCGGCGTGAACCATGGCCAACTTTCTCAAGAAGATGCTCAGGGCCTACGGACCCGACCGGGTACAGGCCTCTTGCCAGTTCACGACGGCGGGCACGGGCCAGCCGAGCACGTTCAACCTGAACGGCGTCGTGAGCGTCGTGCGCAGCGGCGTGGGCCTGTACACGCTGACGTTGCTCGACTCCGCGAAGGAGTACCACGTCAGCGTGAGCCGGCAGTCCACGGCTGCGCTCGCAGACAACCAGGCCGTCATCGGCACCATCAACCTCCAGGCCAAGACCATCATCATCACCGTCGCGTCGGCCGGCGCCGCGGCGGACACCACCGGCATCACGCTGTACGTCACCATCGGCGTCCGGGTGGGCAACTGATGGACGACGAGAAGCCCAAAGGCCTCGGCCTGCTCATCGGTCTCAAGCCGAAGGGTAAGGACGAGTCTGACGAGGGCGAGGACGACGAGGAGGACACGAGCGCGGCGCAGGCGGTGCTCGACGCCATCAAGGCGGACGACCCGAAGGCCCTGAAGGCCGCTCTCAAGCTCTGCTACGCGGAGGAATGAATGCCCACCGTGCTCGTGTCTGCGATCCAAGAGCGCGTGCGGGTCCTTTGCGACCTGCCCGTGTACACCGCAGACACGCCCATCACGAGCGCGATGATTCTCGACCTGGTGAAGGTGGCCACGGAGCTCCTCGCGGGCCTTGTGGGTTCGGCGGCGTCGGCAGAGCTGTACTTCGCCACGTCCGCCACGCTCACGACGGCGCCGAACGTCGACACGGTGGCCCTGCCGACCGGGTTCGTGAGCCTTCTGCGCCTGTCCTGGCAGAAGAGCGCCACGCAAGACCTGCCGCTGGAGGTGGCGAGCGTCGACAACTTCGACGCCTGGCCGGGCACGTGGAGCGGCGTCACGCCGCGCTATCGCCTGCTGGGTGAGGCCGTCCAGCTGTTCCCGACGCCGGACGCGGCGCACACGCTCAACATCTATTACGCCACGGGCCTCTCGCCCACGGCAGCCGCAGACCAGCTCGTGCTCCGAGCGGGCTGGGACCTGTGGATCGGCCTTCAGACGGCCATGCTGGTGCGGGCGCGCCAGCAGAAGGACCCGAGCGACCTGGGCGCGCTGCTCAGCAAGGTGGAGGCAGACCTGCGCGCGCAGCTCAAGCGGGACCGCTGGGGCGTCCGGCGCGTGCGTGACGTGCGGCCCGGGGGCGACCGCGGCTACCCGCGTAACGGCCGGTGGTGGTGATGGCAGGTCTGCCGCCGTTCCCGTGGGCCACCACGATTCGTGAGACCAAGGAGCTCCTTGGGTTCTGCCAGAAGGTGGCGGAGTTTTTGCGCGCGGTGAGCAAGCTCGAGATCCTGAACGGGCACTTTGTGCAAGTGTCGTTCGTGGCGACCGGGGGCGCGCTTGCCCGGCACACGCTCGGCCGGCCGTACAACGGGGCGATCGTGGTGGCGAGCAGTGACCCGGAGGTCACGCCCGGCGTGCTTGCGGTCTCCGTGAAGGAAGCGGTGCGACTTGGCGTCCCCGTGAGCGAAAAGGTCGCGTTCAGCGCGCCCTCTGCCTTCACGGCCACGCTCACCGTGTGGGTGTTCTGATGCCCAGCAAGGTGCAAGAGTTCGCCCAGTCGCTGTCGCTCGACCTCGGCATGGACAACACGGCGCACCGCTCGGCCGTGCAGCCGTTTGGCCCGGGCGGCGCGCTTGTCTCGAGCACGAACACGCGCCTCTCGAAGACACGCGGTGTGCCGCGTAAGAGTCCACGCGCCGCCATCATGGCCGACCCGGGTTCGCCGCATAACGGCACGGCGTCCTGCGGTGGCGTCATCCCGTGCGGGCACATGTCGAGCAGTCTCGTCGTGCGCCACCGGGGCTACGGCGCCCAACGCATCGCGAATACGAGCATGATGCAGCTCACCGCGCCGCTGACCACGATGGCGGTGGGCGGTCTGCGGCACTACTGGCCAGCAGACGTCACGCGCGCAGGCGTCGTGCCGTCCCCTGGGCAGTACACGCCGCCCGCCATGTGCTCGCACAACGGATTTCTGTGGTTTGCGTCCTGGCGCTACGACTCCGGGACCGTCGCTCTGTTCGTGTCGGTCCTTGGCCCGAGCGGCGAGCTCGCCGCCATGCCCAAGTGGGTGAGCCCCACGAGCGGCTTCACCATCGCCACGCCGCTGTGGGTAGGCCTGACCGCGCACGGCGCGAACGGCGTGCGGCTGTGGCACAGGGACTCCGCGACGGGGGCCGTGCGGCTTGCCACGTTGACGATCATCAACGGCGTGGTGACCCCCGGGACATTCACGACCGTCTACTCGCCGATCGCCGCGGGCGCAGGCACGTACGACGTGACCGCGCACGAAAGCGACACGATCGCGTACCTCGTGACGCTCGGCTCGGGGGCGGCGACAGACGTGGCGCTGACCAAGGTCAGCGTCGCCACGAACACGGCCGTGAATACAACCCTGTGGGCGGTGGCTGCGGCCGCCACGTCGAAGCTCGCCGTCAAGTCTGCCCAGATGAGCCTGGTAGGCGCGCGCGTCGCCGTCGTGCACGTCGCGGCCGCCGGCACGTGCCAGACACGCGTCTACCAGGACACAGGGACGCCCGCCGAGCAGTACACGCAGGCCCTGGCCGGGACGCTCGGCGGTGAGCCGCTCGTGGCGTTCTACCGTCAGGGCTCAACCGAGTACTGTATCTCGGGCGTCTCTGACAGCACGGGCACGGTCACGACGGGGGGCTTCGCCACGTATGCGGGCACGTTCCTCGAAGCCCGTCTGATTACTTCGCCCGGGAACCTCGTGCACACCCTGATCTTGCCGTGGACGCGCGCGGTCTCGCGCTTCATGCACCACCTACCCGTAAACGGTCTGGCTGAGATCTACCCGCTGTTTTGCGTACAGACCTGCTGGGACGGCGACAACGGCGACAGGCCGACCACGCACGCCTGGCTGAGCGACCCGGACGTGCGCGTCTTGCGCATCGACTCGGGCACAGGCGTGTCGTGCGTCGGGCGCTTCGGGGTGGACACGGCCGCGATCTACCCGACCGACCCAGGCGGCGGCACCCTGAACGTGCTCTACAACAGTCAGGTCGCGTGCATGGCGGCCGACAAGTTCGGCTTCGTGTACGTCGAGCGCCAGGTGGACCAGGACCTGCCCACGGGCAGTTCCACCGTGCGCTACGTCGAGATGGACTTCGCGCCGCGGCAGCCCCGCTTTGCGGTCGGCGCGGACGGCGTGGCCATCATCGCGGGCGCGATGCCGATGGAGTGGGACGGCATCACGGTCTCCGAGATCTGTGCGCCCGTCCGGCCCAAGGTCGCCGTGGCCGTCACAGGCGGCGCAGGCCCCGTCATTCCGGCGGGCACTTACCTCGTGGCCGCGGTCTACCAGTGGGTGGACGCGGCGGGCGTCCTGCACCGCTCGATGCCGTCCGAGGTGGTCAGCGTAGCCGCCGCGGGCGCGGCTTGGATCGTGTACGTGAGCGTGCCTGCTGCCCTCATGCGTGACGGCCTGACGATCGAGAAATACGAGACGCTGGTCTACATCGGCGAGCTCGGGGGGACGGTCCTTTACCGTCAGTACGCCACGGCCACCACGAGCAACGCGTACGTTGACACGTTCGGCAACATCGCGCTTTCGCTCGGCGACGCGGTGCATCCGCCGATCTACAGCACTGGCGACCCGGCCGAAGAACTCATGGCCCAGCAGCCGCCCGCCTTCGCGGACGTGGAGGTGGTGAGCGATCGTGCGTGGGGCATTGAGGCCGAGCGGCCGGGTCGTCTGTGGCACACGAAGTCCAAAGTGAAGGGCATCGCCTACGAGTGGAGCAGCGACCTGACCGTGGACCTGCCGCCGCGCGCCGGCGCCGCCCTTTCCGTCGTGGACCTGAGCGGGAGCCTCGCGGCGCTGTGCACGGGCGGCGTGTGGAGTGTCACCGGGCCAGGGCCTGACAACGCGCTGCTCTCGGGCGGCTTCAATCCGCCCGAGCAGGTGAGTGATGCCGCCTGCACGGACCGGGGCAGCGTCATTCGCACGCCGGCCGGCGTCTTGTTCATCTCGAACGGGCGCTTTGCGATGATTGGCGCAGGCGGGCAGCGGCTCTTCGACCAGATCGACGCGTCGGCGCTCGGCGCGGTGTGCCCGGTGCTCTTGCGCGAGACGCATGAAGCCGTCTGGTTCAGCGCGAGCGGCGTGCACATGGTCTACAACTACCAGGCGGACCGCTGGTCCTCGTGGGCCAGCGACACCGTGCCCGCGGTCGTGTGCGCGGCGCGCGACCCGGTGACGGGTTACGTCAACCTGGTGCGCTCCTCGGGCGGCGCTGCGTGGCAGCTCGACCCGCGCCTGGCGTCGCTCACGGCGCAGCTGTCGTTCGAGACGGGCGACATGGTCTTCGGCGGGCCCGAGGACGACAACGTCGTGAACGAGGTGGTCTTGCGCGCCCAGTCTTACGGGTCGCACGGCGTCACGATGACGCTCACGACCGACTACGGCCAGGGCGATGGCACGCCGTTTGCGCGCGTGTACTCGGCGGCTGAGGTCGCTGCATGCACGGTGGCGGGGCAGTACACGCTGTCTGTGAGCCCCGGGAGCATGTGCCTGCGCGCGCTCAAGGTGGCGGTCGCAGAGACGGGCGCAGCCGGCGACGGCATGGGCCCCGTGTCGCTCACGGTCCAGGGCGCGCGCAACGGCGGCACCCTTCGCAGCGCGGTGCGCGCAGCCGGGAGGAAATGATGGCCTTCGGGGACAAGTTCAAGAAGTTTTACGGCAAGATCGACCCGTTCGGCGGCCGCATGTTCGGCTTCGACAAGGACGACCGCGAGAAGTTCAAGCCTCAGCAGCAGTACGCCGGCGGCTCGAAGGCGGCGTCCGAACGCATGGGCGAGCGCTACGAGAAGGGCTCCCAGTACGGCGGCGAAGTCATGCGGGCCGGCATCGGCCGCACGAACCAAGCGGCCGACCGAGCGGCCAGCGACTACGGGCGGATCGGGGGCCAGGCAAACCTAGAGCAGACCAAGGCGGGGCTGCGCGCCGGCGAGGAGCGCGGGAAAGCGCTCAGCAGCGCAGACTACATGACGGGCGTCGCTCGCGGCGAGATGGGGCAGGACCGCCAGCGCCTGCTCAAGATGGCGGACACCGCCTCACAAGACTACCAGCGCACGGCGGACGCGCAGCTCCGGGCGTCGCAAGACTCCACGCAGCGCCAGGCGCTCGCGCAGGGCTCGCGCGGCGGCGCAGGGGGGTTGCGCGCAGCCATGGCCGGGTCGCTGAACGCAAACCAGCAGGCGGCGACGCAGGCGCAGATCACGAACGCGCAAGAGCAAAACCAGCTGATGCAGACGAAGACGGATATGTTGGGGAGGGCCAGCGACATCTCGACGAACCGGGCGAACGTGCTCGGGCAGGCGGCGAACCTGTACTCGGGCCGCGAAGCTTCCGAGCGCGGCTACGGCATCGCGCAGCAGGGCATCGAGGGAAACGCCGCCGGCGGGCGGTTCGGTGCGCAGGCTGCCGCGGGCGGGCAAGAGACCGGCGCGGGCCTTACGACGCGCGGGCAGTACCTGGGCGCCGAGACCGGTAAGACCAACGCCGAGCTGAACGCGGGGCGCGAGTACGAGCAGCAGCGACAGCAGAACGAAAAGGCCAACTACACGAACGACTGGTTCCCCCTGAAGCGCTTCAATGCGCCCGCCTGAGGTAAGGCCATGGCGAACTACGGCGCTTTCATCAAAGACAACCCCCAGCTGATGGGCCAGGCCATGGGCATGCTCGGCGGCGGCGGGCAGCAGCAGGGCACGCCCCCGCCACAGGACGCGCAGCCGGGCATCGAGGGTGTGCGCCAGCAGAAGGACACGGGCGACAAGGGCTACGACGGCATCAAGAACGTCGTCAGCACGATTGCGAGCTTCTGGACGGGCGGCGCGGCCGGCATCGCCAAGAACGCGGCCACCACCGCAGCGAGCGGCCGTAGCGGACCTGACGCCGCGCAATCCGGAAGCGGAGGCGGAGCCGGCGCGAGTTCCGGCGGGTACGGGAGCCTGGGCGGCGCGAGTGCCATGGGCGGCGGGAACTACAGCCAGACGGCGCAGAACGCGAGCAACCAGGACTGGATGAAAAAGTGGGCAGGGGGGTTCTCCGGTGGCTGACTACTCCGACCTATTCCGCCAGAACCCCCAGCTGTTCGCGCAGGTGATGGCTTCGCTGTCTGGCGCGGTCGGCTCGAGCGCGGGCGCTGAGCCGACGCCCGCGCCGCCGCCTGAAACGCAGCAGCCCACGCCCATCGAGGCCCCGCCGCCGGTCCAGCCGGTTCCCGCCCAGGCGCCCGTGCAAGCGCCGCCCGTACAGGCCCCGCCTGTGCAAGCGCCGCCCGTCGAGCAGCCGCCCGCGCAGGCGCCTCCGGCGTATGGGGCGCTCGAGCCCGGCAACATCGACCTTACGCGCCGCCCGCACGTGCAGAACGAGGACGGGTCTGTCAGCACCGTCAGGTCCATGGGCGTCAACATCGACGGGAAGGAAGTGCTCATCCCGACCGTGAGCGACGACGGGCGCATCATGTCGGATGACGAGGCGGTGGACGAGTACAAGCGGACGGGGCGCCATCTCGGCGTGTACGCGTCGCCCGAGGCGTCCACGGCGGCGGCCGAGGCCATCCATCGCGACCAAGAAGCGAACATGCCCGAGAACACGCTCGCGCCCGCCGTGCCGAGCGGCCCCACGGGCCCAGTCGACATGCGCGTCGCGGCGGACGCGGAGCGCCCCACAGGCTCGCTTGGCCAGCAGCAGGCGCAGCTCCTGGGCGAGGGCGTGGCCGCCGCGAACGAGGCGGGGGATAGCTTCGCACGCGAGGGCGACGCCAAGGCGCTTGCGGCGAGCGAGGCTGCGAAGATCTACGGGGCGCAGGCGGGCATTGCGGACCGCTACGCACAGGCGGCTGAGCGTGGTTTCAACGACCACCAGTCACGCGCGGCGCACTACCGTCAGATGGAAGACGACGACTACAAGCGTCTGCAGGAGGAGCCGGCGAAGCCCGGCCACCTGAAAAACATCTTCAACGTCATCACGGGCATCATCGGCGCGGCGGCGGGCGGCGAGCAGGGAGCCGCGATCGGCATGCTGCGCCAGCACGTCAACCGTCAGGCCGAGGAGGACGCGCAGGAACGTGCGGCGGCCGAAAAGCGCCTTGAAGTGGGCGGCAGAATCCAGGACCGGATCCTGCGGGACTCCTCAAACGAGTTCGACGCTGCGTCGAAGCTCGTGGCGGGCCAGTGGATCGTGGCCGCGCGCCAGCTCGAGCAGGTGGCGAACGAGTCGAACGTGCCCGCCTTCCGCGAGCAGGCGCTCAGGCTGTCGACCGACGCCAAGCAGCAAGCGCGCAACTTGCTCAAGCACAACGTAGAGACACAGGTGCAGCAGGCCGAGGCGGCCCAGGCCGCGCAGGCCAAGGCGCGTGCGGCGTCCATGCGCACGCGCTGGGACCAGCTTTCGCAGCGTGATCTCGAGCTCTTCGCGTCGCAGGGCCTCCTGCCGATCGACGTCGCCAAGAAGCTCGCCGAGACCCAGAAGGCGCAACGCGAGGCGCCGGGCGATGCGACCAAGGGCCCGCGGTCTATCCCCGGCCGCCAGGTAGCGGACCCGGAGGCGTTCGCCTCGGCGCGCGACGTGGACCTGGCGAAGTTCCGCGAGACTGACGCGAAGATGCGGGCCCTTGGCACGACATTGGACAAGCTGGACGCGCTTCTCGCGAAGCACGGGACCGAAGCGTTTGGAGACGTGGCGGCCGAGATGGACGCGCTTTCCGCGTCTGCGCTCGGCACCATCAAGGACGTCAAGACGCTCGGCACGCTCGACAGCGGTCTACTCACGTTCGGTGAGAAGCTCCTGGGCGACCCCACGAGCTTCTACAAGGGCGGCGCCTCGACCCGGGCGCGCATCAAGGCCTCCCGCGCAGCGCTGCAGGAGGAGGTGGAGGCCATGGCCGAGGGCATCGGCCTCAATCGTAAGGCCGAGACCACGGTGGACGACCAGGCCGCGGCGTTCGGCGCCGTGCCCCTGGCGAGCTCGGGGGGCTCCCCCTGATGGCGACCCTGGCCATCATCGCGCCAGACGGGCGCACGTTCGACGTCCCGGAGGAGAACGTCCCGGCGGCGCTCGCCGCTGGCTGGAAGATGCCCGGGACCGCGGCCGAGGCGCCGCCAGGTGAGGACGCGCCCGCGAGCGTAGAGCCTGCGCCGCCCGCCCCTGCTGAGGCAGCCCCGCCGGTGAACATGGTCCCGGTCAAGGCGCCAGACGGGCGCACGTTCAATATCCCGGAGACGAACCTACAGGCCGCCATGGACGCGGGCTGGGAGCCTGACGTCTCGCTCGGCCAGAAGATTCGCACGGGTGCGGAAGGCCTCGCGCGCGGCGCGTCCCTGGGCATCTCTGACGCCATTCAATCGGTCGGCGCGGGCCTTGGCACGGCGCTCGGAAGCGCCCTGGCCGAGGATATTGGAGGCGCCCAGCCCATCACGACCACGCGTGGCGTCGGCGGCCCGGCCGAGCTCGAGCGGCCCCTGTACGACCCGGCCGCCGCCCGGGAGTCCCTGCAAGGCATCCGCACGCGCGAGACCGCGGCTCCCGGCATCGCAGGGGCCACAGGCGTCGCGGGCGCCATCCTGCCAGCGGTCCTGTCGGGCGGCACGAGCACGGCCGCGTCGGCTGCCCGGCTCACGCCTGCGGGCCTCACGAGCCTCCTGGGCGCCCGCGTGCAGGCCCACCTGGCCCAGAAGGCGGGCACGGCGGCGCTCGGCCGTCTGGGGGCGCTAGCAGCCGGCGGCGCGGCCGAGGCGGGCGTACAGAGTGCCACGGAACGCGTGGTAGACGACTTGATCTCGGGCGACCACGAGATCAGCGCCGAGCGCATGCTGTCCGGCCTGGGCGGCGTGCTCGCGGACGCGGGCTTGGGCGCGCTCACGGGCGGCGTGATCGGCGGAGCCATCGAGGGCGGGCAGAAGGCGTACGGCGCCGTCCGGGGGCAGCTGGCACGCCGCGCCGCGGGGAAGGCGGCCGAGGAGGCGGCGCCCGCGCTGGTCTACGACTTGACGCTCGAGCCGGCCGCCGCGGCTGAGGCTGCCGGCCCCATGCTCGCGAAGGACCTGCCCTCGCTGGCGGACAACTCGAACTCCTCGATCGTCCAGGCGGCGCGCGGCTCGGTAGATGGGTTCGACGACGTCTACGATGGCGCGGTGCGTGCCATTCGCGACGACTACGACGACATCCTGAGGCTGCGCGCGGAGGTGGACGGGGGCGCGAACATCGGGGCGAAGCGCGCGGACGCCATCAAATACACCGGCACGCCCGAAGAGATCGCGGCGGCGCGCCCGCGCGTCAATCAAATGCTGGACGACACGCAGCTCGCGATCCGAACCACGACGGAGCTTGACGGCTTCAAGCCTGCGCTCGAGCACGGCGGCGGCCTGACTGCCTTCAAGCGCGTGGACTCCGCGGTGGACGAGGCCCGCCGCATCATCAATCAGAAGCTGGACGAGGGGGAACTTGGCGAAGCCTTCATGATCGCGGACGACCTCAAGCGCATCGTGGGCCGCTCTCAGAACACGCCGAACTCGATCGCAAAGCAGAAGCTCCGGGACCTGTACGACCGCATCGTGAAGCCTGCGGGCGAAGACGAGGCCACATGGGGCCAGCTCGCCGTCAACCAGAAGCGCGTCAACCCTGCGTGGACTGAGTCCATCCGCCGGGACCAGGACGACTTGATCCGGCCGTTCACGCGCACGTCGGGCGAGCCCCCGCCTGGTCGCTGGGACGACCTGCAGCAATCGAACAGCGACACGATCGGCGCGCTGCTGAAGCGGATTGGCGTCGACCCGACGTCCGAGGCCACAGAGAAGGCGTTTCGCCAGCACCTGCGCGCCGCTGTGGTGGACGCGCAGACCCGCGCGCAAGTGTGGGGCTCGGCCAACGACATCGCTCGTGCCACGAAGATGACGCAGGCCGTCGAGCGCATTGAGAACCGCATGAACGCGGTCGCCTTCGCGGCAAAGGACAAGAAGGCCTGGCAGAAGATCATGAAGTACGCGCCCGGCACTGCGGGCGGCGTACTGCAGGGCGCGGCCAAGCTCGGCCAGCTCACGCTCACCCCGATCCAGCGGATGGCCGACGCGGCCCTGAAGCAGCAGCAGGCGGTGGAGAAGGCCGCAAAGAACGTGGGGCAAGTGCTGCTCGGCGCGGGCTCGCCCAAGGCGCTCCTCGCCACGATCAGCGTGAACCGCATGCAGGACGCGGTAGCTCAGGCCCAAGCCCTTCAGGACCCAGCCTCGCCCGAGTCTGGGCGCCTCCGGCAGGCCGTGAACGAGGTCGCCCAGGACGACCCGGCCTTCGCCGCCGCGCTCGACCAGAAGCAGCGCCAGCAGGCAGCGTTCTTGGCCGAGAAGGCGGGCCCCGTGCGGGACGAGGGCGACCCGTTCGCGACGGGCCCAGCGCCCCGGGACAAGGTGGCAGCCCAGCAGCTCGGCCGCTACGTGGCCGCCGTGGACGACCCGGGCGAAGCGCTCCTGCGCGTGTCCCAGGGCATGGGGTCGGCGGAAGATCTCGAGGTGCTGCAGACGCTCTACCCGCGCATCTATGACGTGTGGGTGAAGCGGGTGGAGGCGCAGCTGAAGAGCGCCAAGAAGCC
>Ga0075429_100000274_pt1 | contig 36138 bp, 33 predicted proteins | sample RhiMetdeltSRZDD3_FD_75295 | JGI IMG/M metagenome (GOLD analysis project Ga0075429, IMG submission 75295) | Populus rhizosphere microbial communities from Tennessee, USA - Rhizosphere MetaG P. deltoides SRZDD3 | ecosystem: Host-associated > Plants > Roots > Rhizosphere > Soil | place: USA...
GGGCCTGATCCCCTCCGAACCGCGTCACTACCTCCACCTGCCGTACGCCTCGGTGAAGACGCCGGTGCTTCCCTTCGGCAGGTTCCCGGGCGTCGACACGGTGCTCGGCCCCGAGATGCGCTCGACGGGCGAGGTGATGGGCGTGGACCCGGACCCCGGCCTCGCGCTCGCCAAGGCGCTGGTCGCGAGCGGCGCCGCCCTGCCGAGCTCAGGGACGGTGTTCCTCAGCGTGGCGAACCGTGACAAGCGGGCGATCGTGTACCCGGCCAAACGCCTCGCCGACCTTGGCTTCCGGCTCCTCGCCACGAGGGGGACGGCGGGTGTGCTCGACCGAGCCGGCGTCCCCGTCACTCGCGTCGAGAAGGTGTCCGAGGCCGAGGGTGCGCCCGAGGCGCGGTCGATCGTCGACCTGATCCGCGAGGGTTCGGTGGACATGGTCGTGAACACGCCGTTCGGCCGGGGACCGCGGACCGACGGGTGGCTGATCCGGACCGCGGCGTCGCAGGCCGGCATCCCGTGTGTGACGACGCTCCCCGGCGCGATGGCCGCGCTGCGGGGGATCGAGGCGCTCCGGGAGGGCCCGGGGTCGCCCCGCTCGCTGCAGGAGCTGCACGAACGTACCCGCGGCGAGGCGACGGTCCAACCGCGGCTGCCGATCGGATCGCTCGAACGCGAGGTGGCGTCGTGAAGCGGGTCCGGGCCGAGGTGCTGAGCGCGCGCAGGCTCGGCGCGTACCACTCGATCACCCTCGTCGCGCCCGAGGTCGCCGAACGCGTCCGTCCGGGGCAGTTCGTCTCGATCGCGATGCCGACCGGCCGGACGTTCCTGCTCCGCCGGCACTTCTCGGTCCATCAGGCGTCGCGTCGCGGCGGCTGGGCGGGGACGCTCGAGTTCGTGTTCGACCCGCGCGGCCCGGGGACGGAGTGGCTCTCCGAGGTCCGGGCGCACCGGTTCCTCGACGTGATCGGGCCGCTCGGCAAGCCCTTCGCGTATCCCGCCAAGCTGAACGCCTGCCTGCTCGTGTCCGAGGGCCACGGCTCCGCTCCCCTGTACTTCCTCGCGCAGGAGCTCCGCGAACGCGGCAAGCGGGTCGACATGCTGGTCGGCGCCGAGACGCAGGATCGCGTGTTCAAGCCGATCGAGACCAAGCGGCTCGCGCAGTCGATCGTGCTCACGACCGAGGACGGCACCTTGGGCGAACAGGGGAGCGTGCTCGACCTGCTCCCGCAGGTCGTCGAGTCGACCGGGGCGCAGGTGGTGTACGCGGCCGCGCGGCGCTCGACGCTCCGCGGCATCGCGGAGTTCTGCGGCGCGAACCGGATCCCCTCGCAGGTGGCGCTCGAGGAGCAGATGGCGTGCGGCACGGGTCTGTGCTTCGTCTGCACCGTGCCGGTGATCCGCAAGGACGGGTCGGGATACGACAACCTCCGCGTGTGCACGGAGGGTCCCGTCTTCAACTCGGCGCGCGTCCTGTGGGAGCTCTGGATGGGCGACCAGCCGCGACTGACGCCGACCCCGCCCGAGGGGTTCCCGGTGGCCCGTTCGTGGCCGGGATGAGCGGCTCGGACGCCCGATGAAGCAGTCCCTGGCGGTGGATCTCGGCGGGCTGCGGCTCGCGAACCCGGTCCTCGCCGCCTCCGGGTGCCTCGGCGTGGGGGCGGACGTCCCGGCCTCGCTGGTCGACGTCCACCGGCTCGGGGCCGTGGTCACCCGCAGCCTCACGTACGCGGGCTCGAAGGGGTGGCCGACGCCCCGGGCGGCGGAGACCTCTTCGGGGGTCCTTTCGGCCGTGGGCACGCAGAACCCCGGCGTGCAGGCGTTCCTGGCGCACGACCTTCCGCGTCTGCGCAAGGGCGGGGTGCCGCTGATCGCCTCGGTCGCGGGCTCGAGCCTGAACGAGTACGTCAACGTGGCGGGCGCCCTGCACCTCCAGGAGGGGATCGTCGGCCTCGAGGTCTACCTCTCGTGCCCCGACGACGAGCGGGAGGGGGAGCCCTTCTACGGCCGGATCGAACGCCTGACCGAGATCGTGGGCGCGGTCGCGCGGCTGTCCCGCGTTCCGGTCTTCGCCAAGCTCCCCGCGTTCGTCCCGGGGATCGTGGAGACCGCGCAGGCTTGCGTCCGCGCGGGTGCCTTCGGGCTCACGTTGATCGACGCGGTGCCGGCGCTCGCGGTCGATGCTGAGCGGCTCCGGACGAAGACCGCGATGCCGGTCGGGGGTCTCTCCGGGCCGGCGATCAAGCCGATCGCGCTCGCCGCCGTCTACCGGGTCGCGCGGGCCATGCCGCACGTCCCGGTGCTCGGTGTGGGCGGCGTGACCACGGGGGAGGACGCGATCGAGTTCCTCCTCGCCGGCGCATGGGCGGTCCAGGTCGGCACGGCAATGTTGGTCGACCCCTCGGCGCACGTCGAGATCGCGAGGGGGATCGCAGAGTACCTCCGCGCCAAGGGCCTGACGTCGCCCGAGGACCTTCGCGGCCGGCTCCGGGTCCGAGGCCAGAACGGGGACGGCGCGTAACGTCGTCCGCACGTCCGTGATCCCGCGACCGGAGAACCCGTTGGTCGTCGCGCTCGACGTGTCGGACCTAGACGCGGCCGAGACGCTTGCGCGAACGCTCGAGGGAACCGCCGGCCTCCTCAAGGTCGGGCTCGAGCTGTTCGCCGCGCACGGCCCGGCGTCGGTGGAACGCGTGCGCGCGTTCGCGCCGGTGTTCCTCGACCTCAAACTGCACGACATCCCGACGACCGTCGAACACGCCGCCCGCAACGCGGCGCGGCTCGGCATCGACATGCTCACCGTGCATGCGCTCGGCGGCGAGGCGATGGTGGCGGCTGCGGTCCGAGGTGCGTCCGACGGCGCGCCCGCGGACCGCCCCACGCCCGCGGTCGTCGCGGTGACGGTGCTGTCGAGCCTTGCAGGGGAAGGCCTCGCGTCCCCCGCATCGCTCGCGTTCGAGGCGGTGTCCGCCGGTGCGAGCGGCGTCGTCGTGTCGGGCGACGACGTCTCGGACGTCCGCGACGTCGTGGGCGAGGAGGCGATCCTCGTCGTCCCGGGCATCCGCCCCGCCGGCTCGAACGGTCACGACCAGGTGCGGATCCTCACGCCGGAGGAAGCGATCGAACGCGGCGCGGACTACCTCGTCGTGGGCCGTGCGATCTCCGAGTCGCGCGATCCGGCGGCGGTCGCGCGCGCGATCCTCGCCAGCGTTCGCTGACCCGTCGGCGAGTGGAAAACCGCAGGTGGTGCGCTTGTACGTCGCGTTGCTGCCCCCGAGGGGGCGTGACTATACTCGCGGGTTTCCCGGCCCCTGAGCGAAGGAGCGTCGTCATGCCCCTACCGGTGTTGAGTCCTGAGGATCGTGCGAAGGCCCTCGAGAAGGCCGCCGAGGCGCGGAAGAAGCGGGCCGAGCTCAAGGGGCAGTTGAAGACCGGTAACGTGAGCCTGTCCGACGTGCTGACCCGTCAGGACGACGACACGGTAGGGAAGATGAAGGTGTCGGCGGTCCTCGAGGCGCTCCCGGGTGTGGGGAAGGTCCGGGCGCGCAAGATCATGGAACGCCTCGACATCTCCGCGAGCCGGCGGGTGCGTGGATTGGGAGCGAAGCAGCGCGAGTCGTTGCTCGCCGAATTCGCGAAGAAGTAGCGGCCTGGCCCACGGAAGGCTCTTCGTCCTGGCCGGTCCCTCCGGGGTCGGCAAGGGCACGGTCGTCGCCCTCGTGCAACGCCGGTTGCCGGATCTCGTCGTCTCCGTCTCGGTGACGACGCGGGCGCCGCGCTCGTTCGAACGCGACGGCATCGACTACCGGTTCGTCTCCGAAGACGAGTTCGACCGGATGGCGGGATCGGGCGAGCTGCTCGAGTGGGCCGAGATCTTCGGACATCGCTCGGGGACCCCCGCGGGGCCGGTCCGCGCGACGATGGCGGAGGGCGGGGACGTCCTGCTCGAGCTCGACGTCCAGGGTGCCCGGCAGGTCCGCGAGGTCGTCCCCGAGGCGGTGCTGGTCCTGCTCGAGCCCCCCTCGATCGAGGAGCTCGAGCGGCGGTTGCGCGCCCGAGGAACCGAGACGGAGGACGTGCTCGCCCGACGACTGTCGAAGGCCGAGTGGGAGCTCGGCGAACGGGAGCTGTTCGACCAGGTCGTCGTGAACGACGATGCCGAGCGGGCCGCGGGGGAGGTCGCTGCTATCATCGGTGCGTCTCCCCGGCATCCCACGGAAGGATCGGCCGACCCATGATCGAACCCAAGATCGACGAGCTGCTCTCGCAGGTCGACTCGAAATACACGCTGGTCACCCTGGCCGCCAAGCGCGCCCGGGAGATCAACTCCTACTACAACCAGCTCGGCGAGGGCCGCGCGGAGTTCGTTCCGCCGCTCGTCGAGTCGGGGCTCCGCAACAAGCCGCTGTCGATCGCCCTCGAGGAGATCTCGGAGGGCAAGATCAACGCGGAGCGACCAGAAGGCGTCGGCATCAAGTAGCCGCGACGACGACCCCTGAGGAGGGGAGGGACGTGGCGCCGATCGAGCGTTCGGTCCTCTCCGGCCGCCGCGTGCTGCTCGGCGTCACCGGCGGGATCGCCGCCTACAAGGCCTGCATCCTCACCCGGCTCCTCCGGCTGCGCGGCGCATCCGTCCGCGTCGTCATGACGCGCTCCGCCGAGCGGTTCGTCGGGCCGGCTACCTTCGCCGCGCTGTCCGACCATCGCGTCTACACCGACCTGTGGGAGGAGCCCGGAACGGTGCTGCACGTACGGCTCGCGCGCGAGGCGGACGTGGCGGTCGTGGCCCCGGCGACCGCGAACGTGATCGCGAAGCTCGCGCGCGGGTTCTCGGACGACCTGTTGAGTGCGACGCTGCTCGAGTTCGCCGGCCCGCTCGTGGTCGCGCCCGCGATGCACACGGGCATGTGGGAGCACCCCGCGACGAAGAAGAACGTGCGGATGTTCGAGGAGCTCTATTCGGCGCGCGGGCTGCGGTTCGCCGGGCCGGTGCACGGGCCGCTTTCGGCCGGCGACGAGGGTCCGGGCCGGATGGCCGAGCCCGAGGCGATCCTCGCCGAGATCGAGGACGTCCTCCTCGAGCGGGGTGACCTCGCGGGTCGGCGGATCGTCGTCACGGCCGGCCCGACCTGGGAGCCGATCGACCCCGTCCGGTTCGTCGGCAACCGCTCGACCGGGAAGATGGGCTTCGCCGTGGCGGAGGAGGCCTTCCGCCGCGGCGCGGACGTGACCCTGGTCGTCGGGCCGGGAACCCTCCAACCGCCCGAGGGGCCCGCGGTGGCGCGCGTCACGACGGCCGAGGAGATGCGCGACGCGGTGCTCGGCGCGGCCTCGGACGCGGACGCGGTCGTGATGGCCGCCGCGGTCGCCGACTTTCGGCCGGAGGCCCCGGCCGGCGGCAAGATCAAGAAGGAGCATGGGCCGCCGGTGGTCCAGCTCGTTCCGACGCCGGACATCCTCTCCGAGCTCGGCTCGTCGAAGGGCGACCGCGTGCTCGTCGGGTTCGCCGCCGAGACCGAGGACGTCGAGGCGGCCGGCAGGAAGAAGCTCAGGGCCAAGGGCGTCGACCTCCTCGTCGCGAACGAGGTCGGGCACGAGGGCACCGGCTTCGGCTCGGACACGAACCGCGCGGCGATCCTGGCGGCCGACGGACAGGACGAACCGCTGCGCGAGTGGACGAAGCGCGAGCTCGCCGCCGCGATCTGCGACCGCCTGGCGAAGCTGCTCACCCGCTGAGGGCCCGGCGGGAGCGTCCGGGGCCACTGCTATGCTCGCCCCTCGATGACCCACCCGTACCTGTTCACGTCCGAATCGGTCACCGAGGGACACCCCGACAAGCTCGCCGACCGGATCTCCGACGCGGTGCTCGACGCGATCATCGCGGTCGATCCGCAGGGTCGCGTCGCGTGCGAGACCCTCGTCACGACCGGGCTCGTCATGGTGGCGGGCGAGATCTCGACGTCCGAGTACATCGACATCGCCGCGGTGGTCCGGCGGACCGTGACCGAGATCGGCTACACGGACGCGAACTTCGGCATCGACGGGGACACCTGCGGCGTGATCACGTCGATCCAGGAGCAGTCGGCGGACATCGCCCGCGGCGTCGACGACTCGCTCGAGCACCGGGAGGGTCACTCGTCCGACGAGCTCGACCTGCTCGGCGCGGGCGACCAGGGGATGATGTTCGGGTTCGCGTGCCGGGAGACCGACGAGCTCATGCCGCTCCCGATCGCGATGGCGCACCGGCTCGCCAAACGCCTGGCCGACGTTCGCAAGGCGGGCGTCGTTCCGTATCTGCGCCCGGACGGGAAGAGCCAGGTGACCGTCGAGTACGAGGGCACGACGGCGCGGCGCGTCCACACCGTGCTCATCAGCGCCCAGCACCGGGAGGAGGTCGACGTCGAGACGCTGCTCGCGCCCGACGTCCGCTCGGAGGTGATCGATCCGGTCCTGCGCGAGTTCGACCTCGACGCCGAGGACGCGAAGATCCTCGTGAACCCGACCGGCCGGTTCGAGATCGGCGGCCCGAAGGCCGACACGGGCCTCACCGGCCGCAAGATCATGGTCGACAGCTACGGCGGGATGGCGCCGCATGGGGGCGGATGCTTCTCGGGCAAGGACCCGACCAAGGTCGACCGCTCGGCCGCGTACATGGCGCGCTACGTCGCGAAGAACCTCGTGGCGTCCGGCGCCGCCGACCGTCTGCAGATCCAGGTCGCGTACGCGATCGGGACCGCGCACCCGCTCTCGCTCGCGGTGGACACGTTCGGGACCGAACGCGTGGATCCCGCCCGGATCCTCGACACGATGCGCGACGCGTTCGACTTCCGGCCGGCGGCGATCATCCGGGACCTCGACCTACGCCGGCCGATCTACGAAGACACCGCGGCGTACGGTCACTTCGGCCGCAAGGAGTTCCCCTGGGAGGCGACCGACCGCGCGGATGAGCTCCGCCGCGCGTTCGACTGACGCCGGGACGACGCCGAGCGTCGAACCGGAGACGCCCGTGTCCCGGGGGGTGCCCCGGACTCGGCGCCCGATCGGGGACGACGTGTCGGGGCGGCCGCTCTCCGGGCCGGTCTCGGTCTGCGTCGACCGCCCGATCCTCTCGCTCGACCGACCGTTCACGTATCAGCTCGCCGAGGACGTCGGCGCGGGCGTGGGGTCGCTCGTTCAGGTGCCGTTCCACGGCCGCCGGGTTCGCGGATGGGTCCTCGGACCGACCGACGACGTCCCCGCGCGGATGTCGGCGGTCACGAAGTCGCTGTCGCCGGTCCGCTACTTCGACGAGCCGATGCTCGAGCTCCTCCGCTGGATGAGTGATCGCTATGTCGCTCCGCTCGCGGCGGTCATCGCCAGGTCGGTCCCGCCCCGCGTCGCATCCGAGGAGTGGGCGGGCCGGCCCGCTCCTCCGGATGCGGGTCCCCGCCGGCGGGCCGCAACGCACCGAGGACTCCACGGGAGGGCCGGCCCGCCGTCGCCCGCATCGCTCCGAAGCGAACCGGCCCGCCTCTCGACGTACCGCAACGGCGAGGCGCTGCTCGACGCGATCGATCGCGGGGACGGGACGTTCGTCGTCCGGCCGGCTCCGGCCGACGAGTCCGCGATCGCCGTAGCGTGCGTCGACGCTGCACTGGCCGGGGATCGGACGGCGATCGTGCTCGTTCCCGAGGCCGACCCGCTCCCGGCGACCGCCGCCGCGATCCGCGAGGCCTTCGGGCAGGACGTCGCCCTGTTCCTGGGCGGCGACAAGCGCGCCCGGTACCGGATGTGGCTCGACATCGCGGCCGGGCGCTACCGCGTGGTGGTCGGGACTCGGCCGGCGGTGTTCGCGCCGCTGTCCTTCGTGGGTCTCGTCTACGTCCATCGAGAAGGACACGCGCTCCACCGCGAGGAGCGGTCTCCCTACTACCACGTGCGTGACGTCGCGCGGGAGCGCGCCCGCATCGAGGGCGCGGTCTGCGTCCTGGCCGGCTTCTGCCCGTCGCTCGAGTCCACGACGTTCCCGCGCGTCGACGTCGAACCCTCCGGCCGGTCGTGGGCGCCGGTCGAGGTGGTGAAGCCGGGTCCCGAGGGTCGGTCGCCCCGGCTCGTGCGCGCGCTCGCTCAGGCCAGGGGCGCCTTCCTCTACGAACCGCTGCCGGGCTATGGCCTCGCGCGCGTCTGCCGTTCGTGCGGGGAGGCGGCCGCCTGCCCCTCGTGCCGCGGGGCGATCCGGATCCAGGCGGGCGAGGCCCGATGCACGGTGTGCGAGGCGCCCGGACGATGCGCGTCCTGTGGTGCATCCGACTTCGGCGTCGCGCGTGGGGGCGCCGAGCGCGTCCACGAGTGGGCGCAGGGCGTGACCCGGCGACGCGTCGTGCACGCCGGGACGGGTGCGGCGCCCGGACCGGAGGCCGAAGCGATCCTCGTCGGGGGACAGGAGGTCCTGAAGGACGTCGGGTCGCCGGCCCTCGATCTCGTCGGCATCCTGAGCGCCGACGCCTCGCTGCGTCGCCCTGGCCTGTCGTCGCGGGAGCGCGCGGTGAACGCCTGGTTCGAGGCGGCGGCCTGGGCCCGTCGGGACGGGCGCGTGATCGTGCAGACGACCTCGTCGAACGACCCCGCGGTCCAGGCGCTCGTGATGGCGCGCCCGGATCGATTCCACATGTCGGAGGCGATGCGGAGGGCAGAGGCGGGCTTCCCGGCGGGGGCCGCGGTCTTCCGCGTCGCGGGGACCGAGGAGCTCGAGCCGGAGCTCGAGGCGATGCCGCACCGCACGTTGCTCGGTACGGCCGCCGGAGGGGCGACGGTATGCTTGCTCGCACTCGACCCGTCCGACCTTCCCGCGTTCGGCCGCGCCGTTCGCGGGCTCGCGGAGCGCGGCGTCGTGACGCGCGTCGAGGCCGAACCGCATCTGTAGGGAGGGACGACCGGTGACGGTGCTGCCGATCCGAACGCTCGGGGATCCGGTGTTGCGCGAACGCGCCGTCCCCGTGGAGACGTTCGACGACGCGCTGCGGCGGCTCGCCGACGACATGGTGGAGACCATGCACGCCGCCCCCGGCGTCGGGCTCGCCGCGAACCAGGTCGGCGTTCGGCTGGCGTGCTTCGCCTACGACGACCGGGACGGGCACGCCGGGTTCGTGGCCAACCCGGAGCTGTCCGGCCTCGAGGACGAGGAGACGATCGACGAAGGATGCCTGTCGGTCCCCGGCCCGTACCATCCGACGAGCCGAGCCCTGAAGGTCCGCCTGCGGGGGTTCGACCTCGAGGGGAAGCCGCTCGACGTCCGCGCGGAGGGACTGCTCGCCCGGATCTTCCAGCACGAGACGGATCACCTGAACGGGAAGCTCTACCTCGACCGGCTGGACGACGAGGGACGTCGGGACGTCATGCGTCAACTCCGCGAGCTCGAGGTGGAACGCTCGGAGCGCTGAGGCGTTCGAACGGCCCGCGCGGACTCGTATCCTCGGGAGCCGTGGCTCTGCGCGTCACGTTCCTCGGCAACGATCGGTGGTCCGTGCCGTCGCTGCGCGCGCTCGCGGGCTCGGCGCACGACGTGGTCGCGGTGGTGACCGCGGCGCCGAAACCCGCGGGCCGGGGGAACCGTCCGCGGCCGACGGCCGTCGCCGACGCCGCCCGCGAGCTCGAGCTGCCGCTCGTCGAGCTCGAGACCGTGCGATCGGAAGACGGCACGGCTCGGCTCGCGTCCACCGAGCCCGACCTGCTCGCGCTCGTCGCGTACGGCGAGCTGCTCCCGAAGGCCGTCCTCGACCTGCCGAGGATCGCGCCGGTGAACCTGCATTTCTCGCTCCTGCCCGCGTTGCGCGGCGCGAGCCCGGTGCAGATCGCGTTGCTGCTCGGCCTCGAGGAGACCGGCGTCTCGACGATCGTGATGGACGAGGGGATGGACACCGGGCCGATCGTCCTGCAGCGTCGCGAGCCCGTCGATCCCGACGACGACGCGGGGTCGCTCGGGGAGCGACTCGCCGGCGTCGGCGCGGGTCTGCTCGTCGAGTCGGTCGACCTGTTCGCGACCGGAGCGGCGGCGCCCACCCCGCAGGACGACACGCTGGCGACCTTCGCGCCGATCCTGGGGCCCGAGGAGCGGATCCTCGACTGGTCGAACGCCGCGCGCGACCTCGTGAACCAGAGCCGCGCGCTCTCGCCCGAGCCGGGGGCCACGACGACGTTCCGCGGCAAGAACCTGAAGGTCTTCAATGGACGGTACGTGCTCGCCTCCGGGGAACCGGGCACGATCGTCGAGGTGGACAAGGAGGGGTTCGTCGTCGCGACCGGCGACGCGGGGTTCCGACCGCTCGAGCTCGCGCCGGCCGGGAGCGCGAGGATGCGCGCGAGGGACTTCGTGAACGGCCATCGGCCGGCGCCCGGCGAGCGGCTCGGGTGACCGTTCCCGGTTCGGCGCGCACCGTCGCGTTCGACGTGGTGCGACGGGTGACCGACGAGGGCGCGTACTCGAACCTCGCGCTCCGTCGCGCGCTCGAGCGGGCACGGCTGTCCGACCGTGACGCCGCGTTCGCCACCGAGCTGGCGTACGGGACGCTCCGACGGCTCGTCCCGATCGATCACGCGCTGGAACCGCTGCTCGAGCGGCCCCTCGGTCTCGCGCCGAAGGCCCCGCGCGCCGCGCTCCGGCTCGGTACCTACCAGCTCCGGTACACGCGGGTCCCGGCCCACGCCGCCGTCTCGGAGACCGTCTCGCTCGTGGACCGGCGGCATCGCGGGTTCGTGAACGCCGTGCTGCGGCGGCTGACGTCCGAGTCTCCGGGCGAACCGTCGGGCGCTTCCGACGAGGCCGCGTCCGTCCGGACCGGTCTCTCCGTGTGGGCGGTGCGAGAGCTCCGTCGGATCCTCGCGACCGACGACGAGGTCGAGGCCGCGGCCGCCGCCCTCGGCGAGCGGGGGCCCGTCGCCCTGCGCGTGAACACCTGTCGCGCGTCGATCGAGGACCTGGCCCGCGAGCTCGTCGGCGCCGGCGTCCGCACCGAACGCGGCGCCATCCACGCCGGGTCGCTGCTCGTCGACGCCGGCGATCCCGCGTCGTTCCCGGGATTCGAGGAGGGACGGTTCGCCGTGCAGGACCAGGCGTCGTCGTTCGTCGTGGACGCGCTCGACGTCGGGCCGGGCGACCGCGTCCTCGACGTGTGCGCGGCGCCCGGCGGCAAGGCGGGGCATCTCGCATGCCTCGCGGGCGACACCGGCGAGGTCGTGGCGGCGGACGTGTCGCCGGTCCGGTTGTCGCTCGCGCGCTCCGGTCTCGGGCGGCTCGGCGCGACGGCGAGATTCCTCGTACAGGACGGACGCCGGCCGGCCGTCGCCGGCGGGTTCGACCGGATCCTCGTGGACGCGCCCTGCTCGGGTATCGGATCGGCGCGCCGGCGCCCGGAACTGCTCTGGCGGGCGCGCCGTGACGAGCTGTCCGGGCTCGCGCGGCTCCAGGTGGGGATCGCGACCGCCTCGGCAGGCCTGCTCGCGCCCGGCGGCCGCCTCGTGTACAGCGTGTGCACGTTCCCGCGCGCGGAGACCGACGCCGCGTGCGACGCCCTCCTCCGCCGGGCGCCCGAGCTCGAGCCCGCCGAGGTCGGGGGTCCGGAGGGCCGCGCCGAACGCGTCCGCCTGTGGCCGCACCGCCACGGGTGCGACGCGATGTTCGTCGCGGCCTTCCGCCGGGTTCCGGAAGGCCGCGGCTAGGATGCCGGGGTGGCCAAGCTCGCGGCTTCGATCCTGTCGGCGGACCTCGCACGGTTGGCCGAGGAGGTAAAGCTCGTCGAGCCACATGTCGACCTCATCCATGTGGACGTGATGGATGCGCACTTCGTCCCGCCCCTCACGATCGGGCCCCCGGTGATCGCCGCCCTGCGGAGGCACACGGCCTTGTCGCTCCACGCCCATCTCCAGGTGGAGTCGCCCGAGGGGCTGTTCGAGGACCTGGCGGAGGCGGGGACCGACGCCGTCACCTTCCAGGTGGAGGCCACGGAGGACCCCGCGCCGCTGATCCGCAAGGCCGCCGCCACCGGCGTGCGAGTCGGCCTCGCGCTCGGCCCGTCGACGCCGCTCGAGCGGGCATCGGCTCACCTCGACGAGGTCGACGACCTGATCGTCCTGACCGTGCATCCCGGGTGGGCGGGGCAGCCGTTCCAGCCCGACGCGCTCGAGAAGGTCGAGGCGGCGAGGACCGAGATCGATCGTCGCGGGATCGCCGTCGACGTGCACGTGGACGGCGGGGTGAACGCGCAGACCGTCCGGCGATGCGTCGACGCCGGCGCGGACGTGGTCGCCGCCGCGTCGGCGATCTTCGGCGCCGCGGACCCCGCGGACGCGGCTCGAGAGCTCCGCGGCCTGGCGGGGGGAACCTGATGCCGGAGTCGATCCTCGTCGTCGACGACGATCCGGACATCGCGCGCTTCGTCGAGGTCAACCTTCGGAGCGCCGGCTACGACGTGTCCGTCGCCTCCGACGGGGAGCAGGCGTTGGAGAAGGCGGGGCTCCTCCGACCCGATCTCGTGCTGCTCGACGTGATGATGCCGAGGATCGACGGATTCGAGGTCGCGCACCGCCTTCGCCGGAACCCGCAGACGGCCACCACGTCGATCATCATGCTCACCGCGAAGGCGCTCGCGACCGACAAGGTCCTCGGGCTCACCGCCGGCGCGGACGACTACATCATCAAGCCGTTCGACCCGATCGAGCTGCTCGCCCGCGTGAAGGGGACGCTTCGGCGCGCGAAGGAGATGCGCAACCTGTCGCCGCTCACGGGGCTCCCGGGGAACATCCGGATCCAGGAGGAGATCGAGCGCATGGTGCGCGAGGATCTCCCGTTCGCGGTCGTATACGCGGACCTCGACAACTTCAAGGCCTACAACGACCAGAAGGGGTTCGTCCAGGGCGACCGGCTGATCCAGGCGACCGCCCGCGTCGTCCAGGACGCCGTGATGGAGTTCGCGACCGACGGGTTCGTCGGCCACGTCGGCGGCGACGACTTCGTCGCGGTGCTGAGGCCGGACATCGCCGAGGGCGTGGCCAAGCGCATCGTCGAGGCGTTCGACGCGCAGATCAGCGGGTTCTACGAGCCAGAGGAGATGGCGCAGGGCTTCGTCGAGGTGGAGGACCGCAAGGGCGAGATGCAGCGGATCCCGCTCGTGGGCGTCTCGGTCGGGATCGCGACGACCGACGTCCGCTCGTACGCACACTTCGGCGAGGCCGTCTCGATGGCGACGGAGATGAAACAGTTCGCCAAGCGCGACGCGCGCTCGTCGTACGCGATCGACCGCCGACGGGCCGACTGAGGGGGCGACCCTGGGCCGGGTGACCGGCCCGGGCCGGCGGACCTATACTCGGGCCGAAGTACCTGTCTTCGGGGCGGGGTGCAAGTCCCCACCGGCGGTGACAGTCCGCGACCCCTCGGGAGCCACCCGGGGGTGGACCCGGTGCGATTCCGGGACCGACCGTGAGAGTCGGGATGGGAGAGGACGGGTGCGCGGCGGCCGGGAGGCCGCCCCGTCCCGCGTTCCCCGCACGTCGCCTCGGGAACGGAGCGATCATGTCCGACGAGGCGCACATCGAGCGAGCGATCGAGCTCGCGGAGCGGGGGAGGGGGCTCGTCGCCCCCAACCCGATGGTCGGCGCCGTCGTCGTCTCCGACGACCGGATCGTGGGCGAGGGGTGGCACGAGGGTCCGGGCCTGCCGCACGCCGAGGTCTTGGCGCTGAACGCCGCGGGCGAGCGATCCCGTGGCGCCACCCTGTTCACCTCGCTCGAGCCGTGTACCCACTACGGGCGTACCCCGCCATGCACCGAGGCCATCCTCGCCGCCGGGATCGCGCGGGTGGTCGTCGCCGCGCAGGACCCGAACCCCGTCGTCGACGGCAATGGGATCGAGACGCTCCGTTCGAACGGTGTCGAGGTCCGCGCCGGCGTCCTCGCGGAGCTCGCCGAGCGCCAGAACCGGGGGTTCGCCAAGCACGTGCGCACGGGGATGCCGTTCGTCGTCTGGAAGATGGCCTCGTCGCTCGACGGCAAGGTCGCGGCGCGCGACGGCTCGTCGCGGTGGGTGACGGGCGACGCGGCGCGCGCCGACGTCCACCGCTTGCGCGCGTGGTCCGACGCGATCGTGGTGGGGGCGGGCACCGCGCTCGCCGACGACCCGGAGCTCACGGTCCGCGACGCGGACTACCGGGGCCGCCCGCCGATCCGCGTGCTCGTCGACGCACACGGCCGCGTCCCGGCCGCGGGCGACCTGTTCGACCGCCAGGCCCCGACGCTCGTCGCGACGACCGAGCTCGCGCCCATCGAGGCCCGCGAGGCGTGGCGCGACGCCGGCGCCGACGTGGTGGTGTTCGGGGCCGAGGGCGAACGCGTCCCGCTCGAGGCCGTGCTGGCCGATCTCGGCAAGCGCGACGTGCAGGGCGTGTTGCTCGAGGGCGGGCCGACGCTCGCGTGGTCGGCCGTCGAGGACGGACTCGTCGACGCGATCGTCCTGTACCTGTCGCCGAAGCTGATCGGCGGGCTGGACGCGCCCACCGTGCTCGAGGGGCGGGGGTTCGCGCCCGTGGGCCACGCGCTCCCGTTGCGGATCCATTCGGTCGAGCGCGTCGGGGAGGACCTGAGGGTGGAGGCGGATGTTCACTGGGATCGTTGAGGAGCGCGGTGTCGTGCGCGAGATCGGTCCGACCCGGCTGTCCGTCGGGTGCCGGACCGTCGCGACCGACTCGGCGCCGGGGGCGTCGATCGCCGTGAACGGCGCGTGCCTCACCGTGATCGAAGGCTCGAGCGAGCATCTCGCGTTCGACCTGTCGGAGGAGACCGTTCGACGGACCAGCTTCGCCCGTCTGCGCGAGGGCGATCCGGTGAACCTCGAGCGGGCGCTCACGCTCTCGACGCGCCTCGGCGGGCACCTCGTCCAGGGCCACGTGGACGGTGTCGGCGAGGTGGTCGCGTTCGAGCCGGGAGAGGGCGGCGCCTGGCTCACGGTGCGCGCGCCGATGCCCCTCGTCCGCACCCTCGTCGACAAGGGGTCGATCGGCGTCGACGGCGTGAGCCTCACGATCGCGGCGCTCGACGGCGATACGTTCTCGGTCGCGCTGATCCCGCACACGCTCGAGATGACGACGCTCGGGGAGACGAGGGTGGGCGACCCGGTGAACCTCGAGGTCGACGTGATCGCGAAGTACGTGCAGGCATGGATCATCGCAGAGGAACCTCAACCGGCGGTGGACGGACGGGCCGATCGCGCCGTCGCCACCGCCACCGAACGCAGTCGAAGGGAGCAGGCGTGAGCACACCGGCGTTCTCGACGATCGACGAGGCGATCGAAGACATCCGGGCGGGCAAGGTCGTGATCGTGGTCGACGATGCCGACCGCGAGAACGAGGGCGACTTCATCATGGCCGCGGAGAAGGCCACGCCCGAGCGCCTGAACTTCATGGTCACCCACGGACGCGGCATCGTCTGCATGCCGATGACCGGGCAGCGGCTCGACGAGCTGCGGATCCCGCTGATGGTCTCGAAGAACAACGAGAGCCACGGGACGGCCTTCGCGGTCTCGATCGACATCCAGGGCCGGACGACGACCGGCACGAGCGCGTTCGACCGGGCGGCGACGGTCCGGGCGATCGCGGACCCCGACCTGCGGCCCGACGACATCCGGATGCCCGGCCACGTCTTCCCGCTGATGGCGCAGGAGGGCGGCGTCCTGAAGCGCGCCGGGCACACCGAGGCGACCGTCGACCTCGCCCGCCTCGCGGGGCTCTATCCGGCGGGCGTGCTCTGCGAGGTCCTGCATCCGGACGGGTCGATGGCCCGCATGCCCGAGCTCACGCGCGTCGCGACCGAGCACGACCTGAGGATCATCTCGATCGCGGACCTGATCGAGCACCGCCGCCGCCGCGAGCACCTGGTGCAGCGGACCGCCGAGGCAAGGATCCCGACCGAGGACGGCGAGTTCACTGCGTACACGTACGAGAGCCTCATCGACGGGATGGTGCATGTCGCGCTCGTGCTCGGCGAGGTCGGGGACGGGGAGCGCATCCTCGTCCGGGTCCACTCGGAGTGCCTGACCGGCGACGTGTTCGGCTCGATGCGCTGCGACTGCGGCGACCAGCTCCACGGCGCGATCGGTCAGGTGGGCAAGGAGGGGCGGGGCGTCGTCCTGTACATCCGCGGCCACGAGGGGCGCGCGATCGGCCTGACGCACAAGCTGCGGGCGTACCGCCTGCAGGAGGAGGGGCGGGACACGGTCGAGGCCAACGTCGAGCTCGGGTTCGAGGCGGATCCGCGGAACTACGGGATCGGGGCGCAGATCCTCGCCGACCTCGGCGTGCGCTCGATGCGGCTCCTCACGAACAACCCGGCGAAGCGCGCAGGCCTCGAGGGCTACGGGCTGTCGATCGTCGAACGCGTGCCGCTCGAGACCCGGCCGACGGCGATGAACATCGGCTACCTGCGCACGAAGGCGGAGAAGCTCGGGCACCTGTTCGAGCATCTGGAGGACGAGCCGGAGGTGGCGCCGTGAACGAGATCGGGGGGGCACGGGGAACTGATGGAGCGAGCGCGAACGCGCGAGCGGTAGGCCCCCGGGAGATCAGGGGGGACCTTCACGCCGGCGGCCGGCGGTTCGGCGTCGTGGCCGCGCGGTTCAACGAGATCGTCACCCGCAGGCTGCTCGACGGGGCGCTGGCGGCGCTGAAGGCGAATGGCGTGGCCGACGACGACGTCGACGTCGCGTGGGTGCCGGGGGCGTTCGAGCTCCCGGTCGCGGCCCGACGGATGGCGGCGTCTGGAACCTACGACGGCGTGATCTGCCTGGGCGCGGTGATCCGCGGAGAGACCGCGCACTTCGACCATGTCGCGCGGGAGGCGGCCAGCGGGATCCGGGCCGCCGCCGAGGCGACCGGCGTCCCTGTCACGTTCGGCGTCCTGACGACGGACACGCTCGAGCAGGCGTTGGACCGCGCCGGGGGGGAGCACGGGAACAAGGGCTGGGACGCGGCGACGGCCGTGATCGAGACGGCGTCGCTGCTCGAGCAGCTGCCCAAGGAGGCGTGAACCGTGATCGTGGACAAGCCCTGGGGCAAGGTCGTGACGTACGCGCTGAACCAGCCGGCGTCGGTGCGGATGATCACCGTGGAGCCGGGACAGGAGACGAGCGTCCACTACCACCAGATGCGCGACGAGATGTGGGTCGTGCTCGACGCCGGCCTGAACGTCCAGATCGGCAACCGGTCGGTCGAGGCCTCGACCGGCGAGGAGTTCATGGTGGGCGCCGAGACGACGCATCGGATCACCAACACGGGGGGCACCCGCGGCCGCGTGCTCGAGATCGCGTACGGCTACACCACCGAGGACGACACGCTCCGCCTGCAGGACGACTACGGGCGGCCCCTCGATCCGGACTGGTGATCGTCGCGTTGAGCGGGTGGGAGTGCCCGTGCTACGCTCCGCGGGCTCCAGGCACAGGAGGGTACGTTGGCAGAGCAGGGCACCGTGAAGTGGTTCAGCAACGAGAAGGGTTTCGGCTTCATCTCGCGCGAGGGGGAGGACGACGTGTTCGTCCACTTCTCCGCGATCGAGGGCGAGGGTTACAAGTCGCTCACCGAGGGCCAGACGGTCGAGTTCGACGTGGTCGACGGCCCCAAGGGCAAGCAGGCGGCCAACGTTCGGCCCGTCTGAGACCGACTCCCCGTCCCGCGGGGGGCACCCACTCGCGCATCCCCGGTCGCTCCACGAGCCTCCGAGGCCATCGCGGGAGCGCGCCTCGAGCGTCGACACCGCCTCGAACCGGCACCTATACTCTGCGGGTTCGGTTCACCGTGTTCCACCAGGCACCGGCGGACGCCCGGTGCCTTCGTCTCGATAGGAGGTGATGCGGGGTCTCGGCTGATCCGCGCATAAACGACCGGATCCGCTCGGCGCAGGTGCGCCTCGTGGGCCCGGACGGATCGCAGATCGGGATCGTTCCGACCCAGGACGCGCTCCGACAGGCACAGGAGTTGGACCTCGATCTGGTGGAGGTCGCGCCGCAGGCGAACCCGCCGGTGGCCCGCATCATGGACTACGGCAAATACAAGTACGAGCGTGACATCCGCCAGAAGGAAGCCCGGAAGAAGCAGGCACGTATCGAGGTCAAGGAGATCAAGTTCCGCCCGAAGATCGACCCGCACGACTACGCCACCAAGAAGGGCCACGTCGAGCGGTTCCTGCGGGCGGGTGCGCGGGTCAAGGTGACCATCATGTTCCGGGGGCGCGAGATGGCCCGGACCGAGCTCGGCCGCAAGATCCTGGACCGGCTCGTCGAGGACCTGGGGGATTCGGCGGTCGTCGAGTCCTCGCCCAAGCAGGACGGACGCAACATGGTGATGGTCATCGCGCCGACGAAGAAGCACCCGGAGCCGAAGAGCGCCGGCACGGAGCCCTCCGCGCCGGCCCACGCCTGAGGCTACCGAGACACCGCACAGGCAGGAAGCAAGGGATAGAGCGATGCCGAAGATGAAGACCCACCGCGCGACGGCAAAGCGGTTCCGCATCACTCGCCGAGGCAAGGTGCTCCACCGCAAGGCGACGGGGAACCATTTCCTGAAGAAGAAGGGCGGCAGCAGGCGCCGCCGTGTCGAGGGCATGAACGAGGTCACGGCCGAGCGGAAGAGCATCCGCCGGCTGCTGGGGAAGTAGGGACGATGGCACGCGTCAAACGTTCGGTGCACGCGAAGAAGAAGCGCCGCGAGGTCCTTCGCAAGGCGAAGGGTTACTACGGCTCGCGTTCGCGCCGCTACCGGGTCGCCAAGGAGCAGCTGCTCCACTCGGGCCAGTATGCGTACCGCGACCGCCGCGACCGCAAGGGACAGTTCCGCCGGCTGTGGATCGCGCGGATCGGCGCCGGCGCCCGCCAGAACGGCCTGTCCTACTCGAGGTTCATCAGCGGTCTGCAGAAGTCGGGGGTCGAGGTCGACCGCAAGGCGCTCGCGGACCTCGCCGTGCACGACCCCGCTGCGTTCGGGCAGCTCGTCCAGGCGGCGAAGGACGCGCTCGCAGCCTAAACCCGTGGCGGCCCCTCGGGCCGCCGACCGCGCGATCGCGCGAGGCACCGTTCGAACCGCTCCCGCGGGGCGCCCGTGATCACCTCGGTCCGCAACCCGAAGGTCGCCGCCGCGCTCCGCTTGCACAAGCGCGCCTTCCGCGAACGCGATCGCGCCTTCCTCGTGGAGGGCTCGGGGGCCGTCGAGGAGGCGCTCGGCCGCCCGGGCGGCGTGTCGACGCTCTTCTGCATCGACCCGGCAGATCCTCTCGCCGAACGCGGGCCCGGATCCGGTGCCGAGGTCGTCCACGTCAGCGAGGGCGTCATGGCCCGGCTCACCGGCACCGTCACGCCGCAGGGCCTCGTCGCGGTCGCGCCGTTCATCGACGTGCCGCTCGACGATCTCGGATCGGACCTCGCATGCGTCGCGCTGCTCCACGCGGTGCGGGACCCCGGCAACGCCGGCACGGTCCTGCGGTCGGTCGACGCCGCCGGAGGCGACGCCGTCCTGTTCTCCGCGGGGTCGGTCGACGTCTACAACGCGAAGACCGTCCGGTCCTCCGCCGGGTCGCTGTTCCACGTCCCGGTCGTCCGCGAGCTCGACACCCCTGCGGCGATCGACGCGTTGCGGTCCCGCGGCGTGAAGGTGTTGGCGATGGACGCATCGGCCGAGTCGGACCTGCACGGCCTCGACCTCGCCGATCCGGTCGCCTTCGTCTTCGGGAACGAGGCGTGGGGGCTTCCGGATGACGTCGCGCGCCTCGCCGATGCCGGCGTCCGGATCCCGATCGCGGGGCGGGCCGAGTCGCTCAACCTCGCGGCCGCCGCCACGGTCTGCGTCTTCGAGTGGGCGCGGCAGCGACGCGAGGGCCGGCGGGCGGTGCTCGAGACGCTGATCGCGGCGGCCGCGCACGACATCCGCTCGCCGCTCACGGCGATGAAGGGGTTCGGCCACTCGCTCTCGACGAGGTGGGATCGCATGACGCCGGAGCAGCGCGACCTGATGTTGCAGGGGATCGTGGTCGACGCCGACCGCATGAACACGATCGTTCGGCAGCTCGTCGACGCCGCGCGGCTCACCGCCGGCAGGCTCGAGCTGTTCCCCGAGCGCACCGACGTCGGCGAGCTCGTGCGTCGGATCGCCGCCTCGCTCGAGCGGAACCCCGACCATCCCGCGGTCACCTGGGAGGGCGGCGACGTGGTCGCGTTCGTCGACCCTGAGCGCCTCGGGTCGGCGATCGAGGCGTTCGTCGAGTCCCTCGTGTGGTGGACGGGCGAGGGCCCCGTTCGGGTCGCCGCACGCCTCGAACGCGGGCGGCTCGTCCTCGACGCCTGCCGCGGGCGGACCGAACTGACGCAGGAGGAGGCCGACCTCCTGTTCCGGCCGCGCGCCCCCGGGACCGCAGCCGGGAGCAAGATGGGGCTGTTCGTGGCCCTCGGGATCGCCGAGGCGCAGGGCGGGGCGGTGACGGCCCGCGTCGGCGACTCTCTCTGCTTCACGTTCGAGGTGCCCGTCGAAAGCTGAACACGAAGGGACTTCAAGCCCGCGAAAGGGCGCTGCGCCTCGATAGGTAGACTCGCCCGATCATGGACCCCACGGAGGCCGTCGGCATCCTCGACGAGCAGCTCGAGCGCGGCCGGGCGCTGATCGCCGCCGCCGGGACGATCGAGGCGCTCGAGGAGGCGAAGGTCGCCCTGCTCGGACGCAAGGCGCCGATCTCCTCGGTGCAGAGCTCCCTCGGCTCGCTCCCGCCCGACGTACGCCGCGACGTCGGGCGGCGGACCAACGAGGCGTTCGCCGAGCTCCGCACCGCCCTCGAGGCTCGCCGCGTCGAGATCGAGGAGGGCGGCGACCTCGAGCGTCTGGAGGCCGACCGGGTGGACGTCACGCTCCCCGGCCGGCGCCTGCGCGGGGGATCGCTCCACCCGCTCACGATCGTCGAGGCCGAGATCGTCGACATCTTCACCCGCATCGGCTACCGGGTCGTCGAGGGGCCCGAGGTCGAGGACGAGTGGCACAACTTCGACGCGCTGAACATCCCGCCCGACCACCCGGCGAGGACGTCGATGGACACCACGTTCCTCGACGTGCCGGACCATCCCGAGCTCGTCCTTCGCACCCACACCTCGCCGATGCAGATCCGGACGATGGAGAACCAGGAGCCCCCCGTCTACGTGATCGTCCCCGGACGCGTGTACCGGAACGAGGAGATCACGGCGAAGAACATGCCGGTGTTCCACCAGGTCGAGGGGCTCGCGGTGGACGAGGGCATCTCGTTCGCGGACCTGAACGGGACGCTGCTGACCTTCTACCGGGAGCTGCTCGGACCCGAACGCGAGGTGCGGCTCACGCCGTCGTTCTTCCCGTTCGTCGAGCCCGGATGCCAGGTCGAGGTGTCGTGCTTCGTCTGCGGAGGGTCGGGGTGCCGGACGTGCGCCTATACCGGCTGGATCGAGACGATGGGCGCGGGGATGGTGCATCCGACGGTGCTCGAGAACGTCGGGTACGACCCCGAGCGCTACACGGGCTTCGCGTTCGGCGGCGGATACGACCGTCTCGCGATGATCCGGTTCGGCATCCCCGACATCCGGCTGCTCTGGGAGAACGACGTGCGGTTCCTCGAGCAGTTCGAGGGCGTCGCGTGAAGATCGTCCTGTCATGGCTCCGCGAGTTCTGCCCGGTGGACCTGTCTCCCGAGGAGCTCGGCGAGCTGCTCGACCGCAAGGGCATGCACGTCGAGTCGATCGACCGCCCCTGGGGCGGGCTGGAGGGCGTCGTCGTCGCGCGCGTCCTGGAGGTCCGCGACCACCCGGACTCGCAGAAGCTCTGCCTCGCGCGCATCGACGTGGGGGGAAGCGAGCGCGAGGTGGTCGTCGGCGTCCGGAACATGGCGGCCGGCGACCTCGTCCCGTACGCCGGCCCCGGCGCGCGCGTTCCGGGGTTGCCCGAGCCGCTCGCGCGGCGCGAGATCCGAGGGGTGGCCTCCGACGGCATGCTCGCCTCCGCGCGCGAGCTCGCGATCTCGGCCGATCACTCCGGCATCTTGGTCCTCTCGCCCGGCGTCGAGGTCGGCGCCGACGTGAAGGGCGCGGTCGGGCTCGACGAGGCCGTCCTGGACCTCGAGATCGAGACGAACCGTCCGGACCTGCTCTCGGTGTTCGGGATCGCGCGGGAGGTCGCCGCGGCCACCGGGGTGCCGCTCGCCCCGCCCGACGTCTCGGTCGACGAGGCGGGGGAGGACGCGGGATCGGTCGCGTCGGTCGTCGTCGAGGACCCTGAACGCTGCCCTCGGTACCTCGCGCGCCTGATCGCGGACGTCGAGATCCGTCCGTCCCCGCTGCGGACCCAGGCGCGGCTCACGGCGGCCGGGATGCGCCCGGTCTCCAACGTCGTCGACGCGACGAACTACGTGATGCTCGAGCTCGGACAGCCGATGCACCCGTTCGACCTCGAGCGGCTCGCCGGTCGCGGGATCGTCGTCCGTCGCGCCCGCGCGGGGGAGCGTCTCGTGACGCTCGACGACGCGGAGCGCGAGTTCACCGATGACGACCTGTTGATCGCGGACCTCGAGAAAGCGGTCGGCATCGCCGGCGTGATGGGCTCGGCCTCGGCAGAGGTGTCCGACGGGACCACGCAGGTGCTGCTCGAGAGCGCGTACTTCGAGCCTCGGGGGGTCCTCCGCACGTCGCGGCGCCTGTTGCTGCCGACCGAGGCATCGATCCGGTTCTCGCGCGGGACCGACCCCGAGGGCGTCGGCCCCGCGGCAGGCCGCTCGGCGCGCCTCATGACCGAGTGGGGCGGCGGGACCGTCCTGTGGGGGACGATCGACGTGGGAGGACCACCCTCGCGCCGTCGGATCGCGGTTCGCCCGGCCCGGACGTCGTTGCTGATCGGCCACGAGGTCTCCGCTTCGGACGTCGCGGAGGCTCTCGAACGGATCGGCGTGTCCACCGAGAAGCAGGACGACGCCGTGGTCGCCGAGGCGCCCGGCTTCCGCCCCGACCTCCAACGCGAGGAGGACCTGATCGAGGAGGTCGCTCGGATCCAGGGCTACGAGAACCTCCGCGCCACCCTGCCCGGGATCCGTCAGGCGGGGGGGCTCGCGCCCGAGCATCGGTTCCGGCGCCGGGTCCGCGAGGCGCTCGTCCGGTCCGGCCTTCGGGAGGCGCTCTCGCTGTCGTTCGCCACGTCGGCAGACCTCGAGCTCATGGGCCACGACGGCGCGGTCGACGTCGCGAACCCCCCGTCCGCGGACGAGCCGTTCCTTCGACGAAGTCTCGTCCCCGGACTCGTCCGGGCGCTCGCCCGCACGATGTCGCGGGGGGCGCGAGGCGCGGCGCTGTTCGAGGTCGGCCACGTGTTCCACCCGGCGGACCCGGTGGACGAGCGCGAGATGGTGAGCCTCCTGGTCGCGGGACCCGCGGGCGACGGGCTCTATGCCGACGCTCGGGCGTTCGACTTCTTCGACGCCAAGGGCGCGCTCGAGGCGCTCATGAGGGCGCTCGCGATCGAGGACTGGACGCTCGCCGCCCCGCTCGACCGGCCGTTCCACCCCGGGCGCTCCGCGGGCGTCGAGGTCGCGGACGAGCGGGTCGGCGGGATCGGGGAGCTCGGCCCCAGGGTGGCCGCACGGCTCGACCTTCCCGCGCGGGTCGCCGTCGTCGAGCTCGACGTCGGGGTCCTTTCCGCACGCGCCGGCAGCGGTGCCACGTACTCGGACATCCCGAGGTTCCCCCCCGTGCGGCGCGACCTTGCGTTCACGGTCGACGCGAGCGTCCCCGCCGCCGCGGTCCGTGCGGCGGTCGAGGAGACAGGGGGCGAGCTCGTGGGCGCCGTGCTGCTGTTCGACGTGTTCGAGGGCGATCCCCTCCCGCAGGGGACTCGGAGCCTCGCCTTCTCGGTCGACATCCGGGCGACGGATCGGACGCTGACGGACCGGGAGGCGGACGCCGTCGTGGCGGCGGTCGTTGACCGGCTCGCCCGGGACTTCGGCGCGGAGCTACGAGCTGGCTGACCGGGCCGCGACCGAGAGGGAGCCGACGATCTCGATCCGACGACCCCGCGCGCCCCGACGCTCGCACGGCGCTGGACTCGCCCGCGCGACCGTGCTGGGGGTGGTCGTCTCGCTGGCCGCGATCGGGCTCTCGTCCGGCACTGCCCTCGGACAGGAGGCGGAGACCTGCTTCGGGCTCGAACCCACGATCGTCGGGGACGAGGGGTCGGACCGGCTGGTCGGCACCCTCGGCGACGACGTGATCACGGGGATGGGGGGGAACGACGAGATCTTCGGGCGCGCGGGCGACGACGTGATCTGCGGCGGCGAGGGGGCCGACAGCCTGATCGGCCATGAAGGCGCGGACCGGCTCGACGGCGGCGCGGGCAACGACGGCGTGTTCGGCACCGCCGGGCGGGACCAGCTCTTCGGCGGTGAGGGCGACGACGTGATGACGGGGGGCCAGTCCGATCCCGCGGGTGACCTGATCGACGCCGGCCCTGGCGACGACGCGATCCTGAACGCCGGCCCGGGGCCGGACACCTTGATCGGTGGGGACGGCGACGACGTGATCGCCGGGCACCACGACGCCGACCGTCTCGTGGGCGGTCCCGGAGACGACGCCCTGGTCGGCCACCAGGGGCATGACGTGCTCCGGGGCGGCGCGGACGACGACCGACTCGTGGGCGTCGATGGCGACGACCGGCTGAACGGGAACGACGGCGACGATGTGCTCGACGCGGGCGAGGGCGTCGACGGACTGCGGGGGATGGAGGGGATCGACGTGTGTCTCGGCGGCGAGCGCCGTTCGGGATGCGAGTCCAGCGCGCCGGTCGTCCCGTCGAGTCCGACCCAGCGGCGGCCCGGGTGCGCGGGTGCGAGGGCGACGATCGCCGGCACGAACGGGAACGACTTCCTGATCGGCACGTCGGGGTCCGACGTGATCGTCGGGGTCAGCGGCGACGACGTGATCCGGGGCCTGGGCGGCAACGACCGGGTGTGTGGGGGGGCCGGCAGCGACTCGGTGACTGGTGGAGAGGGGAACGACGTGCTGGCCGGCGGCTCGGGGTCGGACGGCGTTGTCGGCGACCAGGGCGCCGACCGGATCACCGGCGGATCGGGCGCGGACGTGCTGTTCTCGGGCGCCGGGGACGATCGCGTCGACGGCGGGTTCGGCAACGACTTCCTTTCCGGCGAGGACGGTCGCGACCGGTTGCTGGCCGGCCCGGGCCTGGACGCGATCCACGGCGGCAACGGACGCGACACGGTGGTCGGCGGGGACGAGACGGACGCGGTGTACGGGGGCGACGGCAACGACACGATCCGCGGCCAGGACGGCGACGACCGCCTGTACGGGGGATTCAACCGGGACACGCTTCGAGGGGGGCAGGGCGACGACATCCTCGACGGCCACGGGCAGGCCAACACCGTCGACGGCGGGGCAGGGACGGACATCTGCCTGAACGCGGTCGTCCAGATCGGATGCGAGGACTGACCGCGGCGCGGCGCCGGTAGGCCCCGGGATAGACTCGGTCCGTGAAGCGCGATCTGCTCTCGGTCGACGACCTCTCGCCGAGCGAGCTCGGCTCCGTGCTGGACCTGTCGGCGAAGGCCAAGGCGCAACCGGGCGACTACGCCGAACGCCTGGCCGGCCGCGCCGTCGCCATGATCTTCGAGAAGCCGTCGACGCGCACCCGTGTGTCCTTCGAGATGGCGGTGGCCTCGGCCGGCGGCCATCCGGTGCCCCTGTCCTCGACCGAGCTCCAGCTCGGCCGGGGGGAGACGATCGAGGACACGGGAAGGGTGCTCTCCCGCTACGTCGACGCGATCGTGCTGCGCACGTTCGAGCAGGAGCGGCTCGAGGTGCTGGCCGGAGCCGCGTCGGTCCCGGTCGTGAACGCGCTCTCGGACTTCGAGCATCCGTGCCAGTGCCTTGCGGACCTGCTCACGGTCCATGAGGCGAAGGGCGACCTGGCGGGGCGGACGATCGCCTACCTCGGCGACGGGAACAACGTCACGCATTCGCTCATGCTCGGCGGCGCGAAGGCCGGCATGCACGTTCGGGCCGGCACGCCGCCCGGCTTCGAACCGATCCCGCAGGTGGTCCAGCGCGCGTCCGAGATCGCCGCCGAGACCGGCGGCAGCATCACGGTGACCCACGACCCCGTCGCCGCCTCCCGCGACGCCGACGTCCTGTACACGGACGGGTGGGCGAGCATGGGGCGGGAGGAGGAGGCGGAGGAGCGCGCGCTCGTGTTCCCCGCCTACGCGCTCGACCGTCAGAAGGTCGAGGTGGCGAAGCCCGACGTCACCGTCATGCACTGCCTGCCGGCCCACCGCGGACAAGAGATCACCGGCGAGGTGATCGACGGGCCCCTCTCGGTCGTGTGGGACCAGGCCGAGAACCGCATGCATACGGAGAAGGCGCTCCTCCTCTGGCTCCTCGGTCTCGTCTGATCGGCCGGGAGGCCTGAGTGGCCCGGGCGAACGAAGCCGTCGAGGCCGCGCTGCTGGAGTACGCGGACCTGATCTCGATCGTGACCGACGACGCCTACAAGGCGCGCGCGTACGAGAAGGCCGCGCGCGCGGTCGGCGGCTACCACGCGGACGTCGAGGGGATGGATCTCAAGCAGATCCTCCAGATCCCGAGCGTGGGCAAGTCGATCGGAGAGAAGGTCCACGAGTTCCTCGACACGGGCACGATCGGCGCCCTGGACGAGCTCCGCGCGAAGATCCCCGCCGGGGTCCGCGAGATGATCGCGATCCCGGGCGTCGGCCCGAAGAAGGCGATGATCCTGTACCGCGACCTCGGCATCGCCGACGTCGAGGGGCTGGGGGCCGCCGTCGACGCCGGCCAGCTCGCCGAGTTGAAGGGGTTCGGCGCCAAGACCGAGGAGAACATCCGCCGAGGGATCGAGCGGATGACGCAGGCGAGCGGGCGCGTGCTCGCCTCCGTCGCGATGGACCTCGCCGAGTACTTCCGCGAGCACCTCGGTGGGCGCAAGGACGTCCGGCGCTTCGAGTTCGCGGGCTCGCTCCGACGGATGGTGGAGACGGTCGGCGACCTCGACCTCCTCGTCGCGAGCGATGACCCCGTCGCGGTCATGGAGGCCTTCACCGGTGTGGGGGTGACCGAACGCGTCCTCGCCAAGGGCGAGACGAAGTCCTCGATCCTCACCACCAAGGGGCTACAGGTGGACCTGCGCGTCGTGCCGGCCGATGCGTGGGGTGCCGCGATGATCTACTTCACCGGTTCGAAGGCGCACAACATCCGCATCCGGGAGATGGCCGTACGCAAGGGCCTGAAACTGAACGAGTACGGCCTGTTCCGGGCGAAGTCGGGGAAGCTGATCGTCGCCGAGACCGAGGAACAGGTGTACGAGAAGCTCGGCCTGCCGTGGATCCCGCCCACCCTGCGTGAGGACCGCGGGGAGGTCGAGGCGGCTCTCGAGGGCACGCTGCCTGATGTCCTGACCGAGTCCCAGATCCGCGGCGACCTGCACACGCACACCAAGCTCACCGACGGGCTCGCGACGCTGGAGCAGATGCTGGACGTGGCCTCCGCGCGCCGGTACGCGTACTACGCGGTCACCGACCACGCCCCGAACCTGTGGATGCAACGGATGACCGACGAGAAGATGCTCGCGCAGCGCGAGGAGCTCCGCGCGCTTCAGGACCGCTACCCGAAGATGACGCTCCTGCACGGCACCGAGCTCAACATCGACCCCGAGGGCAACGTGGACTGGGGCCCGGAGTTCCTCGAGGGGTTCGACGTCTGCGTTGCCTCGGTGCACTCGCACTTCAACCAGTCGAAGGAGGAGATGACGAGGCGGATCGTCCGCGCGATGGAGAACCCGTTCGTCAACGTGATCGGTCATCCGACGGGCCGGAAGATCAACCAGCGCGAGCCCTACGAGTTCGACCTGGACGAGGTGTTCGCGGCCGCCGCCCGCACGGGGACGGCACTCGAGGTGAACGGCTATCCGGACCGGCTCGACCTGAAGGACGAACACGTCCTGTGGGCCAAGCGGCACGGTGTCCGCTTCTCGGTCGACACCGACTCGCACGCGACGACCCATCTGGAGCTCATGCGGTACGGCGTTGCCACGGCGCAACGTGGGTGGCTGACGAAGGACGACGTGATCAACGCGTGGCCGCTGTCGAAGCTCCGGACGTTCCTCCGCAAGGGCCGTTGAGGCTCGGCCGCCGGCTGCCGCGCTCGTTCCTCGCGAGGCCCTCGATCCAGGTAGCGCCCGATCTCCTGGGCCGGGTCCTCGTCCGCGTCCTGCCGAACGGCGATCGGCTCGCGGCCCGCCTCGTGGAGGTCGAGGCCTACGAGCAGGGGGACCCCGCCAGCCACTCGTTCAAGGGGATCCCCACGCCCCGGACGGAGGTGATGTTCGGGCCGCCGGGGCTTTTGTACGTGTACTTCACCTACGGCCGGCACTTCTGCTCGAACGTCGTGACGGGCGTCGACGGGGCCGGGAGCGCCGTGCTGCTCCGCGCGGCCGAGCCGCTCGAGGGCCTCGAGCGCATGGCGGCGTCGCGCGGCACGGACGCCGTCCGCCTGCTCTGCTCGGGACCCGCCCGGCTGACGCAGGCGTTCGGGATCGAGCGACCCGACAACGGGGTGGACCTCGTGCGGGACCGGTCGCTCTTCCTGCTCTCCGGCGCGCCGGTGGCCCGACGCTCGATCGCCCGGAGCACCCGGGTGGGCGTGAACGTCGGGATCGAGCGGCGCTGGCGGTTCTTCGAGCGGGGGAGTCCCTTCCTCTCGCCCGGACGGCCCTCGGTGCCGGCCGTCGCTACGGGTTCACGGTGAGGTTGACGGTGGAGCCGGGCTCGACCTGCGCTCCGCCGCCGGGGGACTGGTCCCAGACGATCCCCGGCCGGTAGTCGCACCCCTCGTCGTTCGGGTCGCAGTTCGGCTCGAACGAGATCACGACCGTGAACCCGGCGTTCGTGAGCGCCGCGGCCGCGGCGGCCTGGGGTCTGCCGACCACGTTGGGGACCGTCACGAGCTCCGGTTCGGGCGGTCCACCTCGCGCGACCGAGATCGTCACGGTGCCGGTCTGGATCAGTTGGCTGCCCGCCGGCGGATCCTGCGCGACCACCGTCCCCTCCGGCTGGTCGGAGGCGACGATGCGGACCGAGACGTTGAAGCCCGCGCCGTGCAACCGGGACACCGCGTCCTCGCGGTCGAGCCCGATCACCGAGGGGACCGAGAGCTCCGCGTACGAGCTCGGCTGCTTGCAGACCTCGTAGTCCGGCTCCGTTCCCTTCGGGAACTGCAGCACGTCGACGTCCTGGGGGAGCGTGTAGGGGTTCGCGAGACATCCCCGCGTGGTGTCGACCCGCAGGGTGACGAACTCGATGTCCGGCGTCTCGCCGAACTCCCGTTCGGGCATCGCCGCGGTCGCCTCGAGCATGAACGCGCGCCAGATCGACGCCGGCCACGTCCCCCCGTAGACCGTCGAGATCCGGACGTTGCCGCAGCACATCGGGATCTGGCCCTGCGGGAACCCGACCCACACGGCGGTCGCGAGCTGGGGCACCGCTCCGACGAACCATGCGTCGCTCGCGTTCTGCGCGGTCCCGGTCTTGCCGAACTGCGGCCGCCCGATGTTCGCCCCCGACCCGGTCCCCGAGGACACGACACCCTTGAGGATGTCGACCGCCTCGGCTGCGATCGCCGGCTCGACGGCCGGCTCCGGATGCAGCGTGGCCTGATAGATCAGCTCGCCGTCCGAACCCGTGATCGTGATCGCGGGGGTCGGCTGCAGGTGCTGTCCGAGGTTCGCGAGCGTGCCGAAGGCCGACGCCATCTCGAGCGTGCTCACCTCGTTCACGCCCAGGACGGCCGAGGGGACGGCCGCCAGTGCGCCGTTCGGCTCGGTCGTCCTCGGGCAGCACCGGATCCCCATCCGGACCGCGGCCTCGACGGTCGCGGCCGCGCCGTCATAGGGGTCGCCGCCGCCGATCTCGGAAAGCAGGTTCGCGTACGCGATGTTCACGGAGTTCACGGTCGCGCTCTCGAGCGAGATCGTTCCGTACCCCCCGCCCTCGGCGTTCTGCGGGTCCCAGTACTCGCCGGACTGGAGCAGGATGTGCGCGGACGAGCCGTTCAGCGGTTGGGAACGCGTGATGCCGTGCTCGAGCGCCGCGACGAGCGCGAACGGCTTGAAGGCCGACCCCGCCTGCCGCCCGGTGCTCCCTCCGGTCGCCAGGTTCACCCGCGCGAACAGGCTGTCCGAGTGCCAGTAGTTGCGGCCGCCGACCATCGCGCGGACGTAGCCGGTGTTCGGCTCGATCGCGGTGAGCGCTGCGTAGGGGTCGCCCGGGTCGGTGAGCACGGACGACACGGCGCGTTCGGCGGCCGACTGCATGCGGAGGTCCAGGCTCGTCACGATCTGCAGGCCGCCCTCGAACAGGAGGTCGTAGCGCTCTTGCGGCGTATCGCCGAAGCGCGGGTTCGAGAGGAACCATTCCTTGAAGTAGTCCACGAAGTACGGGGCGAGGTACTCGTCGTCGTCCTCCGGTGAGAGGTTCAGGACGACCTTCGACGCGACCGCGGCCTCGAGCGTCGGCTGGTCGATCATGCCCACCTCGCGCATCGAGAAGAGCACGCGGTTGCGGCGCCACTTCGCCCGCGACGGATGCGTCACCGGGTCGTAGGTCACCGGTGCGGCGATGAGTCCGGCGAGCAGCGCGGATTCGGTGAGCGTGAGATCCATCGGTGATGATTCGAAGTAGGTCTCGGACGCGGCCTGGATCCCGTAGGCGCCGTTGCCGAAGTACACCGTGTTGAGGTACCGGGTGAGGATCTGCTCCTTGGTCAGTTTCTGTTCGAGCTGCCAGGCGAGGTAGGCCTCGCGGAGCTTGCGGGTGACCGACTCCTCGCCCCCGACGTACACGTTCTTCACGAGCTGCTGGGTGATCGTCGAGCCGCCCTGGACGATCTCGCCCCGGGCCGCATCGATGTACGCCGCGCGAAGCAGCGCGCGCAGGTCCACGCCGCGGTGGTCGTAGAAGCGCTGGTCCTCGATCGCGACGACCGCGTTGCGGACGACCTCCGGGATCCGCTTGGCCCCGACGACCACCCGGTTCTCTCCGGCGTGGAGCCGCGTGATGAGGGTTCCGTCGGCCGCGTAGAGGAACGTGGTCTCCGGGAGCGCGTCGGCGTCCTTGCGGGCCTCCTGCAGCGTCGGCAGGTCGCACGCCGAGGTGGCGAGGGCAACCACGATCAAGCCGACCACGAGGGTCCGCGAACCACTGGCCATGGTGGCACCATCTTGCCACGGAGCTCGCGCAGGGGGCCGAACGAAGGGCGTCGGCCCGGGCACGACGGCGCTGCTAGCCTTCGCGCCGTGGGAGCGGACGACCGGTCCACGCTCGTCGCTGGCACCGCGGAGGTGGTGCCGGCCGACGGACTCGAACGCAAGCTCGAGCTCGGCCGGCCGCTGCGGGTCAAGCTCGGGCTCGATCCGGGGGCGGCGATGGTCACGCTCGGCTGGGCGGTGGTGCTGCGCAAGCTCCGGCAGTTCCAGGACCTGGGGCATCAGGCCGTGCTGATCGTCGGCGACTTCACCGCCCGTGTTGGCGACCCGTCGGGACGCTCCGACACTCGCCCCCGCCAGTCCAAGCAAGTGGTCCAGGAGCACGCCGACCGGCTGCTCGACCAGTTCTGGTTGGTGCTGGAGAGGGAGCGGACGGAGGTCCGGTACAACTCGGAGTGGCTGGAGCCCATGGACATGGAGGCGATCCTGGGCCTGACGTCCTCCTATACCGTCGCCCGGATGCTCGAACGCGACGACTTCGCAGATCGGTACGAGCAGGGCAGACCGATCTCGATCATGGAGTTCCTGTACCCGCTGTTCCAGGGGAAGGACTCGGTCGCGGTCGAAGCCGACGTGGAGCTCGGTGGTCACGATCAGACGTTCAACCTGCTCGTCGGGCGGGACCTGCAACGGTCCGCGGGGCTGGAGCCGCAGGTCGCGCTCACCATGCCGCTGCTGGTCGGGACCGATGGCGTGAAGAAGATGAGCCAGTCCCTCGGCAACTACATCGGGATCGCCGAGCCGCCCGACGCCATGTTCGGCAAGCTGTCACGGGTCCCCGACGAGCTGATCGCCGAGTACCGAAGGTTAACGTTGGACTTCTTCCGCGACCCGGAGGAAGCCGATCGCGTCGCGAAGGGGCTGGCGGACGGCTCGCTCGACCCCTGGACCGAGAAGCGGCGGCTCGCGCGCGAGGTCGTCGACCTGTACCACGGGGAGGGAGCGGGGGAGCGGGCCGAGGCCGAGTTCGACCGCGTGCACAAGCAGGGCGAGGCTCCCGACGAGATCCCGAGCGGGGAGATCCCGCCCGGGCTCGTTGTCGACGGGCGCGTCTACCTCCCGAGGCTCCTCGCCGAGCTCGGGCTCGCCGAGTCGGCGAGCCGGGCCCGGGGCCTCGTCGAGCAGGGAGGCGTCCGGCTCGACGGCGAGCAGCACGTCGAGCTCGATGCCCCGGTAGAGCGGCTGCGGGGCAGCGTCCTGCAGGTCGGCCGGCGCAGGTTCGTCCGGCTCGGGTGACCGAGGGGCGGGCAGTGCCCGCCCCCTCGATGATCGCTAGTCGTCGGTGAGGTTCGACCAGAGCACTGCCTGGCCGATCAGCAGCCACGCGCGCTCCGCGTCGCCGCGCGAGAACGGGTTCGTCGCCAACCCGAGGTAGCGGCTGCCGGCAGTGGTCGTCCCGTGGACGATCGTGGGGGCGTCCGCGACCGCCTCAGACCGGTCGCGCCACAGCCCCGCAAGGAACAGATCGTCGGTGCTGCCGAGGTACCGCCCGTCCACCGACGCGTCGCTGGGCACCGCGGAGAAGTACGTGACGTTCACCGGCAGGTACAGGAAGTCCTCCGCCGGGAAGCCGCCGGTCAGCGGCCCCGCGGCCCCGTCGTTCGACCAGATCGCGATGCCGCCCCCGGCCGCGTCCGACCCCTGGGTGAGCGGAGACGAGAGGAGGCCGGCGTCGTTCAGGAACGCGAAGTTGTTCACCGACTGGCTGGTCCCGATATAGCCACCACCGCGGTCGAAGAACGCGCCCAAGCGATCGCGGGCCACGTCGCTCTGCGATTCGGACGGATAGGCCTGCCCCGCGTTGTAGATCACGTCGACGTCCTCCAACGGATCGCTCGCCGCGTTCAAGAGCGAGTTCGTGGTCACGATCCGGACGTCGGATCCGAAGATCTGCTCGAGCGACCAGAGCGTGTCGTTGCGAGCGCTGTTTCCGGCCAGCATCGCGACCCGGGGCACCCCGGCCAGCTCGGTCGTCTCCGTCGGCTCGTCCGCATCGAGGACGTGCTCGAAGAAGACGCCCGAGGCGAGGCCGGCGGCCCCGAGCGCCGCCGCGTCGGTGGCGTCGAACAGCAGCGAGCCCGCCGGCATCTCCCCGGCGGACGCGCTCGTGAACGGCTCCTCCGCGACGACCCCATCGACGTCGGAGCGCAGGAGGCCCAGGACGGCCCGGACCTCGCCCACGCCACGGAGCGTGATCGCGTACGAGTCGCCCGCGCTGGCCCCGGCCACGACGCCCCCCGCGAGCGCGTTCGGTTCGGTGATCGGCGTCGTGCTCGGAGCGAACGCGGGGTCGACAGGGACCTCGAACACGTCGGCCCCCCAGAGGAGCCCGTGGCTCCAAGCTCCCGGCGGCGCGTACAGCCGTGTGATGCGGTCCGAGATGTCTTGCCCCGCGCTGAGGGTCGTGTACGCCAGCCCGCGCAGCGCCTGATCCATCCACACGACGTAGGTGTAGGCGGGGAAGGTCTCGCCGTTCCAGTCGAACGGCGCGTCTGCGCGCTCGACCCGGATCCCGTTGTCGAGGAGCCACTGCACCATGCGGTTGGCCTCGGCATCGCTCCGCTGCCCCCCACCCTCGAACGGGATCACGAAGGCCTCCGGGTAGGGGACCATCCAGTTGTGCTGGTCTTCGGTGAACCCGAGCAACGCGATGAACGGGTTGCCGCAGCAGAGCGGCCGCGGTGCGCTCGTCACCCCGCGCCGGAAGATCTCGAGCTGGTCGTTCAGGATGTCCGTCCGGTGTTCGACCCAGAACGCTGCAGAAGAGTAGAACCCGACGTACTGGGCGCGCTTCGAGCCGAATCGACCCTTGCATCCGGGCCCCGCGTTGCACATCTCGAGCGTCGAGCTGTCGACGCCGAAGAACTCCATGTACGTCTGGGTGTAGAAGGGGCCCCAGTCGTCCCATCCCTCTGCGTACGGCGGACCCACGGGCTTCGGTCCCTTCCATGCCTCGCTGCCCCACTGGTTCACCGGCCGCGTGATCTTCATCCCGACGTCGGCGAGTGCATCCTCGTTGGCATCCAGGCGAGGCTGGTTCCATTTCAGGAACAGGTCGTACTCAACGCCTGGGTTATGCGGCTTGGTGAGCCCGTCGATCAGGGTTGGATCCACGTAGCCGTGCATGGCGAGCCCCACGGGCGCCAGCCATCGCTGCTGGAACGCGACGTTCGCGCGGATCTCCGGCTGCGACTGGACGAGCAGGTCGCGGTTCATGTCGAAGCCGTTGACGTTGGCCCGCGTCCCCCGGAAGCGCCCGACCGGGTTCTGGCTCGGGATCACGATCAAGATCGCGTGGTCGAGGAGCGTGTCCACGGTGCCGTTCACGCCGTTCGGGGTCGTGACGAGGTCGCGGATCACCTGCATGATCGCGTCGGTGCCCTCTTCCTCGTTGCCGTGGATGTTGGCCTCGATGAAGATCGGGATCTTGATGTCGTCGCCGACCTCATCGAGGAGGGCCTGCGCCTCGGCCGGATCGGTGAGCATCAAGGAACGGAACTCGAACCAGTTGGCGGAGGCGCTCTGCCGTCCCTCCGAATCGACCGCGTCCACGACCACGCCGAACACGTCGCGCGGGGGGACCTGAGGGGGTTGCCCGGGCGCCTGGCCGATCACCTCGTAGGACAGCCGGTCGCCGACGCCGGCAGCGAGAGCCTCCTGTTCGAACTGCACGAGCGTGCACTCGATCGCCTCGACCGGCATGAGCGCGAGCGGCTGGTCCTGTTGGTTCGCGATGCTCGATCCGGGAGCCGGGGGGCGCACCACTCTTCCCCGTAGGTCGGCCCGAGCCCGGCCGAGATCGGATCGCCGTTCCACGGCGCTGCGAGCTGGGCGCTCGCCGGTGGGGCGACCGTGATGGTGGCTGCGAGCGCGACGCAGGTGGCGAGCCAGGTCCTTCGGAGCTTGGCGGGTGAGCGCAACAGGAACCTCCCTCGCGTGCGGACGGCAAGAACGGCTCCTCCCCCCTCCGAAGCCCCCGATCAGCCCGGCGCTCGCGAGCTCACGTCCCGAACGTATACCGGTCGGCGCAACCCCCGCCACAACGGGTTCCTGCCCTCGTGCTCGAACGGCCGTTCGGGGTGGGCACGGTCGTGCTATCATCGGGGGCCGATTGCGGCGGGTGCACTGCAACGAGGCGGTTGACGCATCATGCAGGGATGCCTACCATGGTCGGTCGCGCGACCCCATTCCATGGAGTCCTTCTCCTGGGTCGTCGCTCGCACCTTGAGAACTGAACAGTGTGCCAAAAGCCAGTGCGTTTCCCCGTCGAGGGAAGGGCGCGATCAGTCGTGCCCGGAACGAGACGGTCGTACATGCAACACAGGAGGCCGATCCGGGTGTGCTGCCCGGTGAAGCCGACTTTCCAACGAACCCAAAACCGGCTTCGGCCGGGTCCAAAGGTTCTCTACGGAGAGTTTGATCCTGGCTCAGGACGAACGCTGGCGGCGTGCTTAACACATGCAAGTCGAGCGGGAACCTGAGGAGGGGTAACCCTCTTCAGGGGAGAGCGGCGAACGGGTGAGTATCACGTGGGCAACCTGCCCCGGACACCGGGATAACCCAGGGAAACCTGAGCTAATACCGGATACTCCGGCGAGATCGCATGGTCGCGCCGGGAAAGCTCCGACGGTCCGGGATGGGCCCGCGGCCTATCAGCTTGTTGGTGGGGTAACGGCCTACCAAGGCGACGACGGGTAGCTGGTCTGAGAGGACGGCCAGCCACACTGGGACTGAGACACGGCCCAGACTCCTACGGGAGGCAGCAGTGGGGGATCTTGCGCTAATGCGCGAAAGCGTG
>Ga0075429_100000282_pt1 | contig 35849 bp, 34 predicted proteins | sample RhiMetdeltSRZDD3_FD_75295 | JGI IMG/M metagenome (GOLD analysis project Ga0075429, IMG submission 75295) | Populus rhizosphere microbial communities from Tennessee, USA - Rhizosphere MetaG P. deltoides SRZDD3 | ecosystem: Host-associated > Plants > Roots > Rhizosphere > Soil | place: USA...
TCGGGCGACCAGCCGCGCGACGAGTCCGCGCCCACCGGCCCGCTCTCGGTCTACGGGCAGACCAAGCTCGAGGGCGAGCAGGCGGTGGTCGCGAGCGGCGCGCGACACCTCGTGTTTCGCACCAGCTGGGTCTACGCGGCGCGCGGCGGCAACTTCGTGCGCACGATGCTGCGCCTCGCGGGCGAGCGCGACCGGCTGCGCGTGGTCCACGACCAGGTGGGCGCGCCCACCGGCGCGGAGCTGATCGCCGACGTCACCGCGCACGCGCTGCGCTCCGCGCTGGCGACGCCGTCGCTGTCCGGCGTGTACCACCTGGCCGCCGACGGCGAGACGAGCTGGCACGGCTACGCGCGGCACGTCATCGAATGGGCGCGCGACCACGGCCATCCCGTGCGGGTGGCGCCCGACGCGATCGAGCCGATCGCCACCACCGAGTACCCGACGCCGGCGCGCCGGCCGCTCAATTCGCGGCTCGACACCACCCGGCTGCGCCAGGCCTTCGGCCTCACGATGCCGCCCTGGCAGGCCGGGGTCGACCGCATGCTGGGCGAAGCGCTCGGCTGACCCCAGGGAGAACGACGCAATGACGCGCGCACGCAAGGGAATCATCCTCGCCGGCGGCTCCGGCACGCGGCTGCATCCGGCCACGCTGTCGATCAGCAAGCAGCTGCTGCCGGTCTACGACAAGCCGATGGTGTACTACCCCTTGTCGACGCTGATGCTGGCCGGCATCCGCGACATCCTGGTGATCAGCACGCCGCAGGACACGCCGCGCTTCGAGGCGCTGCTCGGCGACGGCAGCCGCTGGGGCATCGACCTGCGCTACTGCGTGCAGCCCAGCCCGGACGGCCTGGCGCAGGCGTTCGTCCTCGGACGCGAGTTCGTCGGCGGCGCCCCGAGCGCGCTGGTGCTCGGCGACAACATCTTCTACGGCCACGACTTCCACGCGCTGCTCGGCAACGCGGCGGCGCGCGGGCGCGGCGCGACGGTGTTCGCCTACCACGTGCACGACCCCGAGCGCTACGGCGTGGTGGAGTTCGACGCGCAGCGCCGCGCGCTGTCCATCGAGGAGAAGCCCGCGGCGCCCAAGAGCCACTACGCGGTCACCGGGCTCTACTTCTACGACGAGCAGGTCTGCGACATCGCGGCCGACATCCGCCCCTCCGCGCGCGGCGAGCTCGAGATCACCGAGGTCAACGCCCGCTACCTGTCGATGAAGCAGCTCGAGGTCGAGATCATGGGCCGCGGCTACGCGTGGCTCGACACCGGCACGCACGACAGCCTGCTCGAGGCCGGCCAGTTCATCGCCACGCTGGAGAAGCGGCAGGGGCTGAAGGTGGCCTGCCTGGAGGAGATCGCGTACCGCTCGGGCTGGATCAGCGCCGAGGAGCTGGATCGCCAGGCGCAGCCGCTGCTGAAGAACGGCTACGGGCAGTACCTGCTGAAGGTGCTCAGCGAGCGGGTGTTCTGATGCAGGCCACGCCCACCGCATTGCCCGAGGTGCTGATCGTCGAGCCGAAGGTGTTCGGCGACGCGCGCGGCTTCTTCCTCGAGAGCTTCAACCAGCGCGCCTTCGACGAGGCCGTCGGCCGGCCCGTGGCCTTCGTGCAGGACAACCACTCGCGCTCCGCGCGCGGCGTGCTGCGCGGCCTGCACTACCAGCTGGCGCCGCACGCGCAGGGCAAGCTGGTGCGTGCGGTGCGCGGCGCGGTGTTCGACGTCGCCGTCGACATGCGCCGCAGCAGCGCGCGCTTCGGGCGCTGGGTGGGCGTGGAGCTCACCGAGGACAACCACCGCCAGCTGTGGATCCCGCCCGGGTTCGCCCACGGCTTCCTCGTGCTCTCCGACAGCGCCGACTTCCTCTACAAGACCACCGACTACTACGCCCCGCACAGCGAAGGCAGCGTGCGCTGGGACGACCCCACGCTCGCCATCGACTGGCCCGACGCGGGCGCCGCCCCCACGCTGTCGGACAAGGACCGCAACGCGCCGCTCCTGGCGCAGGCGCAGGCGTTCGAGTAGGCCGCACAGGCCTCCTCCCGGCCGCCGGGGGCCGCTTTGCGCCCGTGTCCCGGGCGTGACAAGATGCCGTGACGGCGTGCGCGCCTCGGCTACACTCCCGCGTTCACCTTATGAACGCTCCCTCCAGCGACTACCGGTCGAACGGCCTGCCGGCGGCCCGCGAAAGCGACCCGGCCACCCTGCTTGCCGCGATGCGGCTGCTCTCGGTGGACCCCGAGCTCTCGCAGCGGCAGCTCTCGCGCGCGCTCGGGCTCTCGCTGGGCAAGACCCACTACGTGCTGCACGCCCTGCTCGACAAGGGGCTCGTGAAGATCCGCAACTTCCGCCGCAACGACAACAAGCTCGCCTACGCCTACCTGCTCACCCCGAAGGGCATGAAGGAGAAGCTCGTGCTGACGCGCGAGTTCCTCGTGCACAAGGAAGCCGAGTTCGAGACGCTGCAGCGGACCATCGAGCAGCTGCGCGTCGAGCTGCGCAACGCCCAGCCGTCCGAACCCGGCGCGTGACGCGCGCGCCGCCCCACCCGAACGCCTTCACATGGAAACAGTCCTGGTCACGGGAGCCGACGGATTCATCGGCTCGCACCTCGTCGAACTGCTCGTGCGCGAGGGCTATCGCGTCAAGGCGCTGGCGCAGTACAACTCGTTCGGCCACTGGGGCTGGCTCGAGGACGTGCCGTGCGTGCGCGACATCGAGGTGCTCGCCGGCGACGTGCGCGACCCGCACTACTGCCGGCACGCGATGAAGGACGTGGACCTCGTCTTCCACCTCGCCGCGCTGATCGCCATCCCCTACTCGTACGTCGCCCCCGACAGCTACGTCGACACCAACGTCAAGGGCACGCTCAACGTGTGCCAGGCCGCGCGCGACGCCGGCGTGCGGCGCGTGATCCACACCTCCACCAGCGAGGTCTACGGCACCGCCCGCTACGTGCCGATCGACGAGAAGCACCCGCTGCAGCCGCAGTCGCCGTACAGCGCCTCGAAGATCGCCGCCGACGCGATGGCGATGAGCTTCTTCAACGCCTTCGACCTGCCCGTCACCGTCGCGCGGCCGTTCAACACGTACGGCCCGCGGCAGTCGGCGCGCGCGGTGATCCCGACGATCATCACGCAGATCGCGAGCGGGATGAAGCAGATCAAGCTCGGCGACGTGTCGCCCACGCGCGACTTCAACTACGTCACCGACACCTGCCGCGGCTTCCTCGCGCTGGCGCGCTGCGAGGCGGCGGCCGGCGAGACGGTCAACATCAGCTCCAACTTCGAGATCTCGGTGGCCGACACGCTCGGCCTCATCCGCGAGCTGATGGGCAGCGACGTGCAGTTCGTCGCCGACGAGCAGCGCGTGCGCCCGGAGAAATCCGAGGTGTTCCGCCTGTGGGGCGACAACCGGCGCATCCGCGAGCTCACGGGCTTCGAGCCGCAGACGGACATCCGCCGCGGCCTGGCGGCCACCATCGAGTGGTTCACCCGGCCGGCGAACCTCGCGCGGTACAAGGCCGGCATCTACAACGTCTGAGCGCCCGATGTTCGAGTCCCTGGTCCGCTTCGTCCGCGAGCAGTACGCCACCCGCGAGTTCATCCCGCTGCACGCCCCCGTGTTCGCCGGCCGCGAGCGCGAGCTGGTGCTGGAGACGATCGACTCCACCTTCGTGTCGAGCGTGGGCGCGTTCGTCGACCGCTTCGAGCGCGAGGTCGCCGCGTACGTGGGCGCACCGCGCGCGGTGGCCACCGTCAACGGCACGGCGGCGCTGCACGTGGCGCTGCTGCTGGCCGGCGTGAAGCCGGGCGACGTGGTGGTCACGCAGTCGCTCACCTTCGTGGCCACCTGCAACGCGATCGCCTACTGCAGCGCCGAGCCGGCGTTCGTCGACGTCGACCGCCGCACGCTCGGCCTGTCGCCGCAGGCGCTGGAAGGCTGGCTGGACGCCGCGGCGCGCCTGGACGCCGACGGCACGTGCCGCCTGCGCCAGGACGGCCGGGCGGTGCGCGCGTGCGTGCCGATGCACACCTTCGGCCACCCCGCCGACCTCGACGGGCTGCTCGACGTGTGCCGGCGCTGGAACCTCGTGCTGGTGGAGGACGCCGCCGAGTCGCTCGGCAGCCTCTACCGCGGCCGCCACACCGGCACGGTCGGCCGGCTCGGCACGCTCAGCTTCAACGGCAACAAGATCCTCACCACGGGCGGCGGCGGCATGGTGCTCGCCGACGAGGCGCTCGGCGCGCGCGCCAAGCACCTCACCACCACCGCCAAGCAGCCGCACGCGTACGAGTTCGTGCACGACGAGGTCGGCTTCAACTACCGGCTGCCCAACCTCAATGCCGCGCTGGGCTGCGCGCAGCTCGAGCAGCTCGACCGCTTCGTCGACGCCAAGCGCGCGCTGGCCGCGCGCTATGCCGCGTTCCTTTGCGGCAGCGACCTGCAGTTCGTCGCCGAGCCGGCGGGCTGCCGCTCCAACTACTGGCTGAACGCGGTGCTCTGCGCGGACCGCGCGCAGCGCGACGCGCTGCTGAAGGCCACGAACGACGCGGGCGTGATGACGCGCCCGGTGTGGCAGCCGATGACGCGCCTGCCGATGTTCCGCCACTGCGTGCGCGGCGAGCTGCCGAACGCCGAGTGGCTCGAGGCGCGCGTGGTGAACCTGCCGAGCTCGGTGCCGCCGGGCGCGCCGGAGGATGCCCGATGACGCGCCGCATCGGCGTCGTGACCGCGACCCGCGCCGAGTACGGGCTGCTGCGCAGCCTGCTCGACACGCTGCGCGCCGACGCCGCCGTCGAGCTTCAGCTCGTCGTCGCGGGCGCGCACCTCGCCGAGCGCTTCGGCATGACGGTGCGGCAGATCGAGCAGGACGGCTTGCGCATCGACGCGCGCGTGCCGATGCCGCTGGACGACGACAGCGCGCTCGGCGTGACGCGCGCGCTGGCCGCCGCCACCGCCGGCTTCGGCGAAGCATTCGCGCGGCTGCGCCCCGACCTGCTGGTCGTGCTGGGCGACCGCTACGAGATGCTGGCCGCCGCCCAGGCGGCGATGCTGGCGCGCATCCCGATCGCGCACCTGCACGGCGGCGAAGCCACCGAGGGGGCGGTCGACGAGGCGATCCGCCACGCGATCACCAAGATGTCGCACCTGCATTTCGTGGCGGCCGAGGCGTTCCGGCGCCGCGTGATCCAGCTCGGCGAGCGGCCGGACCGCGTGTGGACCGTGGGCGCCACCGGGCTCGACAACATCGCGGGCGTCGAGCGGCTGCCGCGCGCGCAGCTCGAGGCGGCGCTCGGCATCGCCTTGCGCGCGCCGAGCTTCCTGGTGACGTACCACCCGGCCACGCTGAGCGACGCCGACCCGGGGCAGGCCATGCGCACGCTGCTCGAGGCGCTCGACGAGACCGGCGGCACGATCGTCCTCACCGGCGTCAACGCCGATGCGGGCGGCGCGGCCGTGCGCCGCGAGGCCGAGCGCTTCGCGGCCGCGCGGCCCGAGCGCGTGCGCCTCGTCGAGACGCTCGGCGTGCAGCGCTACCTCAGCCTCATGGCGCTGGTCGACGCGGTGGTCGGCAACTCGTCGAGCGGCCTGCTCGAAGCGCCCTCGGTGGGCACGCCCAGCGTCGACGTCGGCGAGCGGCAGCGCGGGCGTCCGCGCGCGCCCTCGGTCGTCCATTGCGACGGCGACGCGCAGGCCATCCGCGGCGCGCTGGCCACGGCGCTGTCGCCGCAGATGCGCGCCGTCGCCGCGCGCCGCGAAACGCCGTACGGCACGCCGGGCGCCGCAGGGCGCATCGCGGCGGTGCTGCGCGCGCATCCGCTGGAGGGCCTGCTGGCCAAGCGCTTCCACGACCTGAGCCCGGAGGCCCGATGAATCCCGCAGCACTGCCGATGCGCGCCGACCCCGTCTACGTCATCGCCGAAGCCGGCGTCAACCACAACGGCCGGCGCGAGCTCGCGCTCCAGCTCGTCGAGGCCGCCGCGGCGGCGGGGGCCGACGCGGTCAAGTTCCAGACCTTCAGCGCGGCGCGGCTCGCGTCGGCGCAGGCGCCCAAGGCGGCGTACCAGCAGCGCAGCACCGGCGTCGCGGAAAGCCAGCTCGAGATGCTGCGCAAGCTCGAGCTGCCGCTCGACTGGCACGCCGAGCTGCAGGCGTTCGCGCGCGCGCGCGGCGTCGAGTTCCTGTCGACCGCGTTCGATGCCGACAGCCTCGACTTCCTGCAGCAGCTCGGGCTGCCGCTCTACAAGATCCCGTCCGGCGAGATCACCAACGGCCCGCTGCTGTGGCGCTTCGCGCGCACCGGGCAGCCGCTGGTGCTGTCCACCGGCATGGCGACGCTGTCGGAGGTGGAGCAGGCGCTCGCGATCCTCGCGCACGGCATGCACGCCGAGGCCGAGCCGCGCGGGCTCGACGCGGTGTGGCAGGGCTGGAGCCGGCCCGAATGGCAGGCGCGCGTGCGCGAGCGCGTCACGCTGCTGCACTGCACCTCGCAGTACCCGACGCCGCCGCACGAGGTGAACCTGCGCGCGATGGACACGCTGGCCGCCGCCTTCGGCCTGCGCGTCGGCTACTCGGACCACACCGAGGGCGCGCTCGTGCCCATCGCGGCGGTGGCGCGCGGCGCGACCCTGGTCGAGAAGCACTTCACCCTCGACCGCACGCTGCCGGGGCCGGACCACGCGGCGTCGCTCGAACCGCGCGAGCTGGCGCGCATGGTGGCCGACATCCGCGCACTGTCGCAGGTGCTGGGCAGCGGCGTGAAGGCGCCGCAGCCGTCGGAATGGGACACGCGGCGCGCGGCGCGCCAGCAGGTGGTGGCGGCGCGCGACATCGCCGCACACGCGACGCTCGCGCGCGAGGACCTGACGACCGCGCGCAGCGGCGGCGGGCTGCCGGCGGCCGCACTGTGGGACTGCGTGGGGCGCCGCGCGGGCCGGGGCTACGCCGCGGGGGAGGCGATCGAGCCATGAGCGCGCACGGCCGCTCCGAAGCGCTCATCCCGGAGCGCGCAAGCGCGGACGGCAGTCCAGTGAGCGCACCGGCCGCCCCGCGCGCGCTCGTGCTGCTCGGCGCCGGCGGGCACGCCAAGGTCGTGCTCGCGCTCGCGCGCGCCGCCGGCTGGACGGTGGCCGGCGTGTGCGACCCGGCGCTCGCCGCCGAGCGCGAGGCGCGCTGGCGCGACGTGCCGGTGCTGGGCGGCGACGAGGCGCTCGCCGACCTGGACCCGCGCACGACCGCGCTCGCCAACGGCATCGGCCAGACCCGCGCCGGCGCCGACGGCGCGCGCGGCCGCGTCTATGCGGCGCTCGCCGCGCGCGGCTTCCGCTTTCCCGCGCTCGTGCATCCCGCCGCCGCCGTCGACCCGACCGCCGCGCTGGACGACGGCGCGCAGGTCATGGCCGGCGCCGTGGTGCAGGCCGACTGCCGCATCGGCCGCAACAGCGTCGTCAACACGCGCGCCAGCGTCGACCACGACGGCGAGATCGGCGCCGACGTGCACGTCGCGCCCGGCGCGACGCTCTGCGGCGCGGTGCGCGTCGGCGACGGCGCGTTCATCGGCGCGGGTGCCACGGTCGTCCCCGGCGTGCGCATCGGCGCGCGCGCCTTCGTCGCGGCGGGCAGCCTGCTCGCGCGCGACCTCGACGCAGACGCGCGCTGGCCCGCCCCCGTGGCTTCCGCGAGCGCTTCGCAAGGCTGATCCATGAAGCAGTGGCAAGACATCCTGATCGGCGCGCAGATGCGCCTGGGCGAGGCGATCGGCATCCTCGACCGCGGCGGCCTGCGCATCGCGCTGGTGGTCGACGAGCGCCGGCGCCTGCTGGGCACGCTCACCGACGGCGACGTGCGGCGCGCGCTGCTCAGGCAGGTGGCGCTCGACGCGCCGGTGGAATGCGCGATGTTCACGAAGCCGGTGACCGCGGCGCCGCACTGGAGCCGCGAACGCATCCTCGCGCTGATGGAGGAGCGCCAGGTGCTGCAGGTGCCCGTCGTCGACCCCGACGGCCGCGTCGTGGGCCTGGAGACGCTGCACGGCCTGCTGCAGAAGCGCCACCGCCCCAATGCCGTGTTCCTGATGGCGGGCGGCTTCGGCACGCGGCTGCAGCCGCTCACCGAGCACTGCCCGAAGCCGCTGCTGAAGGTGGGCGACAAGCCGATCCTCGAGCTCATCGTCGAGAACTTCGCCAACGCCGGGTTCAGCCGCTTCTACGTCTCCACCCACTACCGCGGCGAGATGATCCACGCGCACTTCGGCGACGGCAGCCGCTGGGGCGTCAGCATCCGCTACGTGCACGAGGAGCAGCCGCTCGGCACCGCCGGGGCGCTGGGCCTGCTGCCGCACGACGAGATCGAGGTGCCGCTGTTCATGATGAACGGCGACCTGCTCACCAACCTCAGCTTCGAGAACCTGCTCAAGTTCCACCAGGAGCACCCGGCGGCGGCCACCATGTGCGTGCGCGAGTACGAGCACCGCGTGCCGTACGGCGTGGTCGAGAGCGACGGGCACCGCGTGCGCTCGATGGTCGAGAAGCCGCTGCACCGCTGCTTCGTCAACGCCGGCATCTACGTGCTCTCGCCGGAGGTGGTGCGGCGCGTGCCGCGCGGGCAGCGCATCGACATGCCCGACCTGCTGGACCAGCAGATCGCGCGCGGGCAGCACGTGAACGTGTTCCCGATGCACGAGTACTGGCTCGACATCGGCCGCATGGAGGACTTCCAGCGCGCGCAGTTCGACATCGGGGGCATCTTCCATGCGTGAGCGCGGCGCCCTGCTCGGCGTGGTGCCTGCGCGCGGCGGCAGCAAGCGGCTGCCGCGCAAGAACGTGCGGCCGCTCGCGGGGCGGCCGCTGATCGCGTGGACCGTCGACGCCGCGCGCGCCAGCGGCGTGCTCGACGACGTGCTCGTGTCCACCGACGACGCCGAGATCGCCGAGGCGGCGCGCGCGGCGGGCGCGTCGGTGCCGTGGCTGCGCCCCGCCGAGCTCGCCACCGACACCGCCGCGAGCGTCGACGTGCTGCGCCATGCGCTCGCCTGGCACGAGGCCGAGCGCGGGCCCGTCGAGGCGGTGGTGCTGCTGCAGCCCACCAGCCCGTTCCGCAGCGCGGCCTCGATCCGCGGCGCGGTGGCGGCGTTTCGCGCGCAGGCCGGCGGCGAGCCGCAGGCCGTGGCGAGCGTCAGCCGCGCGCTGCAGCATCCCGCCTGGTGCTTCCGGATCGACGGCGAGGCGATGCAGCCGTTCCTCGGCTGGGAGCCGCTGCGCCAGCGCTCGCAGGACCTGCCGCCGGCCTATGCGCTCAACGGCGCGGTGTACGTCGTGCCGGCCGCCGCGCTGCGCCGCGGCGCGCCGCTGCTCGGCCCCGGACTGCGCGCCTTCGTGATGGACGACCCGCGCGAAGCCCTGGACATCGACGACGCCGACGACTGGCGCGCCGCCGAATCGCTGGCCCCGCAGCTCGCGGGCGAGCGCCCCCATTGAAAAACCGAAGACTCGACACATGAACAAGGTCGCACTCATCACCGGCATCACGGGCCAGGACGGCGCCCACCTCGCCGAGTTCCTGCTCGACAAGGGCTACGTCGTCCACGGCCTGCGCCGGCGCGTGTCGCTGTTCAACACCGACCGCATCGACCACCTGTACCAGGACCCGCACGAGCCGGACACGCGCCTGTTCCTGCACTACGGCGACATGACCGACAGCTCGAGCCTGGTGCGCATCATCCAGCAGGTGCAGCCCGACGAGATCTACAACCTCGCCGCGCAGTCGCACGTGCACGTGAGCTTCGAGGAGCCCGAGTACACCGCCAACTCCGACGCGCTCGGGCCGCTGCGCATCCTCGAGGCGGTGCGGCTGCTCGGCCTCACGAAGAAGACGCGCTTCTACCAGGCGAGCACCTCGGAGATGTTCGGCGCGGTGCGCGAGGTGCCGCAGACCGAGGCCACGCCCTTCTATCCGCGCAGCCCGTACGGCGTGGCCAAGCTCTACGCGCACTGGATCACCATCAACTACCGCGAGGCGTACGGCATCTACGCCTGCAATGGCATCCTGTTCAACCACGAGTCGGCGATCCGCGGCGAGACCTTCGTCACCCGCAAGATCACGCGCGGCCTGGCGCGCATCAAGCTCGGCCTGCAGAAGTGCCTGTACCTCGGCAACCTCGACGCCCGCCGCGACTGGGGCCATGCGCGCGACTACGTCGAGGCGCAGTGGCTCATGCTGCAGCAGGACGAGCCGGAGGACTTCGTCATCGCCACCGGCGTGCAGTACAGCGTGCGCGACTTCGTGAGCGCCGCGGCGCGCGAGCTCGGCATGGCGCTGCGCTGGGAAGGCCACGGCGTCGACGAGAAGGGCTGGTGGATCGACCCGAGCGCGCCGGCCGGCGCGCGCGAGCGGCTGGTGGTCACGGTGGACCCGCGCTATTTCCGCCCGGCCGAGGTGGAAACGCTGCTCGGCGACGCCGCCAAGGCCAAGCGCAAGCTCGGCTGGTCGCCGCGCACGAGCTTCGAGGAGCTCGTGCGCGAGATGGTGCGCGAGGACCTGCAGCACGCCGAGCGCGACGCGCTGGTGAACCGCCACGGCTACCGCACGATGGACGCGCACGAGTGAGCCGACGGCGCGACCGCACCCTTCGACTGGCTGAGGACAGGCCCTGCGACGCTGTGCCGCGGAGTCGGCTCGGTCAGGGCCGAGCCGACCGTTCGCAGGCGAATCGTTCACAGGCTCCGGGGCGCCGCGCGCGACCGCGAAGGACCTGAGTGGACATCCGGCGACTCCTCGTCTCGACGGCGCTGTACGGCATCGCCGACGTGCTCGTCATGGCGGTGGGCGGCTTCCTGCTGCTGCCGCTGTACACGCGCACGCTCGCGCAGGGCGAGTTCGGGATGTACGTCGCCATCCGCTCGAACGTCGAGATCCTCACGTACCTCCTGTACTTCGGGCTGCCGTCGGCCGTGGCGCGCGTCTACTTCGACCACCGGCAGCTGCAGCGCCAGGGCGAGTACCTCAGCTCGATCGTGAACTTCTTCGTGATCGTGCTCGCCGGCTCCTGCGGCGTGCTGTGGCTGTGGGGGCCGTCGCTGTGGAACGCGCTGTCGCCCACCACGCCGGCGCACCCCTACCTGCCGTACGCTGTCGCGCTCGCCGCGGTGAGCTTCCCGGCCGCCATCGCGTCGCTGTGGCTGCGCATGGAGAGCCGGCCGCTCGCCATGGTGGCGATGCAGCTCGGCGCGTCGGCGGTGCTCGCGGCGCTGGCCGCCTTCAACCTGCTGGTGCTCGACGCCGGCCTGCCCGGCCTGCTGGTGGCGCTGCTGGCCAGCGCGGCGGTGCCGGCCGCCGCGCTGGCGTGGCTCTTCGGGCGCTCGTACCGGCCGGTCATCCGCCGCGCGCACGTGACGGAGTCGCTGCGCTACGCGCTGCCCATCCTGCTGGGCTACATCTCCTACTTCGTGCTGAACCGCCTCAGCACGCTGATCCTGCAGCGGCACGTGCCGATCGAGGACCTCGCCGTGTACGGCCTCGCCCAGCAGCTCTCGATGATCGTGGCGCTGGCCGGCACGTCGTTCGGCATGGCGCTGCAGCCGGCGGTGTTCGGCGCCCAGCCGGCGGACGCGCTCGACATCATCCAGCGCACCGGCCGCGTCCTGCTGGTGCTGATGTTCGGCGTGACGAGCGCGCTGATGCTGTTCGCCGACGACCTGTTCGCGTTCGTCGCGCCCAGCTCGTACGGCGACGGGCACACGGTGCTGCTGCTGCTGGTGGTGGCGAACTTCACCAACGCGTTCACGCTGATGTCGGACACCGCCCTGCTCTACCACCGCCGCCCGAAGACGTCGGTGGCGATCTCGATGGTCGGCGCCGTCGCCTCGGCGGCGCTCGGCTTCTGGCTCATCCCGCGCTACCAGCTGCACGGCGCGGCGCTGTCGGTGGTCGGCGCGTTCGTCATCCGCATGCTGATCAGCCACTGGATGGCCTGGCGCGTCACCGGCTACGCGTACGTGGGCCCGATGCTGGGCGCCATGGCCGCGGTGTCCGCGCTCGCCTGGGCGACGGGCTGGATCGGCTTCGCCGCCCTGCCCGAGATCGCCCCGGCCGGCGTCAAGGCGGGCCTGGGCGCGCTCATCCTGTTGACCACCTACTACCTGTACCGCAGATTGCACAGCACGCCATGCGTCAAATGATCACCCGAATCGCCCGCCGCGCCGGCCTGCACCGCGAGCCGGCAGCCTGGCTGCGCGATACCTGGCGCATGCGCCGGCTCGTCTCCCGCTTCGACACCCGCGTGCCGCCGCGCCCGGACGCCGTGCGCATCGCCGTCGTCGTGATGCCCTGGTCCGGCTCGGCGGTGCCGTGGTTCTCGCTCGCCTGCGGGCTGCTCCTGGCCGCGAACGGCAACCCCGTGACCTTCGTGCTCGACGACCTGCCGTTCGGCGAAGGCGGGCGCGCCTGGCAGCTCCAGCTCTCGTGCATCCGCTCGGTGCTGCGGCTGCTGCGGCGGCGCCACGAGGTGATCTGCCTCAGCCAGCACGCGACGACGCGATCGCTGCCGACCGAGACCGCGCGCCACGCCATCGACCGGCTCGCCACGCTGAACGCGGTGTGGGCGCAGCGCGGCGAATCGGCGGTCACGCCGGGCCACGTGCAGCAGGCGCGCCGCCACCTGCTCACCAGCGACGGCGCCATCGCGCGCCTGCTGCAGACGCTGCGCGTGGACGCGCTGTTCGTGCCGGGGGGCATCTGGGGCTCGTCGGGCCTGTGGATGAAGCACGCGACGGCCGCCGGCGTGCGCGTGGCCACCTACGATTCCGGCGGCTACGGCACGCTGCTGCTCGCGGTCGACGGCGTCGCCTGCCAGCTCCACGACATCCCGCGCGCCTTCTCGATGCTGAAGGAGCATGCCCGCACGCCGGCCGAGCGCCAGCTCGTCGTGGACACCGCGCGCGCCGAGATGGCGCGCCGGCGCGCCGGCACCGACACCTTCTCGTCGCAGGTGAAGCAGGCAAGCACGCCGGATGCGCGCTACGCCGGCGGCGTGCTGATCGCGCTCAACTCGTCGTGGGACTCCGCGGCGCTCGGCCTGCACTCGGTGTTCGAGTCGACGCAGGAGTGGATCGTCGAGACGGTGCGCCACCTGCTCGAGCACACGGCTGCGCCGGTGATCGTGCGCCAGCATCCGGTGGAGCGCCTGCCGATCGCGCGCAGCAGCGACGACTACCGCGCGCTGCTGGCGCGGCACTTCGGCGCGCATCCGCGGCTGCACTTCATCGCCGCCGAGGACCCGGTCAACAGCTACGACCTGATGGAGCAGGCCGCCGCGGTGGTGGTGTACACGTCGACCATCGGCGTCGAGGCCGCGGCCGGCGGCAAGCCGGTGGTGACCGAGTCCAGCTCCTACTACGCCGACCTGTCGTTCGTGAACCGCGCCACCACCCGCGAGGCCTACCTGCGCCTGCTCTCGGAGGCCGTGGCCGGCCGGCTCGAGGTGTCGCCCGCCATGCGCGACGACGCGCTCGCCTGCTACTACGTGACGCAGTGCTGCAACTGGGTCTTCACGCCCTTCACCGTCCCGGCCTTCGAGCAGTGGAGCCTGCGCGACCTGAAGGACATGGCGCAGGACCAGAGCGTGCGCGCCATCACGCGCGCGCTCGAGAAGAACATTCCCGTCGCGTTCCTGAACCACCTGGCGCGGCTGGAGGTCGCCGGGGAGCGCCGGTGAGGACCGCGGGCCTGCTGTTCGACGCGCTCGGCTGGACCGACCGCGCCTGGACGCTCGCGTACACGCTGGCCGCGCGCGGCAAGTTCGCCGGCTGGGGCGCCGGGTCGCGGCTGGGCCGCGGCGCGCGGCTGGTCGGGCCCGAGCTGATCCACGTGGGCTCGAACGTGCTCCTGTGCGAGCAGGCGTGGCTCAACGCCAAGGACGAGCGTGGCGACGGACAGCCCACGCTCTTCATCGGCGACCACACCTACATCGGCCGCTACGCGCAGATCAACGCGTGGCGCAGCGTGCGCGTGGGACGCAGCGTGCTCATCGCCGACCGCGTGTTCATCAGCGACGCCGACCACAACGTCGCGGACGCCGACGTGCCGATCCGCTTCCAGGGCGACGCCTTCCTCGGCCCGGTCACGCTGCACGACGGCTGCTGGATCGGCATCGGCGCCGTCGTCCTGCCCGGCGTGACCGTGGGCCGCAACGCCGTGGTGGCGGCCAACGCCGTGGTCACGCGCGACGTGCCGGAACGCACGATCGTGGGCGGCGTGCCCGCCCGAATCATCAAGCCCATCCAAGCAAAGGTCGAAGCCCGTGCTGAAGAGAATTCATAGAGCCTACCAGCGCATCAACGCCCTGTCGGAGCGGATGACGCGCGTCCAGGAGGCGCTCGGCCGCATCGAGATGCGCCAGCTCGCCGGCGTGCGCGACCCGCGGGCCGCCGAGTTCCGCGTGTTCTCGCAGTGGGGCGAGGACGGGATCCTGCAGTGCCTGGTGCGCCAGGTGCCGATCGAGCGGCCGATCTTCGTCGAGTTCGGCGTGGAGAACTACGTCGAGTCGAACACGCGCTTCCTGCTCACCAACGACGGCTGGTCGGGCCTGGTGATCGACGGCTCGGCCGAGAACATCGAGTACATCCGCCGCGACCCCATCTACTGGGCCACCAACCTCAAGGCCGAGCACTCGTTCATCACCAGCGAGAACATCGACGCGCTGCTCGCGCGCAACGGCATCGCCGGCGACATCGGCCTGCTTTCGGTGGACATCGACGGCAACGACTACTGGGTCTGGCAGGCGATCGAGGGCATCTCGCCGCGCATCGTCGTGTGCGAGTACAGCAGCCAGTTCGGCCCGACGGCCGAGGTGACCACGCCCTACGACCCGGCGTTCGTGCGCGACAAGGCGCACTACTCGAAGGTCTACTACGGCGCGTCCATCTCGGCGCTCTGCGCGCTCGCCGCGCGCAAGGGCTACTCGCTGGTCGCGAGCAACCGCGCGGGCAACAACGTGTTCTTCGTGCGCAACGACCTGCTGGGCGAGCTGCGCGTGCTGACCCCCGCCGAGGCGTACCGGCGCGCGCAGTTCCGCGAGTTCCACGACGAGAGCGGCCGCCTCACCTTCGACGACCACGAGACGCGGCTGCGCAAGATCGGCGAGCTGCCGGTCTACGACCTGCGCACGCAGCAGCTCGTGAAGATCGCCGAGGTCCCCGGCATCCTCGCGGCCTAGGGCCGTCCGCACATGCAAGGCACGCTCCTGGTCACCGGCGGCCGCGGCTTCCTCGGCCGCGCGGTCGCGCGCCACTTCAAGCAGCACGGCTGGCGCGTCGTCGGCATCGGCCACGGCGACTGGACGCCCGAGCAGGCGCGCGCGCACGGCTTCGACGCGTGGACGCGCGCCGAGGTCTGCGCGGCGGCGCTCGCCGCGCTGCCCGGCACCTTCGACGTGGTGGCGCACTGCGCGGCCAACGGCTCGGTCGGCTACTCGCTCACGCATCCGCTCGAAGCGTTCCGGCTGACGGTGCAGAGCACCGCCGAGCTGCTCGAGCACCTGCGCCGCACGAGCCCCGCGGCGCGCGTCGTCTACCCTTCCAGCGCGGCGGTGTACGGCGCCGCCGAGGACCGCCCGCTGGTCGAGACCGACCGGCCGAACCCGGTCTCGCCCTACGGCTGGCACAAGAAGATGGTCGAGGACCTGCTCGCGTGCCATGCGAGCCAGTTCGGCATGCGCGTGTCGATCGTGCGCTTCTTCTCCATCTACGGGCCGGGGCTGGCGAAGCAGCTGCTGTGGGACGCGGCCGCGAAGATGCGCTCGGGGCAGCGCTCGGTCACCTTCTGGGGCACGGGCGAGGAGACGCGCGACTGGATCCACGTGGACGACGCGGCCGCGCTGGTGGCCGCGGTGTGCGAGCGCGACGAGCCGATGCTGCTCGTCAACGGCGCCGCCGGCGCGCGCGTGACCGTGGCGGCGGCGCTGCGCCTGCTGCGCGACGCGCTGGGCGCGGACGTGGACATCGGCTTCAACGGCGCGGTGAAGCCCGGCGACCCGCGCCACTACCACGCCGACGTGACGCGCGCGCTCGCGCTCGGATGGCGCCCCGCCGTGCCGCTCGACCGCGGGTTCGCCGGCTACGTCGACTGGCTGCGGAGCGCGGCGCCATGATCCGCGTCGGCTTCTGGTACGACTACGGCCTCGCGTACGCGGGCGGCCTGAACTACTTCCGCAACCTGCTGTACGCGGTGCGCCAGGCGCAGCCGCGCGACCTGGAGATCGTGCTCTTCATGGGCCGCGACATCCCGGCGCACCTGCGCGAGGAATTCGGCCGGCTCGCGAGCGTCGAGCCCCTGGACCTGCTCACCCGCGGCACGGCCGAGTGGGCCCTGCACCGCTCGCTCTACCGCAGCGTGCGCTGGAACGTGATGGTCGAGCGCGTGCTGCGCCGGCACCGCATCGACGTGGTGTCGCACCCGTCGATGGTCGGCCGGCTGGGCCCCGGCTTCAAGCTCATCTCCTGGATCCCCGACTTCCAGTATCTGCACCTGCCCCACCTGTTCCCGGGCCTGGACGCCGCCCGGCGCTCGCGCGAGATCCGCGCCATCCACCGGCACAGCGACGCCGTCGTGCTGAGCAGCCGCCATGCGCTCGGCGACTTCGCCGCCGTGGTGGGCGAGGCGCGGCCCGAGCGCACGCACGTGCTGCCCTTCGTGTCGCAGCCGTCCGGGCACGGCGCGGCCGACGCGCACGACCACGAGGCGCTGCTCGCCAGGCACGGGCTGCCGGCGCGCTACTTCCTGCTGCCCAACCAGTTCTGGGCGCACAAGAACCACCGCGTCGCGTTCGAGGCGGTCGCGCGGCTCAAGCGCGCCGGGCTCGACGTGGCGCTCGCATGCACCGGCTGGATCAAGGATCCGCACCAGCCGGCGGTGCCGTCGCTCGCCGTGATCGAGCAGGAGGGCCTGCAGCGCCACGTGCGGCTGCTGGGCAGCATCGACTACCGCGACGTCATCGGGCTGATGCGCGGCGCGGTCGCGGTGCTGAACCCGTCGCTCTTCGAGGGCTGGAGCAGCAGCGTCGAGGAGGCCCGTTCGATGGGCAAGGCGGTGATCGTCTCGGACATCGCGGTGCACCGCGAGCAGGCGCATCCGCAGGCGCGCTACTTCGACCCGCACGACCCCGCGGCGCTCGCCGAGGTCATGAAGACCGCGTGGCTGGAGTGGCCGAGCGCCATTGCGCCCGAGCAGGCCGCGGCCGCGCACGAGGTGCTGAAGCGCCGCACCCGCGAGTTCGGCGAGCGCTACGTCGAGATCGTGCGCGAGGTGGCGGGCCTCCCCCGGGTGCAGCCCGTGCCTGCCGATTCGAGGGCCGGATGATGGCCTCCCCGGCGTTCGGCTTCGTCGTCCTCAACTACGTGAACCACGGCGAGACGGTGGCCTGCGTGGACAGCATCGAGACGCTGCCGGGCGACGACTACCGCATCGTCGTGGTCGACAACGCCTCGCCGAACGACTCGCTCGAGGTGCTGCGGGCGCGCTACCGCAGCGACCCGAAGGTCACCGTGCTCGCCTCCGGCCGCAACGGCGGCTACTCGTACGGCAACAACGCCGGCATCCGCGCGCTGCGCGAGGCCGGCATCGAGGACGTGGTCATCGCCACCAGCGACACGCGGGTGGAAGACCCGCGCCTGCTCGAGCGCTGCGCCGCCGCGAAGGCCGCCGGCATCGCCGTGCTCGGGCCCCACATCCGCGACCTGCACGACCGGCCGCAGAACCCGATGCTGGCGCACCTGTCGATGCGCTACATCGCCGCCATCCACTTCGGCGGCGCGTGGGACGCGCTGCGCGCGCTGCTCGCGCGCTCGCCGCTGCGCCGCGCGCTGGGCATCGGCGTGCCCGACAGCGCGCTCGCCCCCGCGATCGCCGCGCCGATGGAGGTGTACATGGTCCACGGCTGCTTCCTGTACCTCTCGGCGCACTACCTGCGCGAGTTCCCGCTGCTCGACGAGGACCTCTTCATGTACGGGGAGGAGGACCTCATCGCCTGGAACTGCCGGCGCCGGGGCCTGCGCGTCGTCTACGACCCGCTCATGCGCGTGCACCACCGCGACGCGCAGAGCACGACGCCGGGGGGTTTCCGCCGGCGCGCGGTGGTGGCGTCGATGAAGACGCTGCGCGCCAAGATCCCGTTCACGAGGCTCGTCCATGCCTGGCTCGCCGCCCGCGGCCATTGAGCCGTCCGCCGCCGGCGCCGCCCGCCCCGCCCGGGAGCCCTCGGCACGGCTGCTGTACGCGCTGTGCGGGTCGCTGGCGCTGTACCCGCTGCTCGAGAAGTTCATCGCGCCCGTGGTGCTCGTGTCGTACGTGCTGGTGGCGTCCGCGGTCGTGCTGCGGCTGCTGGGCAACGGGCTGCGGCTGCCGCGCACCATGCTGTGGACGGTGTGGTCGATCTACCTGCTGGTCTATGCCACCTGGTTCGGCATCGGGCTGCTGCACGGCAACCACGTGCCGTACATCGCGAAGGACTCGCAGGGCTTCCTGCTCTACCTCGCCGTGATGCCGGTGCTGTTCCTCTACATCCGCTTCGGCGCGCTGGAGTCGCGGCTGCCGCAGTTCGTGATCGCCTGCGGCGTCGTCATCGCCGCCCTCAGCCTGGTGGTGGTCGCCCTCTATCACGTCGTCTTCGGCGAGATCGACGCGGACTCGCTGCTGCTGGTCAACGCGGGCATCGCGAGCGTCGGGCTGGCGTGGAAGATCGACCACAACGCGGGCGTGCTCGGCGTGTACACCAACACCGGCCACCTGCTGCTGCTGGCGATCGCCGTCGTCCTCTACCGCTACTCGCAGGCGCACCGCAAGCGCGACCTGGCGCTGGCGGCGCTGTTCTTGGTGGGCATCGTGCTGGACGGGCGGCGCGCGCTCGTCATCGCCGTGGCGATGCAGCTGATCATCCTCGCGCCGCGGCTGTTCGAGCGCATGAGCGCGTCGCGCAAGATGCTGCTCGCCAGCCTGCTCGTCGTGGTGCCCGCCGTCGCGGTGCTGCTCAACCTCGACTGGCTCGCGGCGCGCTTCGCCTTCAGCGAGGACGATCCGTCCACCGCGGAGCGCTTCGCGCAGATCCCGGCGCTGCTGGACAAGATCGCGCAGAACCCGGTGCTCGGCAGCGGCTTCGGCAGCGTGGCCGCCTACATCCGCAGCATCGAGCGCCCGTTCAGCTACGAAATGGACTACCTCGCCACGGCGATGAAGCTGGGCCTCGCGGGCAGCCTCGTCTACTTCGGCACGTACCTGGCGAGCGTCGCCTACGGCTGGCGCCGCTGCGGGCGCGCCGGCGTGTTCCTGCTCTCCGCGGGGCTGCCGTTCTTCTTCTTCATGGGCACGAACGGCGACCACGCGATGTCCACCGACAGCGCCGTCTTCCACATCCTGCTGCTCCTGCTGATCGCGACCAGCGCCCGGCGGCCCGGGGCGCCCCGCGCCGCCGCCGCCGTGCTGCACCCCGCCTCATGACCAAGAGGATCCTCACGTTCGTCCTGAACTACTTCCCGGGGTACCTCTCGGGCGGCGTCGCCCGGACGATCCTGAACACCACCGCCTGGCTGGGCGACGACTTCAAGTTCCTCATCGTCACGCGCGACCGGGACCTCGGATCCGACGCGCCCTACACCGACGTGGCGCTCGACGCGTGGAACCCGATGGGCCCGGCCGACGTGCGCTACCTCGCGCCGTCCGAGCTCTCGATGGGCCGGCTGGCGCGCTTCATCAACGCCACCGACCACGACCTCATCCACTTCAACAGCTTCCTCGACCCCGTGTTCACCATCCGGGTGATGCTGCTGATGAAGCTGGGGCGCATCCGGCGCGTGCCGGTGCTGATGTCGCCGCGCGGCGAGTTCGGCGCCGGCTCGCTGGCGCTCAAGTATCCGAAGAAGAAGGCCTACATCGAGGCGGTCCGGCTGCTGCGCTTCTACGACGGCGTCACCTGGCACGCCTCCAGCCCCTACGAGGCCGAGGAGATGGCCGCCGTGATGAAGCTGCCGCTGGACGCGATCAAGGTGGCGCTGGACCTGCCGGTGCGCCACGCGGCGGGGGCGAACGGCGTCGCGCCCGGCGCCGCGGGCCCCCTGCGCGTGGTGTACCTGTCACGGGTTTCCCGCGAGAAGAACCTCGACGGGGCGCTGCGCATCCTCCACCACGTAAAATCGCCCGTTTCCTTCGACATCGTCGGCCCGCAGGAAGATGGCCGGTACTGGCAGGAGTGCGAGGCCCTCGTGCGCACCCTGCCGCCCCACGTGCAGGCCGCGTACCGCGGCCCGGTCGCGCCGGACCAGGTCTTCGACACCCTCGCCCGCCACGACCTCCTGCTGCTGCCGTCCCTTGGAGAGAACTATGGGCATGTCATCGCCGAGTCCATCGCCGTCGGCACCCGGGTGCTCGTCAGCACGCTCACACCGTGGCGCGACCTGCAGCGCGACGGCCTGGGCTGGGACCTGGACCTGGCCGACCTGCCACGCTTCGCGCACGTGATCGACACGCTGGCCGCCGAATCGCCCGCCGAGCGGCACGCCGCCCGCGAGCGCGCCCGCGCCGCCGCCACCGCCCGCCTGCTCGACCCGAAGGCGCTCGAAGACAACCGCTCGCTGTTCGCGACCCTCTGACCCCCGACCCTCATGGCTGCCTCGAACTACCGCATCTGCGCCCACTGCATCATGGACACGAGCGACTCGAACATCACGTTCGACGCCAGGGGCTGGTGCGACTACTGCAACAACTACTACGCGAACATCCTGCCGAACTGGCACACCGACGAGCGCGGCGAAGCCGAGATCCTGCGCCAGGTCGAGCGGATCAAGCGCGACGGCCGCGGCAAGGACCACGACTGCCTGCTCGGCATCAGCGGCGGCGTCGACAGCTCCTACCTCGCGTACCTCGCGAAGGAGAAGTTCGGCCTGCGCCCGCTGGTCTTCCACGTCGACGCCGGCTGGAACTCGCAGCAGGCCGTGCACAACATCGAGAAGGTGGTCGACGGGCTGGGGCTCGACCTGCACACCGAGGTGGTGAACTGGCTCGAGATGAAGGACCTGCAGCTCGCCTTCTTCAAGGCGCAGGTGCCGCACCTCGACACGCCGCAGGACCACGCCTTCTTCGCGGCGCTGTACAACTTCGCCGCCCGGCACCGGATCAAGTACATCCTCAACGGCGGCAACTACTCCACCGAGTGCGTGCGCGAGCCGCTGGAGTGGCACTACCACGCGTCCGACCTGCGCCAGCTGCGCGACATCCACCGCCGCTTCGGCACGCGCCCGCTGAAGACCTTCCCGCAGTCGGACATCTTCACGTACAAGCTCTGGTACCGCTACGTGAAGGGCGTGAAGGTGGTGCGCCCGCTCAACTTCGTCCCCTACATCAAGGAGGACGCGATGCAGCTGCTGATCGACCGCTTCGGCTGGCAGCGCTACGCGCACAAGCACTACGAGTCGCGCTTCACGCGCTTCTACGAGGGCTACTGGCTGCCCACCAAGTTCGGCTACGACAAGCGGCGCGCCCACTTCTCCAGCCTGATCCTCACCGGCCAGATGACGCGCGAGGAGGCGCTCGAGAAGATCGCGAAGCCGGCGTACGACGAGGCCACCATCGCGCAGGACTTCGAGTACATCGCCACCAAGCTCGACATCACTGTCGACGAGCTGCGCGCGCTGCACCGCGGGCCGAACAAGACCTTCCGCGACTACAAGTCGGCGATGCCGCTGATCCACCTCGGCACCCAGGTCATGCGCGCCTTCGGCGTGCAGCGGGCGATCATCCGATGATCACCATCGTCGACTACGGCCTCGGCAACATCCTGGCGTTCCAGAACGTCTACAAGCGGCTGAACGTCGAGTGCACGATCGCGCGGCGCGCGGACGACCTGCGCGGCGCCACCCGGCTCATCCTGCCCGGCGTGGGCGCGTTCGACCACGCGATGGAGCTGCTGGACGCCTCGGGCATGCGCGCGCCGGTCGACGAGCTGGTGCTCGACAAGCGCGTGCCGGTGCTGGGCATCTGCGTCGGCATGCAGATCCTCGCGCGCGCGAGTGAGGAGGGAAGCGCGCCGGGGCTCGGCTGGATCGCCGGGCGCGTGCGCGGCTTTCGCTCGCTCGGCCGCGACGACCTGCTGCTGCCGCACATGGGATGGAACGACGTGCGCCCGGCCCGTCCCTCGCCGCTGTTCGCGGGCCTCGAGACCGACGCGCGCTTCTATTTCCTGCATTCGTTCTTCTTCGAGTGCGAGCGCGCCGAGGACGTGGCCGCCACCTCGGCGTACGGCACCGACTTCGCGAGCGCGGTGCACGCCGGCAACATCCACGGCGTGCAGTTCCACCCGGAAAAGAGCCACCACTTCGGGACCCAGCTCCTGAAGAACTTCGCGGAGCTCTGAGATGCTGCGCCCCCGAATCATCGCCTGCCTGCTGGTGCACGAAGGCGGTCTGGTCAAGACGACGAAGTTCAGGGATCCGAAGTACGTCGGCGACCCGATCAACGCCGTCAAGATCTTCAACGAGAAGGAAGCTGACGAGCTGATGGTGCTCGACATCGACGCCACCGCCACCGGCGCCGAGCCCAACGTGCGCCTCATCTCGCAGTTCGCGGCCGAGTGCCGCATGCCGCTGTGCTACGGCGGCGGCGTGAAGACCGCCGAGCAGGCCAAGCGCATCATCGGCCTGGGCGTCGAGAAGGTGGCGATCAGCTCGGCCGCCATCGAGCGGCCGGAGCTGATCGCCGAGATCGCCGAGGCGGTCGGCAGCCAGAGCGTGGTCGTCGTGCTCGACGCGAAGAAGAAGCTGCTGGGCGGCTGGGAGGTGTGGACGCACAACGGCCGCAAGGCGACCGGCCGGTCGGTCGCCGACATGGCCAAGCTCGCGGCCGAGCGCGGCGCCGGCGAGGTGGTGGTCAACTCGATCGACCAGGACGGCGTGATGTCCGGCTACGACCTCGCGCTCGCGCGCAAGGTGCGCGAGGCGATCCGCCTGCCCATCTCGGTGCTCGGCGGCGCCGGCTCGCTGGCCGACCTCGGCACGCTGATCGCCGAGTGCGGCGTGGTCGGCGCCGCGGCCGGCAGCCTGTTCGTCTTCAAGGGCGCCTACCGCGCGGTGCTCATCAGCTACCCGGCGCCCGCGCAGAAGGAAGAGCTCGTCCGGTCGAACCTGGCGTGCGCCGGCCCGCGACGATGAACGTGCTCATCCTCAGCCAGCACTTCTGGCCCGAGACCTTCCGCATCAACGAGATCGCGCATTCGCTGCGCGCGGCCGGCTGCCGGGTGAGCGTGCTGACGGGGCAGCCGAACTACCCGGACGGCGACGTGTTCCCCGGCTACCGCGCGTGGCGCGCGGGCGTCGAGGACTACGACGGCGTGCCGGTGTACCGCGTGCCGCTCGCGCCGCGCGGCCGCTCCGGCGCCTTGCGGCTGGCGGGCAACTACCTGTCGTTCCTGCTCAGCGCGAGCGTCGCGGGCCCCTGGCTGCTGCGCGGCCGGCGCTTCGACGTCGTCTTCGTCTACGGCACCTCGCCGATCCTGCAGGTGCTGCCCGCGCTGGTGCTGCGCGCCTTCAAGGGCTGCGCCGTCGTCACGTGGGTGCAGGACCTGTGGCCGCAAAGCCTGCAGGTCACCGGCTACGTGCGCCATCCGCGCGTGCTCGCGATGGTGGCCGGCGTCGTGCGCTGGCTCTACCGCAGGAGCGACCTGCTGCTGGTGCAGTCGCGCGGCTTCCTCTCGTCCGTGCAGCCGATGGCCGGCGGCACGCCGGTCGAGGTGCATCCGAACCCGGGCGAGGTGGCGTTCGAGCGCGCGCCCGACGGCGCGCCGGCGCTCGCGCTCGAGCCCGGCTTCAACGTGGTGTTCGCCGGCAACCTCGGCACCGTGCAGGCGCTCGACACGGTGGTCGCGGCCGCGGCGCTGCTGCGCGACGAGCCGCACGTGCGCTTCGTGCTCGTGGGCAGCGGCAGCCGCGGCGAGGCGCTCGCCGCGCAAGCGCAGCGCCTCGGCCTCGCCAACGTCGCCTTCCCCGGCCGCTTCCCGGTCGACGCGATGCCCGGCATCCTGGCGCAGGCCTCGGCGCTGCTGGTGAGCCTCAAGCGCGACGACATCCTCGCGCAGACGGTGCCGAGCAAGGTGCAGGCCTACCTCGCCGCCGGGCGCCCGGTGATCGCCTCGCTCGACGGCGAAGGCGCGCGCGTGGTCGAGGAGGCGGGCGCCGGCATCGCCTGCCCGGCCGAGGATGCGCAGGCGCTGGCCGACGCGGTGCGCCGGCTGGCCGGCGCACCGCCGGCCGAGCTCGCGGCGATGGGCGGGCGCGCCCGCGCGTACTACCAGACCCACTTCGAACCCGCGATGCTGGCCGAGCGGCTGGCGCGCCGCTTCGCGCAGCTCGCGGGCGTGCCCCCGTCCGCCGCGCCGCTTCCCGAACGGATCGGATCCGACCATGGCTGAGTCCCGCCCCACCGTCCTCGTCCTCGGCGCCTCCGGCATGCTGGGCCATGCCGCGCTGCGCCTGTTCGCCGAGAGCCCGGGCCACGCGGTGTGGGGCACGGTGCGCGGCCACGCGGCGCCGGCGGCGCTGCCCGCCGCGCTGCACGAGCGCATCGTCACGGGCGTGGACGTGGAGAACCCCGACAGCCTGGCGCGCGCGTTCGCCGTGACGCGGCCCGACGTGGTGATCAATGCCGTCGGCCTGGTCAAGCAGCTCGCAGTGGCCGACGATCCGCTGCAGGCCATCCCCATCAACGCGCTGCTGCCGCACCGGCTGGCGCGGCTGTGCGAAGTGGCGGGCGCGCGCCTCGTGCACGTCAGCACCGACTGCGTGTTCACCGGCACGCGCGGGAACTACCGCGAGGACGATCCGGCCGACGCGCAGGACCTCTACGGCCGCAGCAAGCACCTGGGGGAGGTGGACGCGCCGCACGCGATCACGCTGCGCACGTCGATCATCGGCCACGAGCTCGGCGCGGCGCACGGCCTGGTCGGCTGGTTCCTCGCGCAAAGCGGCACGGTGAAGGGCTTCACGCGCGCCGTGTTCTCCGGGCTGCCGACGGTGGAGCTGGCGCGCGTGATCCGCGACCACGTGCTGCCGCGACCCGAGCTGCGCGGGCTCTGGCACGTGTCGGCCGCGCCCATCAGCAAGCACGACCTGCTGCGCCTCGTGGCCGAGGTGTACGGCCGCGCCACGACGATCGTCCCGGACGAGCGCCTCGTCATCAACCGCTCGCTCGACTCCGCGCGCTTTCGCCGGGCCACCGGCTACGAGCCGCCGGCCTGGCCCGAGCTGGTCGCGCGCATGCACGCCTTCGGCTGACCCTCTCCTCACCGACTCGCCAGGACCTTCTCCATGTTCAAAGACAAGACGCTGCTCATCACGGGCGGCACCGGCTCGTTCGGCAACGCCGTCCTGGCCTACTTCCTGGACACCGAGTTCGCGGAGATCCGCGTGTTCAGCCGCGACGAGAAGAAGCAGGAGGACATGCGCCTGCATTTCCGCAACGACAAGCTGAAGTTCTACATCGGCGACGTGCGCGACTACGACAGCGTGCACGACGCCCTGCGCGGCGTGGACTACGTGTTCCATGCCGCGGCGCTGAAGCAGGTGCCCTCGTGCGAGTTCTATCCGATGGAGGCGCTGCGCACCAACGTGATCGGCGCGGAGAACGTGATGCGCGCGGCGATCGCCAACGGCGTGCGCCGCTGCGTGGTGCTGAGCACCGACAAGGCGGTGTACCCGATCAACGCCATGGGCCTGTCCAAGGCGATGATGGAGAAGGTGATGGTCGCCAAGGCGCGCCTGTGCGAGCCGTCGTCCACGGTGCTGTGCGCCACGCGCTACGGCAACGTGATGGCCTCGCGCGGCTCGGTGATCCCGCTGTTCCTCGGGCAGCTGCGCGACGGCAAGCCGCTCACGGTGACCGACCCGGCGATGACGCGCTTCCTCATGTCGCTCGAGGAATCGGTGGCGCTGGTGCTGTACGCGTTCGAGCACGCGCGCCCCGGCGACATCTTCGTGCAGAAGGCGCCCGCCTCCACCGTGGGCGACCTGGCGCAGGCGCTGCGCGAGCTGACGCGGCGCGACAACCCGATCCAGGTGATCGGCACGCGCCACGGCGAGAAGCTGTACGAGTCGCTGGTGTCGCGCGAGGAGATGGCGCGCGCCGAGGACCGGGGCGACTACTACCGCATCCCGGCCGACACGCGCGACCTCAACTACGACAAGTTCTTCGTCGAGGGCGAGACGGCGATCTCGCGCATCGACGACTACACCTCGCACAACACGCGCCGGCTGGACGTGGAGGCGGTCAAGCAGGTGCTGATGCAGCTCGCGATGGTGCGGGAGGCCGTGCGTGCTTAAGGTGATGACGATCGTCGGCACGCGGCCGGAGATCATCCGGCTCGCGCGCGTCATCGACCGCTTCGACCGCTACTGCAGCCACGTGCTCGTGCACACCGGCCAGAACTACGACCACGAGCTGAACGAGGTGTTCTTCCAGGAGCTGGGCATCCGCCGCCCGGACCAGTTCCTCGACGCCGCGGGCGCGAGCGCGGCCGAGACCATCGGCCGCGTCATCATCGCCGCCGACGCCGCGCTCGAGCAGCACCGGCCCGACGCGCTGCTCATCCTGGGCGACACCAACAGCGCGCTCGCCGCCATCGCGGCCAAGCGGCGCAAGGTGCCGATCTTCCACATGGAGGCGGGCAACCGCTGCTTCGACTTCCGCGTGCCGGAGGAGATCAACCGCCGGCTGGTGGACCACATCGCGGACATCAACCTCACCTACAGCCAGATCGCGCGCCAGTACCTGCTGCGCGAGGGCCTGCCGCCGGACCAGGTGATCTGCACCGGCAGCCCGCTGCGCGAGGTGGTGGAGCACTACCGCGCGGGCATCGAGCGCTCCGACGTGCTGCAGCGCCTGTCGCTCGCCGAGCGGCGCTACTTCCTGGTGAGCGCGCACCGCGAGGAGAACGTGGACTCGCCGGAGAACCTGCGGCGCCTGTTCGCCATCCTCGACATGCTCGCCGAGCGCCACGGCGACCCGGTGATCGTCTCCACCCACCCGCGCACGCGCAAGCGCATGGAGGCGGCGGGGCTGGAGGCGAACCCGCTGGTGCAGTTCTGCAAGCCCTTCGGCTTCCTCGACTACGTGCACCTGCAGACGCGCGCGCGCGCGGTGCTGTCCGACAGCGGCACCATCACCGAGGAGTCGTCGATCCTCAACTTCCCCGCGCTGAACCTGCGCGAGGTGCACGAGCGGCCCGAAGGCTTCGAGGAAGCCGCGGTGATGATGGTGGGGCTGGACGTGGAGCGCGTGCGCGAGGGCCTGGCCATCCTCGCCGACCAGCCGCGCGGCGACGAGCGGCTGATGCCGATGGTCGCGGACTACCAGCCGGTGGACGTGTCGGACAAGATCCTGCGCATCGTGCAGAGCTATACGGACTTCGTGAACCGGCGCGTCTGGCGCAAGGGGTGAGCCGACGGAGCGACCGCACCCTTCGACAGGCTCAGGACAGGCCCCTTCGACAGGCTCAGGACAGGCCCTTCGACAGGCTCAGGACAGGCCCTTCGACAAGCTCAGGACAGGCCTGCGAAGCTGTGCCGCGGAGTCGGCTCACTCTGAGCCGAGCCGACCGTTCGCAGGCGAAGCGCTCCGGGTCGCGTTCCCGCTCCCGCCTGCGGGAGCCATCCCTCACCCCGACCCGCTCCCGCCCGGCGGGACCGCAGCCGGCCGGTATTCCGGCACCACCTCCCCCAGCCACGCCTTCACCGCCGCCTCGTCCAGCGCCATCCCGCGCGCCGCCACCTCCGCCAGCCGCTGCTCCAGCCGCTCCTCGTCGGCGATCGCCTGCAGCTTCGCCACGCGCAGCCGCGGGTGCGCCGAGGGCATCGTCTGGTCCGCGTCGGCGAGCAGTTCCTCGTAGAGCTTCTCGCCGGGCCGCAGGCCGCTGTAGACGATCGCGATCTCGTCCTCGCGATGGCCCGACAGCCGGATCATGTCGCGCGCCAGCTCGACGATGCGCACCGGCTCGCCCATGTCGAGCACGTAGACCTCGCCGTTGGCCGCCAGCGCCGCGGCCTGCAGCACGAGGCGCGCCGCCTCGGGGATGGTCATGAAGTAGCGCGTGATGTCGCGGTGCGTCACCGTGACCGGGCCGCCGCGGGCGATCTGCTCCTTGAACTTGGGGATCACGCTGCCGCTGGAGCCCAGCACGTTGCCGAAGCGCACCGCGACGAAGCGCGTCGGGTGCGCGCGCGCGGCCAGGTGCGACAGCGCGATCTCGGCCGCGCGCTTGGTGGCGCCCATCACGTTGGTCGGGTTGACCGCCTTGTCGGTGGAGATGAGCACGAAGCGCTCGGCGCCCGCCTCCGCCGCCGCGGTGGCCGCGTGCCAGGTGCCCAGCGTGTTGTTCTCGAGCGCCGCCCAGGCGTTCTGCTCCTCCATCAGCGGCACGTGCTTGAAGGCCGCGGCGTGGAAGACCACCTGCGGCCGCTGCTGCCGGAAGGTGCGGCGCAGGTGCTCGAGGCGCCTCACGTCGCCCATCAGGCGCACCAGCGGCAGGTGCGGATGCAGCTCGCAGAGCTGCTGCTCGACCTGGTACAGCGCGAACTCGCTCAGCTCGTACAGCACCAGCCGGGCCGGGCCGTACAGCGCGATCTGGCGGCACAGTTCCGCGCCGATGGAGCCGCCGGCGCCCGTCACGAGCACCGTCTTGCCCGAGACGAGGCCGGCGATGCCCGGCTCGTCGAGGCGCACCGGGTCGCGGCCGAGCAGGTCCTCCGGCTCGATCGCGCGCACGCGCTCGATGCGCGCCGCGCCCTCGCGCAGCTCGCTGAAGGTGGGCACCGTGAGCACCGGCAGGCCCGCGCCCGAGGCGAGCTCGATGGCGCGGCGCCGCTGCGCCGCCGTGGCGCCGGGCATCGCCACGATGACGTGGGTCGCGCCCGCGCGCACCTCGCCGCGCGCCACGTCGTCCAGCGTGCCGAGCACCGGCGCGCCCTGGATGCGCGCGCCGCGCTTGGCCGGGTCGTCGTCCAGCAGCCCGAGCACGATCCACCCCTGCTGGTGCAGCCCCGCGAGCAGCAGCCGCGCCGCCTCGCCCGCGCCCATCACCAGCGCGCGCCGCACCTCCGCGTCGCTGCCCGTGATGCGCGAGCGCGCATGCTCGTACAGCATGCGGTACATCAGCCGCACGACGCACACGCCCATCAGCGAGACGACCGGATGCAGCGCCAGCACGGCGCGCGGCACCTCGCGCAGGTGCAGCATGAGCACGATCACCGCCGACAGCAGCCCGGCGATGCCGCAGGCGAGCGCGAGTCGCTTCACCTCGCCGAAGCCGGAGAAGCGCCACATGCCGCGCGGGATGCCGGCCGCCGCGAAGGTCGCGAGGTACACCGCGACCACGCCCGCCATCACCGCGAGGTCGTACGACGGCCGCGCGCTCCACCAGCGCTCGAAGCCCAGGCGGAACAGGTACGTGAAGTTCCAGCACAGCGCGATCACCACGCCGTCGACGGCGAGCGACAGCGGCTGCCGGTGCGGGCGCACGCGCGCCAGCGCGCGGTCGAGCCGGTGCCACACGGTGGGCGACGCCGCGGACACCGCCTCAGCCATGGAGCCAGATCGCCTTCAGCGTGCGCCCGATCAGCCGCAGGTCGGTCGCGAGCGTCGCCTGGTCCACGTATTGCGCGGCGAGCCGCAGCTTGGCCGGCATCACCACCTCCACGTACTCGCGCTCGGGGTCGGCCGCGCGCGCGAGCAGCGCGCTCTCGTCGCGGAACTGCAGCGACGCGAAATCGGTGATGCCGGGCCGCACGCTCAGCACCTTCTCGCGCAGCGCCGGCGGGTAGATCGCCACGTAGCGCGGCACCTCGGGGCGCGGGCCCACCAGGCTCATGCGGCCGAGCAGCACGTCCACGAGCTGCGGCAGCTCGTCGAGCTTGGCGCGGCGCAGCCACGCGCCGGCGCGCGTGACGCGCGCGTCGGCGCCCACGGTGATCTGCGGGCCGCCCGCGGCCTGCGGCGCGTGCGTCATGGTGCGGAACTTGTGGATGCGAAACGGCACGCCGTGGCGCCCCACGCGCTCCTGCCGGAAGAACACCGGCCCGGGCGAATCGAGCTTGATCCACAGCGCGACGGCGAGCAGCAGCGGCGCCAGCAGCGCGAGGCCGAGCGCCGCGCACAACAGGTCGAACGCGCGCTTGGCCATGGCCGTCGGCGCGCGCGTCAGCCGAGCGCCGCGCGCACCGCGGCCACGACGCGCTGCACGTCGGCGTCGGTCATGCGCGTGTAGATCGGCAGGCTCAGCATGCGCTCGTACGCGTGCTGCGCGTGCGGGAACATCGCCGGCGCCAGCGCGTAGCGGTCGCGCCAGTACGGGTGCAGGTGCAGCGGGATGTAGTGCACGCTGCAGCCGATGCCGGCGGCGAACAGGCGCTCGACCAGCGCGTCGCGCTGCACCGGCGCGGCCGGCGCGAGCCGCAGCACGTAGAGGTGCCAGGCATGCACGTCGCCCGCCGCCGGCCCCGGCGGCAGCACCACGGGCAGGTCCGCGAACGCCGCGTGGTAGTGCGCCGCGATCTCCGCGCGGCGGCGCTGGAAGTCGTCGGCGCGCCGCAGCTGGTGCAGGCCGAGCGCGGCGGCGATGTCCGTCAGGTTGTACTTGAAGCCGGGCGCGACGATCTCGTAGTACCAGCTCGGCACCTTCGCGGTGAAGCGGTCGAACGCGTCGCGACTCATGCCGTGCAGGCGCATGACCTTCATGCGCGCCGCGAGCGCGGGGTCGCGCACCGCCACCATGCCGCCCTCGCCGGTGGTGATGGTCTTGTTGGCGTAGAAGCTGAACACGGTGGCGTCGGTGTCCAGCGTGCCGACCCGGCGGCCGCCGCTCGTGGTGGGCAGCGCGTGCGCGGCGTCCTCCACGATCGCCAGCCCGTGGCGGCGCGCCAGCGGCACGAGGCGCGGCATGTCGGCCGCGCGGCCGCCGAAGTGCACCGGCAGCACGGCCTTCGTGCGCGGCGTGATCGCCGCTGCCACGGCATCGACGTCGATGCAGAGCGTGGCCGGGTCCATGTCGACGAGCTTCACGTCGGCGCCGAGGTAGCGCACCACTTCCGCGGTGGCGGTGAAGGTGTGGGTGGTGGTGATCACCTCGTCGCCGGGCCCGATGCCCAGCGCCTCGAGCGCGAGGTGCAGGCCGGCGGTGGCCGAGTTGACGGCGAGGCACTGCACGCCCGCGTCGCCGAGGAAGGCGCAGAAGTCCTCCTCGAAGCGCCTGGCCTTCGGGCCGGTGGTGATCCAGCCGGAGCGCAGGGTGTCGACCACCTCGGCGATCTCGGCGTCGCCGATGTCGGGAAGGGCGAAGGGGAGGAACGATCTCGGGTCCGGCATCGGTTCAGTCTTTGGCGATCCACGCCAGCAGGTGGGTGCGCAGCAACGGCACGGCGTCGAACGCAGTGTAGAGCGCGGGGTGCACGCGGCTCACCGCGCGCGCGATGGGCGGGGCGAGCGTGATGCGCCGCGCCACGATCCGGCGCGCCTGGGGAAAGAGCGCGCGCACCCGGCGCAGCGGCACGCCGCGCACGTCGCGGTTGCGCGGGTTGTCGACCGTGAAGTCGTACCACAGCACGCCGCCGCCGGCGCGCACGACGCGCCACATCGCGTCGGCCAGGCGCTGCTGGAAGGCGTCGTCGAGCAGCGAGGAGAACACGGTGGCCTGCAGCACGATGTCGCGGCTCGCCGCCGGCAGGTCGATCGCGGTGGCGTCGCCCTGCCACAGCGTCACCGCGGCGGGCAGCCGCTCGCGCGCGACCGCGTACCGGTCGGGCAGCAGCTCGATGCCGGCCAGGCGCGCCGGCGCGAAGCCCATCAGCACGCAGTCGAGGAGGTGGCTGCCGGTGCCGCAGCCCACCTCGAGCAGGTCGAGCGCCGACAGGTCCGCGTGGCCCAGGCCGCGCAGCAGCCGCAGCACCGCGCGCTGGCGCTCCTGCCACGCGGCGAGCGCGGCCGGGTTCAGAAGGCTGTAGCGCGGGTCCTGCGGCGCGCGGCGCGCATAGCGCTCGCGCACCGCGCGCGCCTCGTCGGACTCGCGGGAGCCCGTCATCGCGTGAGCGAGGCGAAGCGCTCGCGCCCGCGGCCATGGCGCAGCACGTCCCACCAGCCCCACAGCGAGCCGATGCCGTACGCGACGTGATAGGCGGCGATCACCGCCGGCACGCGCAGCGCGGCCGCGGCGTCGAGCGCGCCCTGGCGGGCCGCGGCGGCGGTCATCGCGGCCACCGCGAGTCCGTACGCGAGACCGAGGGCGAGCACCGGCGCGGCCGGGCCGCCGAGCAGCGCGAGCAGCGCCGCGGCGAGCACCGCCGCCACGAACGCGCCGGGCAGCAGGTGCCGCGCCGCCGCCGGCTGCCCGTGCTTGCGCATCACGAACGGCTTCCAGTAGCCGTACTGCAGGTACTGCCGGAACACCTGCGCGAGCCGCGCGCGCGGCCGGTACACGCTGCGGATGCGCGAGGACTGCCACACGCGGCCGCCGCCCTTCACGATGCGCAGGTTGTGCTCGTCGTCCTGGTTGCGCACCAGGCTCTCGTCGAACCCGCCGAAGCGCTCGAAGGTGGCGCGCGGCCAGCTGCCGAGGTAGACGGTGTCGACCCAGCCGTCGTGGTCGAGGCGCCGCGACGCCGCGCCGCCGGCCACCCAGCGCGACTGGAAGGCCGCCGCGACCGCGCGCTGCACCGGGCCCGCGCCGCGCTCGGCCTGCGCGCGCCACGGGCCGCCGGCGTTGTCGGCGCCGCTCTCGGCGAGCGCGGCGATGCACTGCGCGACGTAGTCGTCGGCGTACTCGGTGTGCACGTCCATGCGCACGATCACCTCGCCGTCGGCGAGCGCGAGCGCGGCGTTGAGCCCGCACGACACGATGCGCCGCGGGTTGCCGATCCAGCGCACCCGGGGGTCGGCGGCGGCGATGCGCTCGAGCGTCTCGCGCGTGCCGTCGTCGCTGTCGCCGTCGGCGATCACGAGCTGCAGCGACCAGCCCGGCGGCAGCGCCTGGCGCAGCACGCCGGCGCAGAACGCCTGGATGTAGCGGCGCTCGTTGCGGCACGGCACGATGACCGAGACGCGGCGCGCGGCGCGATCCGGCTCGTCCATGGCGTCAGGCGGGCGCGCGCGCCGGCGCCGCCGCCACCTCGCGCACGAGCGCGATCCAGCGCGCGTCGTGCGCCTCGGGGCTGAACCGGCTCCGGCTGCGCGCGATGGCGGCGCGCCCCATGCGCGCGCGCAGCGCCGGGTCGGCGAGCAGGCGCGCGAGCGCGGCGGCGAGCGCGGGCACGTCGCCCGGCGGCACCAGCACGCCCGTCTCGTCGTCGAGGATCTCGGCCGGCCCGGTGGGGCAGTCGAACGCCACCGACGGCACGCCGAGCGCCTGCGCCTCGAGCAGCGCGAGCGGCATGCCCTCGTAGCGCGACGGCAGCACGAAGACCGCGGCCTCGCGGTAGTGGCGCGCGATGTCGGGCGTGGGCGCGCACCATTGCACGCGGCCCTCGACCCCGAGCTCGCCGGCGAGCGCGTGCAGCGCGTCGCGCTCGGGCCCGTCGCCGACGATGCGCAGCGACGCGTCCGGTTGCGCGCGCAGCACCTCGGGCCACGCGCGCAGCAGCAGGTCGACGCCCTTCTGCGCGACGAAGCGCCCCACCGCGAGCACGCGCAAGGCGGCCGGGTTCGCGGGCGCGTCGGCGCGCAGCATCGAGGCGTTGTGGATCACGTGCGTGCGCGGGTTGAGGGCGCGAAAGCGCGCGGCATCGGCCTCGGTGAGGCTCACCACCGCCCCGACCGCCGGGTAGAGCCGGCGGCGCAGCCGCCGCCACAGGCCGGAGCGCGCGTCGAAGTGGTTGTGGTCGCAGCAGATCGTGCGCGCCGCGTGGCCGCGGTGGAAGAGCAACGCGGAGCAGGCGGTGGTGAGGCCGTTGAGGACGACGGCGTCCGGGTCTGCCTCGCGGGTGAGGCGGGCGAGGGCGCGGCCGGTGCGCCATTGGGCGCGCAACAGGCGCCAGGCGCGCGACGCTCTCCCGCCCTCCCCCTCCCGGGAAGGCGTGGGGAGGGGGTCGCGGGCGCGGCGCAGCGTCACCGACGGCGCCAGCGCATAGCGCACCGCCTCGCGCGCCGTGTCCACCGTTCCCACCGTCACCGCCATCCCTTCCGCCGCGAGCCGGTTCGCCAGCGCGCACACGAAGCGCTCGACGCCGCCCGCGATGTCGAGCCGTTCGGCGAGCACGAGCACGCGCAGCGGGCGGGCATCGCTCACGGCGCCGCCCTCGTCGCGTGGGCGGAGGCGCTCCCGAGGAAACACCGGGCCGCCCCAGGTTTCCTTGGCCCCCGCAAGGGGCGGACGGGGCGCAGCCCGGCCCTGGGGGCCCTCATGACCCCGCGCGTGCGACGAGCCGCTGCACGTCCACGCGTTCGTAGTCGGGCGCGGGCAGCGCGAGCCCGCTCGTGCGCCACGCGCGCCAGCGCTCGCGCGCGGCGCGCAGCGCATGCACGAGCCCGAGGCGCGCCAGCGCCTGCACCATCGCGCGGCGCCGGCGGCCGCCGGGCGGCGGCGCCGCGGCCGCCGGGCCGTGCACCCACTCGTCCTGCGCGTAGTCCGACTGCTGCGGCGCGGCCAGCGGCCCCGGCTCGCGCAGCTTGCGCGCGATCACCAGCATGTAGACCTCGTGCGCATTGCACAGGTTGACGCGGCGCTTCACGCGCATCGGGTCCGCCACGCGCCACCAGTGCCGCGCGTCGGCCTTCAGCGCGAAGAAGAGCGCACGCAGCTCGAAGCCGTTCGGCGCGCGGTACAGGTTGAAGAACAGCTCCGGCGAGAACTGGTAGAAGCCGTGGCCGCTCAGGTTGTTGGCGGGCAGCGCGTGCAGCACGTGGCCGCCCACGCGCACGAGGTCCACGCAGTTGCGCCACGCGACCGGGAAGTTGAAGACGTGCTCCAGGCAGCCGAAGTCGAGCACCGCGTCGTAGGCACCGCGCACCGCGCCGAGCGGCCCGTCCGCGGGCCACGGCAGGTTCATGTCGTGGATGAGCCGCGCGTTCTCGTAGGGCGACGCGTCCACCGCGTCGGCGTCGCGCGCGCCGAACCACTGTTGCACCAGCGGCTCGTAGTAGCGCGGACGTCCCGGTTCGGGCGGCGGCTCCACCAGCGGCGGCAGGCCGCGCGCCACGCGGTGCGCCTCCAGCTCCCAGTCCTCGACGAACACGCCCTGCCGGCCGATGGCGAGCGTGCGGTCGAACGCCACGCCGAGGTCCTGCGCGTGGGCGAGCAGCTGCAGGTTGTGGATGTCGATGCCCACGGCGGTTCAGTCGGTGCGCCGCGCGCTGCGCAGCGAATGGGTCGCGGCGACGCCGCCCACCGCGACCGCGATGACGACGAGCTCCACCGCGAGCGCGGTCCACGCGAGGCCCGTCGCGCCGGCCGCGCCGCCCACCGTCGCCGCCGCCGCGACGCCGACGACGCCGCCCACCACCACGCAGGCGCGATAGGCGGCGTCGTAGCGGCCGCTGCCCAGCATCCAGTAGCCGATGAACTTCCAGCCGAGCAGCAGCGGCAGCAGGCACGCGAGGATGGCGAGCGTCGCGTGCAGCCGGTCCAGGTCGAAGCCGCCCGCGCGCGGCGCGAGCCACGGCGCGACGGCGGGCCAGAGCAGTGCACCGACCGCGAGGAGCGCCGCGCCGGCGAGCGCGCCGCCCACCGCCCAGCGCGCCGCGTAGGCGAGCGCGACGCGCGCGCCCTGCTCGAACAGCCGCACGATGCGCGGGTACACGACCGAGAACACCGGGTCGGCGGCGGCGAGCACCGCGCGCACGAG
>Ga0075429_100000283_pt1 | contig 35844 bp, 34 predicted proteins | sample RhiMetdeltSRZDD3_FD_75295 | JGI IMG/M metagenome (GOLD analysis project Ga0075429, IMG submission 75295) | Populus rhizosphere microbial communities from Tennessee, USA - Rhizosphere MetaG P. deltoides SRZDD3 | ecosystem: Host-associated > Plants > Roots > Rhizosphere > Soil | place: USA...
CAGCAGACGGTCGAGTGTGCGACGACCCAGGGTCGCGAAGTCATGGCGGTGCCGGGACCGATCACCAGCCCGGTATCCGCCGGCACGAATGGACTCATCCGCGATGGGGCGACCCCATTGCTCGAGCTGGCCGATCTGTTGTCCCATTATCCCGAGATCAGACGCGCAGCGCAGGAAATGCAGGCTCCCGAACCGGGAACCCTCGCGCCGGTCGAAGGACGCATCGTCAATGCGCTCTGGGCGGGTCCGCGCCGCCTCGAAGAGCTGGTGGAGGCGTCGGGTGCACCGGTGACCGAGGCGCTCGATGCGCTCTCGTCGCTGGAGCTGTCGGGACGGATCCGGCAACGCGAAGGCGGGCTGTATCAGCTGGCAAGCACAGGGCTGTTCAGGTGAGAGGTGAGACGTGAGAGGGACAAGCCTCGCGGCCGACCTCAAATACCTCAATCCGGTTGGCCCACAGATGTCACCGATGAAAAACGGAATCACATTCTGGCTTGCGATCATAGGGTTATCCCGTTGACCGTTGACCGTTGACCGTTCACCGTTCACCGTTCACGCCGTTCCCTGCGATATTTCCCGGACGATGCACCTCTACGTCCACGTCCCCTTCTGCGCCCGTCGCTGCAGCTACTGCGATTTTGCCATCGCCGTCCGGCGCGAGGTGCCCTCGGCGCAATTCGCCGGACTGATCGAGCGGGAGTGGGCCGGGTGGCAGGACCATGCCGCCTGGATCGAGTCGCCCGGGCTCGACACGATTTATTTCGGCGGGGGCACGCCCTCTCGTCTCGACCCGGCGCACATCACCCGCCTGATCGGCACCTTCCGGGCGGACCGGTCGCTGACCCCTGGAGCCGAAGTCACGCTCGAGGCCAATCCCGACGATGTGACGCACCAGAACGCCGAGGCGTGGCTCACCGCCGGAGTGACTCGCGTCTCCCTTGGTGCCCAGTCCTTCGACCCTGCGGTGCTCGAGTGGATGCACCGCACGCATGACGCCCCGCAGATCGGCGTGGCCGTGCAGATGCTCCGGTCGGCCGGATTCACCGACATTTCCCTCGATCTGATTTATGCGGTCCCGAAGGCGCTGAGGCGGGACTGGTCCGCCGATCTGGACCGGGCGCTCGAACTCGCCCCGTCGCATCTCTCACTGTACGGACTGACGGTGGAGCCCGCGACGCCACTCGGCAAATGGACCGCGCGGGGCGAGAGCCTCTCCCTCGACGACGATCACGCCGCCGAGGAATACCTCCTCGCCCATGTCCGGATGGAAGCCGCGGGCTTCGAGCACTATGAAGTCAGCAATGCCGGCCAACCGGGCCATCGCGCCCGGCACAACTCGGCGTACTGGCGACGGGCTCCATTCATCGGCCTCGGTCCGTCCGCGCACAGCGGTTTGGGGGAAGTTCGTCGCTGGAATGTCCGCGAGTGGACGGAGTACAGTCGACGCGCGGAGGCGGGGGAACCGCTCATGCAGGAGCAGGAGACGCTCGACCAGGGGCAGGTCGAGCTCGAGGATCTGTATCTTGGGCTCCGGACCAGCGATGGCCTGGCGACCCGCCGGGTGCCCTCGTCGGTGCGGGAGCGGTGGCGGGAACGCGGATGGGCGGTGGTGGACCATTCCCGAGTGGCGCTCACCCCCGAGGGATGGCTCAGACTCGACGCGCTGGTGGCCAGCCTAAGTCGTTGCTAGATTTCCTGTTATGCAGAGTGTCGAAGGCCTCTCCGATCGGCAGTTCCGGGTGCTCGAGGCCGTCATCGAGATCTTCGTCGAGACCGCGCAGCCTGCCGGAAGCCAGGCGGTTGCAAAGCGGTCCCGCCTCGGGATTTCGCCCGCCTCGGTGCGCAGCACGATGGGTGAGCTGGAAGCGCGCGGTTACCTCTTCCATGCCCACACCTCCGGGGGTCGAATTCCCACCGATCGCGGATACCGCCTCTACGTCAACCGGCTGATGCGCCCGGCGCCGGTCACCGAACGAGCCCGAGCGCGGCTGGAGAACGAAATCCTTCCCGGCTCCCGCAATCCGATCGACGAGATCCTCCGGCGCGCGGCCCAGGTCCTCGGCGTGCTGACCCAGGAGCTGGGCGTCGCCATCGGGCCGACCCTGGACGAGCTGGTGCTGGAGCGGCTCGAGCTGGTGCGAGTGAGCAGCGAGCGCCTCCTCGCGGTTCTGACCCTGCAGAGCGGGCTGGTGCGCACCATCTTCGTCGAAGTGCCGGCCGCCGTCGCCTCCGAAGTCGTGGAGCATGTGTCCGGCCTGCTCAACGAGCGGTTGTCCGGGCTCTCGCTGCGCGAAATCCGCGGCAGCATGGCGGAGCGCCTGCGGGACGCCGATCACGCGCGCCACGGCGGCGAGCTGCTCAACATCTTCGTTGCGCAAGGCGAGGAACTCTTCGATTTTTCCGGCGATGAAGGCGCGGTGGTGCTGGGGAGCGCACAGCCCCTCGCGGAACAGCCGGAGTTTGCCGACAACGGGCGGATGCGGGACCTCCTGGACCTGACCGAGCGGCGGGACGTGCTCCGCCAGGCATTTCTCGATCACCACCGCCGGGGGATCACCATCACCATCGGGAGCGAGAACAGCGATCCCCGGCTGACCGAGTTCACCCTGGTGACCTCCGCCTATCGCACCGGCAGCGTGAGCGGGGTCATCGGCGTGCTGGGGCCGACCCGGATGCCCTACGACAAGATCATCGGGCTGGTGGAGCACACCAGTCGCATGGTGGAAGGACTGATGGAGTGAGCGATTTCTACAAGCTGCTCGGCGTACCGCGCGATGCCACCGAAGACGAGATCAAGCGAGCCTATCGCAAGCTCGCGATGGAGTTCCATCCCGACCGCAATTCCGCGCCGGACGCCGAGGCGCGCTTCAAGCTGATCGCCGAAGCGTACGAAGTGCTGTGCGACGAAGACAAGCGCGCCGCGTACGATCGGTATGGAGAAGCGGGACTCCGCGGCGGGGCCGGCGGATTCCATCACGTCGACCTGGCCGAAGCGCTCAGCATCTTCATGAGGGACTTCGGCGGCGGCGGCGGATTCGAGTCGCTCTTCGGGGGGGGCCGGAGTCAGGCGGAGTCGCGCCGGGGCCAGGACATCCGGGTCGCGGTCAAGCTGCAGCTGCAGGAGGTCGCCACCGGAGCCAAGCGCACCGTCAAGCTCAAGACCATGCTCCCCTGCGATGCCTGCTCCGGGACCGGCGGAAAGAGCGGCACCCGGCCGGTGCCGTGCACCACCTGCGCGGGAAGCGGAGAGGTACGCCGCGCCACTCGCAGCATGTTCGGGCAATTCGTCTCGGTGTCTCCCTGTCCCACCTGCGGCGGCGAAGGCAGCATCATCACCGATCCCTGCGCGGTGTGCCGAGGTGACGGGCGGATCCGGGGCGAGCGCGCGGTCCCGGTGGACATTCCCGCCGGCGTCTCCAGCAACAACTACATCACCCTCCGGGGTCAGGGCGCGGCCGGTCCGCGCAACGGTCCTGCCGGCGACCTGCTCATCACCATCGAGGTCAAAGAAGACGACCGCTTCGAGCGGCATGGGGACGACCTGACCATCGATCTGCCGCTCTCGTTCAGCCAGGCGGGCCTTGGCACCAGCGTCACCGTCCCGACGCCGTACGGCGACGAGCGGCTCGCCGTCCCGCCCGGGGTCCAGTCGGGAACCGTGCTGCGGATCAAGGGGAAGGGACTCCCGCGCCTGGGACAGAGCGGTGCGGGCAATCTCAACGTGCGGGTGCACGTCTGGACGCCGCAGGATCTTTCGAGCGAGCAGCGGCGGCTGCTGGAAGAGTTCGCCCGGGTGGAGGGACCGCCGCCCAAGGAGAACAGCAGCTTCTGGTCCCGTCTCAAGGAAGCGCTCGGCGCATGAGCTGGTGCGCCGTGGACGTGCGGAGTCCCGGCGACTCCCGCGAGGCGGTGGCGAGCTGGCTGGTGGGACGCACCGGTCAGGCGGTCGAAGAGCGCGAGGACGGGACCCTGGTCGGTTTTTCGGAGAACGAGCTCACGGCCGGGCGACTGCTGCGCGAGCTGCATGCGGTCTTCGGCAGCGGGGTGGCGGGATGCGCTCGTCCGCTTCCCGACATCGATTGGAGCGCACGCTGGAAAGACGGACTGGGCCCGCGAATCATCGGCCGGCTGACGGTGACGCCCAGCTGGACCGCGCGGGGACTCCCGGAATCCCCCACTGTCATCATCGATCCCGAGAGCGCCTTCGGCACCGGCGAGCACGGCTCGACCCGCGCCGCCCTGACGCTGCTCGATCGCCACCTTTGCTCCGGAGACCGGGTCATCGATCTCGGGAGCGGCAGTGGAATCCTCGCCATCGCCGCCGCAAAGCTCGGCGCCTCTCAGGCGACCGGCATCGAAATCGACGACGAGGCGGACCCGATCGCCAGCGCCAATGCCCGTCGCAACGGGGTCGAGGACCGGGTGCGCTTCATCACCGGCGACGCGGCGGTGCTGGCGCCGCTGCTCGGGCCGGTGGAGCTCGTGGTCTCCAACATCCTTCGGTCGGTCAACATCGCGCTGTTGCCCGCGATCCATTCTTCACTCGGTCCCGGCGGGCTGGCGATCTTTGCCGGTATGGAGGTCGCGGAGCGGGCGCGCTTCCTCTCGGCGCTGGGTGACGCCGGATTCGAGCCGGCCGACGACGTGGTGGACGAGTCGTGGTGGGGTGTCGTGGGCCGCAGGCGCTAGCAGTGCATTCGGTCCTGGTGGAGGAGGGGGGCCTGATCGCCGGCACCACCATCGGACTCGAGGACGAGGAGCGCCATCATTTGCGAGTCCGTCGTGCCGCCGAAGGCGAGCGGGTGCGCGCGCTCGACGGCGCGGGGACGATTGCGGAGGGTGTGCTGATCCGCATCGCTGGTGAATTCGCCGTGCGCATCGAGCGCGCGGAGATCGTTCCGGCGCCGCCTCGTTTTGCGCTGGTGGTGGGGGCGGGGGACAAGGAGCGCTTCGGGTGGCTCGCGGAAAAGTCGGCGGAGCTCGGAGTGACCGAGCTGTTTCCCCTCAAGGCGGAACGAACCCGAAGCGTCGCCGCGGGCATTCGCGAAGGTCACGTCCTCGCGCTGCAGCGGCGCGCCCGCCAGGCGATCAAGCAATCGGGCGCCGGGTGGGCGCCGCAGGTCGGCGCGCCGGTCGACGTGAAGTTCGCCGCCTCGCAGGGTGAGCCGGACTACCGCTGGCTCGCCGACGCCACCGGCGACTCGCCACCGGAGCTTCCGCCCGATGTTCCCCTGGTGGTCGTGGTAGGCCCGGAGGGCGGTCTCATCCCCTCGGAGCGGGAAATCTTTCTCGCCGCGGGGTTCCGGCGCGTTCGCCTCGCGCCCGATCTGCTGCGTTTCGAAACCGCCGCGCTTGCCGCCGCGGCCGTCGTCGCCAGCCAGCGACCCCGGAGGTCTCGTGAGTGATTGCATCTTCTGCCGGATCGTGCAGGGAGAGATCCCGGCGAAAGAAGTGGCCCGGTCCCCGAGTGCGGTGGCCTTCCATGATCTGAATCCCCAGGCGCCGGTACACGTGCTGGTCGTGCCGGTCACCCATTTCGATAACGCCGCGGCCACCGACAGCGACGAGGCTGAGCCAATCCTCGCTGCGACCCTCCGTCTGGCGGTACAGGTTGCCCGGCAGCTCGGACTCGCCGAATCAGGATACCGCCTGGTCATGAATGTGGGTGCACAGGGTGGTCAGTCGGTGGCACATTTGCACGTCCATCTGCTGGGCGGGCGGCAGATGAGCTGGCCTCCGGGATGAGCGCCCTTGTCTCTCGATGGAACCGTGGCTATGTTGCATCACTTCAAGTACTTAGGCCTACGCAATCGATGCTTGACCTCAAGATGACAGGATTCCTCGCCGGATGATCGGCCCGGAATCGGAAGCAACCCGGAACGGGGTGTCGGCGCATCGGAGCGCCGGCACCCCGTCCCCTTTAGCGGGCGAGGGATCTGCCGCGGCCCTCCATGTGCTCGAGTTCGATCAGGTATTGGAGCTGGTTGCCGGGCACGCCGCCGGGGCTCTCGGCGCCGAGCGGATTCGGGGGCGGCGGCCGTCGGCGGACCGCGATTGGATCGACGGTGAGCTCGCGCCGGTGGCGGAGCTCCTCGCGTACTTCGGGCGCGGCGGTGCGGTCGATGCATTTCCGGTTCCCGCGCTTCGCGGAATCATGGCGCGTCTCCGCCTCGACGGCAGTGTGCTCGAAGGCCACGAGCTGGCCGCGATTCACCGGACCCTGATCGCGGCGCGAGACGCCGCTGGAGAGCTGAAGCGCATCGCCGAGGAGGCGCCCCGGGCGGCGATGCTGCGCGTTCCGGTGCCGGAGCAGGCGATCGAGCGGCGGCTGGGCCAGTCGGTGGACGAGCAGGGGGAGCTGCTCGACAGCGCCAGCACCGGTTTGCTGCGGGCGCGGCGCGAAGTGCATCACGCGCGCGAGCGACTGGTCAAGAAGCTGGAGGCGATCCAGCGTGGCCTCGACGCCGCGGCGTCGGGGGGTGCGGCCGCTGTCACCGTGCGCAACGGCCGCTATGTGATTCCGGTTCGGCGCGACTCGCGGGCCCGACCCGACGGCATCGTGCACGATGAATCGGCGAGCGCGGGGACCTTGTTTGTCGAGCCGACCGCCGCCATCGAGCTCGGCAACGCGCTGCGGGAGGCGATGGCCGAGGCCGAACGGGAGGCCCTGCGAGTCCTTCGGGAGCTGACCGAGCTGCTGCGTCCTCATGCCGGGCTCCTGCTGGCCGCCCACGAGATGTGTGTGGCGCTCGACGATCTGGTCGCGCGGGCCCGGTATGCCCGGGCAGTGGGGGGCAGCGTGCCGGCGGTTGCCCCCGCGGGGTCGGGACTGGTCCTCGTCGGTGCGAGACATCCGCTGCTGCTGGGCCGGGGGGTCGAGGTGGTGCCATTCGATCTTGCACTGGATCCGGCGCAGCGCACCCTCCTGATCAGCGGGCCTAACACGGGCGGCAAGACCGTGCTGCTCAAGACGGTGGGACTGACCGCCGCAATGACGCAGAGCGGCATCGCCCCTCCGGTGGCCCCCGGGAGTGTCCTTCCGGTGTTCCGGCGCATGGCGGCCGACATCGGTGATCATCAGTCGATCGCCGCCGACCTCTCCACGTTCAGCGCCCACATCGCCACCCTGCGCGGAGTCCTGGAGGATGCCGATGACGGGACCCTGGTCCTGATCGACGAGATCGGAAGCGGAACCGACCCCGCCGAGGGCGCCGCGCTGGCCGGCGCGGCGCTCAGGGCGCTGACCCGCCGGGGCGCCAGGACCATCGCGACGACTCATCTCGGCGCGCTCAAGGCGCTCGCGACCCAGACCGAGGGGGTCGTCAACGGATCCCTGCAATTCGATGCGGAGCGACTGGCGCCGACTTACCGCTTTCAGAAGGGCACCCCCGGACGGTCCTATGGGCTCGCGATCGCGCGGCGGCTCGGGATCAGTGACGCCGTGCTCGCCGATGCGGAGAGCCGGGTCTCCGGCGCGGAGCGCTCGCTCGACGCCCTGCTCGAGGCGGCGGAGGCGCGGGAACGGAAGCTCGCCGCCGATCAGGAGGAGCTGACCGGCCGGCTGGCCGAGGCGGAGCGGGAAACCGCGCGCCTCACCCGCGAGGCGGCGCTGCAACACGCGCGCGACGCGGAACTGGTGCGCCGGGAGCGCGACGCCGAGCGGAAGGCCAGGGGCGAGGCGCGAAAGTTCCTGCTCGATGCCCGCGAACAGGTGGAAGCGGCGCTTCGCGCCGCCGCACTGGCCACCGACGACGATCAGGCCCGGGAGGCGCGCCGCCTGCTCGAAGACGCCATCCGGGCCGAGGGCGAGGCGCTGGCGGAGGCGTCGGTGCAAGACGCGCCGGCGAGTGGAGGCCCCGGCGCCGTCGCGGTCGGCCAGCGAGTGCGGCTGCCAACCGGAAGCACCGGGGAGCTGGTGGAGTTGCGCGACGACGGGAAAGCCGTCGTCGTGGCCGGCGCGATGAAGCTCATCGTGGCGGCGGAGAGTCTGGTTCCTGTGCAAGGGAGTGGCGAAGCGCGAAGAGCGAAAAGGGATAGCCCCGCTTCGCTCCTCGCGACTCGCGACTCCCTCGCCGCGGCAATGGAAATAGATCTTCGTGGAACCCGCGGAGACGAGGCCGCGGCGATGACGTCGGCGGCGGTCGACGCCGCGATTCTCGCCGACAATCCCTTCCTGCGAATCATCCACGGCATGGGCACCGGGGTGGTGCGCGAGAGCGTGCGACGGGTGCTGGCCGCCGACCGGCGGGTGGCGAAATTCGACTTTGCACCCCGGAACCAGGGCGGCACCGGCGTCACCATCGCGGAGTTCGCGCCGTGAGCCGCATTGCCGACGAGCTGATCGAGCAGATCCGGGATGCCGCCGATCTCGTCGGCATCATCGGGGAGGCGGTGCAGCTCAAGCGCGCCGGCTCCGACTATCGAGGGGCGTGTCCCTTTCACGGCGGCACCCATCGCAACTTTGCCGTCATCCCGAAGAAGGGGATGTACTACTGCTATGTGTGTCATGAAGCCGGCGATGTCTTCACCTACCTCATGAAGAAGCAGGGCATGGACTATCCCACCGCGGTCCGTGAGGTGGCGCGCAAGGTGGGCATCGTCGTCCCGGAGCGGGGCGCGCGGGAAGGCCCCGACCCGCGCGAGCCGCTCTTCACGGCGTCGGCGGTGGCGCAGGAATGGTTCGCGACCCGTCTGCGCGAAGATCCCGAGGCCGGCATCGCGCGTGCCTACCTGGCCGAGCGCGACATTCCGCCGGAAGTCGCCGGGGAGCAGGGACTCGGGTTCGCGCCGCGGGGGACCGGGTTCGTCGAGGCCATGAAACAGCTGGGGATCGAGGAGCGGGTGCTGGTTGAAGCGGGGCTGATGGTCAAGCGGGATGATGGCACCACCGGTCCCCGCTTCCGGGGGCGGCTGCTCTTCCCGATCCGCGACCTGCGCGGCCGGGTGGTCGGCTTTGGCGGACGGATCCTGGGGCCGGGGGAGCCCAAATATCTGAATTCCCCCGAGACGCCGATCTTTCACAAGGGCACCATGCTGTACAACCTCCACGAAGCGAAGCAGGCCATTCGCCGCGAGGAGGAGGTGATCCTGGTCGAGGGGTATTTCGACGTCCTGCGCCTGGTCCTCTCCGGGACCGACAACGTGGTGGCGCCGATGGGCACCGCGCTCACGCCCGATCAGGCCGCACTGCTGCGCCGGTTCGCCAAGGCGGCGCTGCTCCTGTACGACAGCGATTCTGCCGGTCTCCGCGCCACCTTCCGCACCGCCGACGAATGCTTGCGGCACGGCATGCGGGTCAAGGTCGCCACCATGCCCGAGGGCGAGGATCCCGACACCCTGGTCCGCCGGGGCGGCGCGGCGGCGCTCGCGCCCATCCTCAAGGACGCGGTGGACGTGCTCGACCGGAAGATCCAGCTGCTGGAGCGAAAGGGATGGTTCGAGGGGATGGAGCATCGGCGCGACGCGCTCGATCGCCTGCTGCCGACGGCGCGCGCGGCCGCGGACCCGATCGCCCGCGATCTCTACCTCGCGCGGATCTCGGAGCGCACCGGCGTGTCGCGCGCGGTACTCGAGCGAGAGGAGGCCAGCCGTCCGCCGCCGCCTCCCGAGCGGCTCCCCGGTCCGTCCTCCCGCCCTCAGTCTCCGGCGCTGCCGGCCCGCAGCCGGCAGCCGGGAGCCCGGCTCGAGCAGCAGCTGCTCAAGACGATCCTTTCCGGGGGGACCTGGCTGGAGCGGGCTCGGAAGGAAATTCCGCCCGAGACATTCGAGGTGGCTTCGCACCGTGAGATCTTCGAGGCGGTGCGCGCACTGCCTGCCTCGGCCTCGCCCGCCGTGGCGCTGGAACAGCTCTCCCCCCAGGCGCAGGACGCGTTCCAGCGGCTGCTGCTGGCGGCCAGCGAGGAGCGGGCCGCGGGCGTCAGCTTCGACGAGGTGTATGCCGGAGCGCTCCAGGGGCTCCGCGCCCGCGAGGTCTCGCGCTCGCTCGCGCCCGTGTCCGCGGTGGAGGAACGGCAGCATCAGCTGAAGGAGCTTTCGTCGGACCAGCGAGCCCGATTCATCATTCGAAAGGCCGCGGCCAAGGATTCCCGCCGCGGTCCCGATCCCACCCAGCACTCTTGAGGCGTCATGCATCCTGATTTGGAAAAGCTGCTCGACTTGCAGGCAAAGGACCTGGCGCTGCTCGCCACCGACCGTGAGATCAAGGCCCTCGACGACCAGATCGCGGCGCTCGATGCGGCGCTCGACCGCGCCCGGAGCGACGTGGACGCCGCCCGGAAGAAGCACGCCGAGGGGGTCAAGCGGAGAGAGGACCTCGAGGGGGTGATCGAGACGCAGCGAAGCCAGCAGGAAAAGCGCCGCGCCAGGATCGAGCAGGTGCGCACCGCGCGGGAGGTCCAGGCCTTGATGACCGAAGTGGATCTCGCGCGATCGCTGCTTGCCAACAAGGAGAGCGACTGGGTCAAGGCGGCGGAGGTGAACCAGCAGCAGGAAGCCGCGGTAGCCGAAGCGGAGCAGCGGCTCGCCGGCCTGGAAGGCGATCAGACCGGGGAACGGGCGGGGCTCGCCGAGGCGCGGCAGGCACTGGAGAAAGCGCGGTCGGAAGCCAGCGACGTGCGCTCGGCGAGCGCAGCGGCGGTCGAGAAGGGCCTGCTGCTCCGGTACGACCGGCTCTGGGCCTCGCGGGCCACGACGGTGGTCGTCGCCCTCCGGGGCGATGCCTGCGGCGCCTGCTTCACCGCCATTCCCAGAAACCGCCGCAGCCAGATCCGCGCCGGCACGCACATCGAGGCGTGCGAGGGATGCGGCGTCATCCTGTATCCGGCCGACGGAGAAGAATGAGCCTGCCGTTCCCGCGGTGGATCGTGACGCCCGAGCCCGAGGCGGCCGCGGCCCAGGCGCTCGCCCTGGAGCTCTCCATTCCGGTGCCCCTCGCCGCGCTCCTGGTCCAGCGCGGTCACACCGGCGCCGACGCGGCGCGTAGCTTCCTCCGCCCATCGCTCGAGCAGCTGGTCGATCCCAGGTCGCTGGCCGGGCTCGACGCCGCGGTGTCCGCCGTGGCCGCCGCGGTCGCGCGGGGCGAGACCATCCTGGTGCACGGGGATTATGACGTGGACGGCCAGTCGGCCACCGCGCTCCTCACCCGCGCGCTCCGGGAAACGGGCGCCAATGTCCACGGCTTCGTCCCGCACCGGCTGCGGGACGGATACGACTTCGGTCCCGCCGGTCTCGCCTTCGCCCGGTCGATCGGCGCGACGCTGATCATCACCTGCGATTGCGGGATCACCGCGATGGAGACGGTGCGCCAGGCCGAGGCATCCGGCATCCGTGTGGTGGTGACCGATCATCACCTCCCCGGCGCCGAGCTGCCTCCGGCCACCGCGGTGATCGACCCCCAGCGGGCCGACGATCACTCCGGGCTCGGGATGCTGTGCGGAACCGGCATCGCCTTCAAGCTGGTGCAGGCCCTGGTGCCGGTGCTCGGGCTCCCCGCCGCGCTGCCGATGCATCTCCTCGACTACGTCGCGCTGGCGACGGTGGCGGACGTGGTGCCGCTCACCGGCGAAAACCGCATCCTGGTGCGGTACGGACTCCGGCTCCTGAGCCGGAGCCGCTGGCCGGGCCTGCGGGCGCTGATCGAGACCAGCGGGTTAGGAGGCGCGGAGCTCCGCGCCGGTCAGGTCGGCTTCATCCTCGCGCCACGCCTCAATGCCGCGGGGCGGATCGGCGAGGCGGCCGACGGGCTGCGGCTCCTCCTCACCGACAACGCCGACGAGGCGATGATGCTGGCGGGCCGACTCGAGCGTCTCAACGAGGAGCGACAGTCGCTCGATCAGCGGTTTCTCGAGGAGGCGCTGGCCCAGGTCGACGCCGCCGGTCCGCTCGACCGGCGCGCCGGGATCGTGCTCTGCTCCGACGACTGGCATCCCGGCGTCGTGGGGATCGTGGCGTCCCGGGTGGTGGAGCGGTTCGGCCGGCCGACGTTCCTGGTCTGCTTCGACGGCGACGTGGGGAAGGGGTCGGGCCGGAGCATTGCCCGGTTCGATCTGCACGGCGCCCTCACCGAGTGTGCCGATCTGCTGGAGCGCTATGGGGGGCACCGCATGGCGGCGGGCGTCACCCTCCGGCGGGAAAACTTCCCCGCCTTCCGGGAACGCTTCGAGCGGGTGGCGGCCGAGCGGCTGGGGTTTGCCGATCTCGGCCCCGAGCAGCGGGTGGATCTGGAGATCCCGCTGGACCAGGCGACCGACGAGCTCGAAAAGCTCTGCCGCCACCTGGAGCCGTGCGGAATGGGGAACGCCGCCCCGGTCTTCGGAGTTCGCGGGGTCGATTTCACCCGGCGCCAGAAGGTCGGAACCAACCACGTGAAGGGCGCCCTCGAGGCGCCCCCCCGATCGCTCGACGCGATCGGATTCCGGCTTGCCGACCGCCTCGACGAGCTGGGTGGAGGGCCGGTCGACGCGGCGTTCCGGCTCGAGCTCAACGAATTTCGCGGGCTCGCCACGCTGCAGGCCCGATTGCTCACGGTCACGCCGCACCGGCCGCCGGGGGGCGGGTATGGGCGGTGACCCGCATTATTGCCGGGGAGTTCGGCGGACGGCGGCTCGCGACGCCGTCGGATCGGAGAGTGCGGCCGACCGCGGACCGGGTGCGGGAGGCCTGGATGAGCATTCTCGGTGACCGTCTCGCGGGGGCTCGGGTGCTCGATCTCTTCGCCGGCTCCGGTGCGCTCGGGCTGGAAGCGCTCAGCCGGGGGGCCGCCTCCGCGACCCTGGTGGAGCTCGCGCCGGCCTCGCTCGACGCGATCCGGACCAACGTCGCGTCGCTCGGCGTCGATGCCCGGGTGACGGTGCATCGCGGCGATGCCATGCGCTTCGTCACCAAGCTGGGTCCCCGCGCGTTCGACCTGGCCCTCGCCGATCCGCCCTACACCGTCGGGCACGCCGCCGGGCTGGTGGCCGCATTCCGGAAGGTGCCGTTCGCGGCACTGCTGGCGGTGGAGCATCCCGCCCGGGAACATCCCGGCGGAGATGACACCCGGCGTTATGGAGACATCGCCCTTACCTTCTGCTACGCCCCATGACACGCATCGCGCTCTATGCCGGCTCCTTCGATCCCCCCACGCGGGGCCATGAGGACCTGATCCGGCGAAGCCTCACGCTCGCCGATCGGGTGATCGTCGCGGTCGCGGTGAACTCCAGCAAGCAGCCGCTCTTCAGCGCGGAGCAGCGGCTCGAGATGCTGCGCCACACCCTGGGGAACGAGCCGCGGATCGAGTTCGACAGATTCGACGGGCTGGTGGCCGACTACGCCGCCCGCATCGGCGCGTCGGTGCTGGTGCGCGGACTCCGTGCGGTCGGCGACTTCGAATACGAGTTCCAGATGGCGCTCATGAACCGGCAGCTTCACGCCGGGCTGGAAACCGTGTTCCTGGTGCCGGCGCAGGGCCTCTCCTACATCAGCTCGAGCCTGGTGCGGGAGGTCGCACGATACGGCGGGGACGTGAGCGCGCTGGTGCACCCGGTGGTCGTCGAGGCTTTGCGGCGGCACTTCCACGCGTGAGTCTCGCGACGCTGCTGGAGCGGGCTCGGGGCAGCCAGGGGCGGATCGTGCTCGCCGGTCTCGACGGCGGCTTCGCCGATGTGATCACGCGAGCCCAGTCGGTGTCGGCGGTCATCGGCGGCGGCGGTATCCGGCCCGAGGACCATCCGAGGCACGCGGCGGTCGCGGCGCTCCTGCGCCGCCGGATGCCCAACCGGGTTCGCGATGGAATTCACGCGCTGGATCTCGCGGCCGATCCGGTCCGCCTGGCCGCCGGACTGGTGGCCCTGGGCGACGCCGATGGATTCGTCGCCGGCCCCGGGGTCCCGGTAGAGCTGCTGGCCGACATCTCCGAATGGACCCTCGGCCCGCCAGCCGATGGAACGATCCGGGCGGCGCACTGGCTGCTGCTGTCGGACGGAGCCCTCGTCGCCATGGCCGACTGCGTGCTCGCCGGCGAGCTCGGCGCGTCGGAGCGGGCCGTGCTGGCCGACCTGGCGGCAACCGCCCACGTCCGGGCCGGTGCCGGCGCTCCCCGGGTCGCGTTTCTCGCGGGTCCGGCGGGCCGGGACGACGGCGGAGCGGTGGAAGGGGCGGTCGCGGCGTTCGCGGCACGCCGGCCGGACACTATCGCGATGGCCGACCGGCAGGTGAGGTTTCGGGACCGGGCGAACGTTCTCATATTTCCGGGGGGCTCTGCGGGGCACCTGGCGCTTCGCACCGCACGGGAGGTGTCCGGGGCCCTGCTGCTGGGGCCGCTTCTGCTGGGGCCGCCCGGGGTCATCATGGGTGTGTCGGACGATGCGAGCGACGAAGAGATGGCCGGCACCGTCGCACTCGCCGCACTGATTGCCGATCGGGCGGGCACTTGAAGGGGGGAATGCATGGGATTCACCAAGGTGCAGAACGACGGCGTGGCGATCCTCAAGGTCGAGGGCCAGCTGATCGTGGGGAACCGCGCGGAGCTCAAGAGTCTGGTGCAGGAGGGACTCGATCGCGGGGAGCGCAAGTTCGTGATCGACTGTACCCAGACCGGCTATATCGATTCCTCCGGCCTCGGGGCACTGGTCTCCCTTTCGAAAAAGGTGCGTGAGCAGGGGGGCGAGCTCCGCATCGCGGGTCTCAATGAGGATCTCCGTGCGCTGTTCGAGCTGACCAAGCTCGATACCCTCTTCCACATCTCACCGACCGCGGCCGAGGCGCTCGCGGGCTTCTGACATGGAAGACGGCGTCGCGGCGCCCCTGCGCCTCTGCGTTCGCCGCTCGCTTGCGGAACCCGGATCGGCCGCACCCGCCACCGTTCGGATCGGGATTCGAGTGCCGGCCGACGTCGGATGCGTCGAGGAAGCGGTCGAGCTGATGGCCCGGCATTGCTTTGCCGGGGCCGCACCGTCGCGCCGCACCAGCTTCCGGCTCCGGGTCCTGCTCTCCGAAGCGCTCACCAACAGCATCCTCTTCGGCGCCTCGGGCGATCCCAACCGGACCGTCGGGGTCTCGGCGGAGCTGGCCGCCGGAACGATTCGCCTCCAGGTCACCGACGACGGTCCCGGGTTCGACCCGATGGCCGTCACCGACCCGACTTCGCCTTCCGCGCTGCGCCGGCCGGTCGGCAGAGGCCTGTTCCTCATCCGCAATCTCGCCGATCAGGTCGAATTCAACGCACAGGGGAACACCATCTGGATGACGCTGCCGCGCGCCTGACGCGGTTACGCCCCGTCCTCGATGCATTCGATGGCGCCGCCCCGGCGCGCCCGCGCCTGTGGCGGGTCGAGGGAGCGACGCTGGTGCCGGCATACGCCGGCGAGCCGTCGATGAGCATTCCGCTTCCGGCCGGAGCAGCGGCGGTCACCTCTCCCGAGGGACGGAGCATCAGGCCGCTCGGACCCGGAGGATCGCTCTGGCTGGAAACTCCGAGCGGGCATGCCGGCGATGCGATGCTCGCCCTCTTCGCGCTGTTCCTCCGGGCCGACCGGGAGACCGCGCACCTCACCGAAGAGCTGGCCACCCGCTACGAGGAGATCGACCTCCTCTATACGCTCAACGAAATCCTCGGGCAGGCGCTTCGTCTCGAAGACGCGGCGGGCACCATCATCCGCGCGGTGAGCGATGTGGTCGGCGCGGCGCGGGCTTCGCTCGCGGTGCTGGACGAAGAGGCTGGTCTCCTCCGCACGGTCGCGGTGCAGGGCTTCGATGGCCGCGCTGCCGGCCTCATCCGGGTCGACGACCCGGTGTCGGTGGCGGCGCGCGCCGTGCGCGAATGCGAGGCCCAGGTTGGAGTCGCCGATCAGGGGCAGGACGCCGGCCGAGGATATCGGGGTCGCGCCTACATGAGCGTGCCCATCAGCTATCGGACCCCGGGCGGCGTCTCCCGCTGCGTCGGCGTGATCAATCTCACCGACCGCATTCGCGAAGGCCGTTTCAGCGCCACCGATCAGAAGCTCATCACCGCCGCCGCCAACCAGATCGGCGCCGCCATCGAGCTCGCCCGCCTCATGGCGCGGCAGCGGGAGCAGCAGCGCCTGCAGGATCAGCTCGAGGTCGCCCATCACCTGCAGCGATCCCTGCTTCCGTCGCCCGACGTGCTCCGAGGGGACGCCGAAGTGGCGGTGCGCTGTGTTCCCGCCGAGCAGGTCGGCGGGGACTTCTACTACTTCAACCGGCTCGGCCTCGGGCTGGTCGGCGTGATGGTCGGCGACGTCTCGTCACACGGCATCTCCGCCGCCATCGTGATGGCGGCGGTGATGTCGGCGGCGGGAATCCACGCGGCCGGCGGGGATCCGCCGGAGCGGGCGCTCACCGCCCTGGGAGGGAGCCTCTTCGCGAAGCTCGCCTCGTCCGACACCTACCTGACGGTGTTCTACGGCATTCTCGATCCGATCAACCGGCGGCTGACCTGGGCCAACGCCGGCCACCCTCATGCCTTTCGATTTCCCGCGGAGGGAGCGCCCGAGCGGCTGGAATCCACCGCGCCGCCACTCGGACTCGGCAGCACCGAGATCGGGTGCCGGGCGGTTTCCTGGACCGCCGGGCGGGACCTGCTCTGTGTGTGGACCGACGGCCTGGTGGACGCGGAGAATCAGAGCGGCGAACGATTCGGGGAGACCCGTCTCCTCTCCCTGCTTTCCGCGCGGCGCGCCTGGAATCCGGAGCTGATCGTGGCGGACGTAATGGCGCAGGCAGACGAGTTTTCGCCGCATCCCGCCGACGACCGCACCCTGCTGGTGCTGCGGCTCTGATCGTGGCGATTCGGAAACGGTTCGGACAGCACTTCCTCCATCATCGCGCCATTCTCGAACGGATTGCGGGAGCGCTCGCCCCCGGTCCGGGCGATCTGGTGCTCGAGATCGGCCCCGGCCGGGGCGCGCTCACCGAAGCGCTGGCGTCCCGCGGCGCCCGCGTCGTCGCGATCGAGAAGGACCGGGATCTGGTTCCGGTGGTCCGGGACCGGGTCCCCGGCGCGCGTATCGTCGAAGGCGACGCACTGGCCCTCGAGTGGCGGGAAGTCGCGGGAGCACGGCCGGGGGAAGCGCTCCTGGTGACCGGCAATATCCCCTACAACATCACGACGCCCCTGCTCGATCTCGTCCTGGCGCCGCCGCGCCCCGCCCGGATCGTCTTTCTGGTTCAGAAAGAAGTCGCCGAACGCCTCGCGGCTCCTCCCGGCAACAAGGTCTACGGGGCGCTGAGCGTCGGGGTGCAGGCGGTGGCGCGGATCGAAAAACTCTTTGGGGTTCCCGCGGGTGCATTTTCTCCGCCGCCGAAAGTCGACTCGGCGGTGATTCGCCTGGTGCCGCTCGAGGCGCCCCTGGTTCCCGACCCGCTGATCCCCGCCTTCCGGCGCCTCGTGGTCGGACTCTTCGGCTTCCGGCGAAAGCAGCTGCTGCGCGGCCTTCGCGAGCTCACCGGGTGGCCGGCGGAGCGGGTCGGTGTCGCGCTCGGGCTTGCCGGAATCCCCGCGGCAGCGCGCCCGGAGACCGCGACCCCGGCGAACTTTTCCCGGCTGCTCGCAGTTCTCATTGACGAGGGCTGGCAGCCAAACTAGCTTTGTGAAAACTTTCACAATACTAGCGCCGTGCGCAAAATCGCCGAATCCACCGTCCGCCGTCTGTCGCTCTACCTGCGATTTCTCGAGGAATTCGAGGAGCAGGGGGCGACCACGGTCAGCTCCGAGGCGCTCGCGTCACGGGGCGGGACGACCTCGGCGCAGGTGCGGAAGGATTTGTCCTTCTTCGGGTCTTTCGGCAAACGGGGCCTCGGCTACCAGGTTCCCGCGCTCAAGACCCGGCTGCGGGACATTCTCGGTCTGGACCGGCGGTACCGGGTCATCGTCATCGGGGCGGGGAAGATCGGCAGCGCGCTGGTCCAGTACGGCGGCTTCCGGGCTCGGGGATTCGATCTGGTCGCGATCTACGACAACGATCCGAAGAAGATCGGCCGGGAGTGGAACGGGCTGCAGGTCCGGAACGTGACCGAGCTGGAGCGCGACCTCGCCCGCGCCCCGGCGGACATCGCGGCGGTGGTCACCCCCGCCGATGCCGCGCAGGGCGTGGCGGACCGCTTGGTGACGTGCGGGATCACCGCGATCCTGAATTTCGCGCCGGTGCAGCTTTCGGTTCCCGAGGCAGTGACGGTCAAGACGGTGAATCTTGTGCTTGAACTCGAAGCGCTGTCGTACGTCCTCGCGAATCGGTAGCGAAGCGCGAATCGCGAGGCGCGAAGCGGTCTTCCCGTCGGGCCCATCTCGCTCTTCGCTCCTCGCTCCTCGCTTATCTTGATACATGCCGGCGATAAGCGTCACGTCTGAAATCGGGGCCTTGAGGGCGGTGCTGGTGCACACCCCGGGCCTCGAGCTGGAGGCGGTGACGCCCGGGAACCGGGAAGATTTTCTCTACGATGACCTGATCGGGCTCGAAGTGTCGGCCCGGGAGCACGCCCGGCTCAAGGCGGTCTTGTGCCGCTTTGCCGTGGTGCACGAAATCGGGGATCTGCTGGTGGAGGTGCTCGGTCAGCCGGAAGCGCGGGACTACCTGATCTCGCGCACGATGGACGTGGTGCCGTCGGAGCCGCTGGCGCAGCAGCTCGGCCAGCTCCCCGCCGGGGCCATCGTCAAGATGGTGATCGAGGGGACGGAGGAAATTCCGGGCCCGATCGCGAGCGCACTCAATGAAACCGGATTCGTGCTGCCGCCGCTGCCGAATCTGTTCTTTCCCCGCGACATCGGCATGGTGGTGGGTGGGCACGCCGTCGTCGGATCCATGCGCTACGGCACCCGGTGGACCGAAGAGCTGCTCATCAAGACCCTGTTCGCGTTTCATCCGGCGCTCGCCAACGAAGGCATTCTCTACGACGGCTCCGAGGAGCGGCGCAGCAATTACACCCTCGAGGGCGGCGATGTTCACGTGCTGCGGGACGACCTCCTGCTCGTGGGATTCAGCGAGCGCTCGTCGCCCGGCGCCCTGGACCGGCTGGCGGACTCGGTCTTCAGCCGGGCCGGAGTCCGGGACGTGATCGTCGTCGTGATGCCGAACAACCCGACCGCGATCCACCTCGATATGCTGTTCACCCACATCGATCGCGAGCTCTGCGTGGTGTTTCCACCGAGCTTCATCGGGCCCGAACGGCTCACGATTCTCCATCGCAGAAAAGGCGAGACCGGTGTCCGCGAGCAGCCGGATCTCTTCGCGGCGCTGGCGCAGGCCGGGCTGCCGCTCGAGCCGGTCCTTGCCGGCGGAACCCGGCGGCTCACCCAGGAACGGGAGCAGTGGGCCTCGGGATGCAATTTTCTCGCGACCGCGCCCGGGGTTATCGTGAGCTATGCCCGGAACGAAGAGACCCTGCGGCAGCTCCAGATCGCCGGGTTCGGCATTCTGCCCAGCGCCGAATTCCTCGCCGACACCGCGCTTCCCGAGGGCCGCACGGCCATTACCATCGAGGGCGGAGAGCTGGTGCGCGGTGGCGGCGGTCCCCGCTGCATGACCATGCCGATTCTGCGGGGCGAGCCATGACGTGGGGTCTCTCGGCCGTCCCGGCATCGACTCTGGTCGACCGGACGCTCCAGGCGCTGGCGGAGTCGGCCCGATCGGCGGAGTGGCTGGCGATCCGGATCCTCGGCCTTCCCAATGCGCCCGGCATCGTGGCCGAACGGCTCGCCCAGGCGCTGCTCGGTGCCGACCCCCGGGTCCGGCGCCTGGCCGACGGCCGCTGGAGCCTGGTCGCGGCGGCGAGCGGGCAGCCGCTGATCGAGGAATGCGCCTTCGCCGTGGTGGACGTGGAAACCACCGGGTGCAGCGCTCGGTTCAACGACCGGATCACCGAGATCGCGGTGGTGCTGGTGTGCGGGGAGCGGCGCGAGCTGGTCTTCGAGTCGTTGATCAACCCGGGGCGCCCGATTCCGGGGATTGTGAGCTCGGTCACCGGTATCACCGACGACATGGTCCGAGCCGCACCCCGCTTCGAGGAGGTCGTGGATCGGGTGCTGGACGCGCTCGCCGGGCGGATCTTCGTGGCCCACAACGCCCGCTTCGACTGGGGATTCGTCTCCGCCGAGGTGCGCAGGGTGCGGGATCAGCGCCTCGCCGGCGCGAGGCTGTGCACCGTCCGCCTTGCCCGCCGGCTGGTCCGGGACGTGATCTCCTGTTCGCTCGACGCCCTGAGCCATCGATTTGCCTTCGAGAATCCCGCCCGCCATCGCGCCGCGGGTGACGCGCTGGTCACCGCCCAGCTGCTGCACCGGCTGCTCTGCCTCGCGCGCGACGAGGGGGCGCGGACGGTGTCGGATCTCGAGCTGCTGCAGATCGCTCGGCGGCGGCCGAGGAAGTCCGCCGCCCGGGGGGCGATGGCGATGCCGTCCAGCTTCCTGCCTGCCACCCCCGGCGCCTAACCCATGCCGCTGACCCACTCCTTCACGCTGGGCACTCTCAAGTGCCACTCGCTCGAAAGCGGCACCCAGTGCCTCGACGGCGGCGCGATGTTCGGCGTCGTGCCCAAGCCTCTCTGGTCCCGACGCATCACCCCCGACGACCGCAACCGGATTCCGCTCGCGATGCGCTGTCTGCTGATCGAGCATCCCGACGGGCTGGTGCTCATCGACACCGGCCTGGGCAACAAGGAGGACGCCAAGTTCCGGGACATTTACGGCGTCGACAATGCCGGCCCCGGCGGGCGTACCCGGCTGGAGGCGGCGCTGGCGGAGACCGGCGTTGCGCCGGCCGATGTGCGATGGGTCATCAACACCCATCTCCATTTCGATCATGCCGGGGGCAACACCTGGGAGGAGCAGGATCAGAACGGTGTCGCGGTGGGAGGAGCCAGGCTCACCTTTCCGAATGCCACCTACGTGGTGCAGTGGGGCGATCTGGATTTTGCCCGTCACCCCAACGAGCGGACCCGGGCCTCCTACCTGCCCCACAACTTCGAGCCGGTGGCCGAAGCGGGAAAATGGCGGTTGCTCCATGGGGACGTGGACGTGCTTCCCGGCGTGTCGGTGCGGGTGACGCCGGGCCACGTGCCCTATCATCAGAGTGTCCTGGTCCGGAGCGGGGGCGAAACGCTGTTCTACCTCGCCGATGTGATGCCCACCCGCCATCATCTCCCGCTTCCCTGGATCATGGGGTACGATCTGGAACCGCTCCGCACCCTGGAATCGAAGCGGAAGCTGGTGCGGGAGGCGCTCGAGGAGGAGTGGCTGCTTTTCTTCGAGCACGATCCCGATATCGTCATGGGCCGGGTGGGAGAGGGTGAAAAGGGTCCTGACATCGCAGCGGCCGTCTCGAAGCCCAAGCCGTGAGGGAACCACAGATTTCACCGAGCACACCAGGGAGAATCGACGAGAACAACGGAGAGGATTACGGCATCGCGTGGTGCGTGGGGCGGGGGTTGGGAGTGAGGAGTTGGTGATTGGGGAACCGCTCCAATCCCCACATCCCAACTCCCACCCCCCCGGCTGCTCATGGTGACGATGCCGCTCTGCGCCGGGCATCCGCGAGGTATCCCGGTGCCAGGTCGAGCAGGTGGCCGAGCTTCCGCATCAGATATCCCTCGTGATCCCCCACCCGCCCATCCGCCAGCACGACGCCCCACATGACTTCGGCGAGTACGGTCCGCTGCCCGATGTCCAGCTGTTCCCGGATGACGCGGGTAAACTGGAAATGATCAATCGAGGTGCGCCGCTCCCGTTCCGCGAGAGCGATCAGGTCGGCGACAGTCGAGGCCTCGAGGTCGAAGTGGCGGCCCAGCGCCGCTTCGAGGTATTCGAGCTCCTGCGGGGCGAATTCGCCATCCGCGTAGGCCAGCTCCAGGAGGAGGGCGGCGGCAGCCAGCTGGATGTCATCGCGGGGGAATCGAGCCTCCGGCACAGGAGCCGCGGGCCCCCGTCGCTGTCTGATGAAGTCCCGGAGCGCGTCGAGCATCGCGTCAGGTCTCGACCGGGAAGTCGTTCCGCCTGCGCTCCCAGCGCCACACTTGGCCGTCGTCCGGATCTCGGACCGCATCGACGCGCCGAAATCCGCACTTGGTGAGGACCCGGGTCGAGGCGTTGCGCGCCGGCAGCGTATGGGCACAGACCAGCTCGATACCGGGTGTGGCAAAGGCAAAGGCAACCAGCGCCGCCGCCGCTTCGGTCGCGTAGCCCTGACCCTCGAAACCCGGCGCGATGCAGTAGGCAATTTCCACGGTGGCGGCCGCGTCGGGCGGACCTTTGAAACCGGCGCTGCCGATCGCCGTGCAGGCTGCCCGAGGGAGGACGAAGAACCCGAAGCGCCACGGGTCGGGGCCGCGGGACTTGCGGAGTGCCGCGAGCCAGGCGGGCGATATGCCGGCGGAGGTGTACACCTCGCGGAGGCCGGGAGCGGCGGGAAACCCAGCAACGCCCTCGAAACGTTCAGGCTGCTCCAGCAGCGTGAGCAGGTGTGCCGGATGGCACGGCCAGAGACTCAGGCGCGCCATGTTCAGTGCCATCCTCGAACCGTACCTCAGGCGCTGGATCGCGGCAACCACGACTTGACATTCCATGTTGGAAACACATAAGGTCCCGGGCATGACGGTCCGGGACCGCATTGTGCTGCCGCATGGATTCAAGACCAGGGATGCCGAAGCCTGGGTGAGTCTGGTTGTGGCGGCGGATCATCTGACCCAGGGCGCCGAGGAGATCTGTGAACGGTTCGAGCTGACCGCCGTCCAGTTCAACGTGCTTCGAATTCTGCGCGGCGCGGAGCCGGGAGGGCACCCGCGGGGGGAAGTCGCCCGGCGCTGCGTCCACCGCTCACCGGACATCACCCGGTTGATCGATCGGCTGGTGCGGCGCCGCCTGGTGGAGCGGGTGAGAAGCCCCGAGGACGGTCGCCTCTCGGTGGCCCGAATCACCCGCGCCGGATTGGCGCTCCTCGACCGGATGGATCCCGCAATGAATGAGCTCATGCGGCAGTCACTCGCCCCCCTCAGCACCGCAGAGAAACGCGAGCTGGCCAGGCTGTGCGACGCCCTGGTCCCGTGAGTCGGTTGGGCTGCCATGAAACGTGTTTGAAACACACAAATTCGGCTTGCCGAATGGGTTGGTTTCGGTATATCTTCGGGCCGGTGGGCGGCGGCGCCGCAGTCATGGGGGATCCCGATGCAGTTCACTGAGAGCTTCATCCGCCGGCCGGTGTTGTCGAGCATGGTGAGTCTGGGGCTCGTCATCGTCGGCATCATCGGCTACAGCCGGTTGCCGGTGCGGGAGTTTCCGGACGCCGATCCCCCCATCGTCTCGGTCACGGTGCTGCTGCCCGGCGCCAGCCCGCAGGTCATGGAATCCGCGGTGACCGATGTGCTGGAGGAGGAGCTATCGAGCGTCGAGGGGCTTCGGACCCTGACCAGTTCCAGCCAGGAGCAGATCAGCACCATCACGCTCGAGTTCACCCTGGACCGGGAGATCGAATCGGCCGCCCAGGACGTCCGGGACAAGGTCTCACGGGTGCGCGGGCTGCTGCCCGAAGACATCGAAGAGCCGGTGGTCGCGAAGCAGGAAGCGGACGCCTTTCCCATCATGTTCCTCGCGCTGACCTCGCAGAGCTACGGTCTGATGGAGCTCTCCGACATCGCCGACCGGGCGGTAAAGCCGAGGATGCAGACCATCCCGGGGGTGTCGGGCGCTCCGATTTACGGCGAGCGGCGCTTCGCCATGCGGGTATGGCTCTCGCCCCGGGAGCTCGCGGCGCGGGGATTGACGGCCCAGGACGTCGAACAGGCCATCCGGACCCGCAGCGTGGAAATCCCCGCGGGCCGGATCGAATCCGATCGGCGAGAATTTTCGGTGCGCTACCTCGGCGAGATGCGGACCGCCGCCGAATTCTCCGATCTGACGGTGTCGAACGCCGCGGGGAGGCAGGTCAAGCTGGGCGATGTGGCGCGAGTTGAGCCCGGCCCGGAGAACGAGCGATCGGTGACGCGGTTCTCCCGGCAGCCGGCGGTTTTCATCGGGGTCGTCCGGCAGTCGAAGGCCAACGTCGTCGAGGTCGCGCAGGCCGTGCACGCCCAGCTTCCCGCCGTCCAGCGGTCCCTCCCGCCCGGCGTGGAGCTCTCGATGGCCTTCGATGGCTCGGTCTTTGTCCAGCGCTCCATCAAGGAGGCCCAGGAAACGCTGCTGCTCACCGCGGGGCTCGTGATCGTCATCATCTTCCTGTTTCTGCGCACCCTGCGCGCCACCGTGATTCCCGCCGTGGCGATCCCGGTGTCGATCGTCGCGACGTTCGCCTTTCTGGCCGCGCTCGGGTATTCCATCAACTCGCTCACCCTGCTCGGTCTGATCCTGGCCATCGGGATCGTGGTGGATGACGCGATCATCGTGCTGGAGAATGCCTACCGGCACCAGGAAGAGTTGGGCAAGGATCCACTGACGGCGGCCATCGACGGCACCCACGAGATCACCACCGCGGTGATCGCGACCACCATCGCCCTGATCGCGGTGTTCTCGCCGCTGCTCTTCCTCACCGGCGCGACCGGCCGGCTCTTCAATGAGTTCGGGGTCGCGGTCGGCGGCGCGGTGCTGGTCTCCGGCGTCGTGGCGCTGACCCTGACGCCGATGCTCTCCGCCAAGATTCTCCGGGTCGTGCACAAGGAATCCCGCTTTCACCGGGTGGTGGGCGCGGCGCTGGCCGACATCACGGCGCGCTACGGCCGGTCGCTCTCCCGGGCGCTCACCCGTCCCTTCCTGGTGATCGCGGGCGGGGCCGGGCTCACGGCCCTTGCGGTGGTGCTGTTCTCGGCGCTGGAGCGGGAATTCGTCCCGCCGGAAGATCGCGGGTTTTTCTTCATCTTCGTGGTTGGGCCCGAGGGGGCCACGGTGGCCTTTACCGACGAATACCTCCGCCAGATCGAGTCGGTCATCCACCGAACCCCGGAAGTTCGCTCGTCGTTCGCCGTCATCGGCTTCGGGGGGCCGCCGAATTCCGGCATTGCGGGGGCGATCCTGCAGGACTTCGACGAGCGCGGCAAGAGCGCCCAGGACGTCATCAGCGAGATGCAGCCTCAGCTCTTCTTCGGGGCGCCGGGGGTGTTCGCCTTTGCCACCAATCCTCCGGCCTTCGGCGGATTCAGCCCCCCGGTACAGTTCGTCGTCAAGCACCGGGACTTCGATGTGCTGGTCTCGGGGATGGATGCCCTGACCGCACGGGCGCGGACCATCGCCGGGCTCCTGAACGTGGATACCGATCTGCGGGTGACCAAACCGGAGCTGGTGGTCACCCTCGACCGGGACCGTGCCGAGGACCTGGGTGTCGCGGCGCGCGACATTGCGACAACGTTGCAGACGCTGCTGGGTGGACGTGACGTGTCGCGGTTTACCTCGGACAACAAGCTCTACGACGTGATCCTTCGGCTGGATCCCGGGGAGCGCGCCACGCCGTCCGACATCAGCGGACTCGATGTACGCGGCCGCGCCGGCAACCTGGTGGCGCTCGACGCCGTCACCCGGACCGAGGAGCGCATCGGGCCGCGCCAGCTCAACCATCACGACCGGGTACGCTCCTTCACGCTCTCCGCCAGTCTCGCGCCGGGGTTTACCCTGGGGCAGGCTCTCGATTCGCTCAACGCCGTCGCCCGGGAAGTGCTGCCCCCGGGCAGCACCGTCGACCTCGCCGGCGAATCCCGGGAGTTTCAGGAGAGCGGCACCGCCCTGTACTTCGCGTTCGCACTCGCCCTGATCTTCGTATTCATGGTGCTTGCCGCGCAATTCGAATCGCTGCTGCATCCGTTCACCGTCCTGCTCGCCGTACCGCTGGCGGTGACCGGCGCGCTGGGGGCCCTGTGGCTGGCGGGCTCGACACTCAACGTCTACAGCCAGGTCGGCATGATCCTGCTGATCGGGCTGGTGTCCAAGAACTCCATCCTGCTGGTGACCTACGCCAACGATCTCCGGGCCGAGGGACGCGACGCCCTCGACGCGATGCGCGAAGCCGGGCGGATTCGGCTGCGGCCGATCCTCATGACGTCGGTCGCGGCGGTGTTCGGCGCTCTGCCGATCGCGCTGGGGCTGGGCGCCGGTGCCGGGAGCCGTCGGCCGCTCGGGTATGCGATCATCGGTGGCTTGATGGTGTCCACGCTTCTCACGCTGTATCTCGTGCCTGCGGTTTTCGTGGTGTTCGAGCGACTCCGCGGCCGCCGAGCCACCCCGCTCGCGAACAGCCGGGTGGCCCGGCCTCTGGAGGTGTCGCGATGATCGCTCCGCGTGTGATTGCTGCCGCACTCCTGGCCTTGCTGCCGCCTCCGGCGCTTCCTTCGCTCGCTGCCCAGACCGCCGACTCGCTGCCGCTGGTATCTCTCGCACAGGCGCGCCGACTGGCGGCGGCGGTGGATCCGGAGCTGGTTGCTTCCCGCGCCGACGTCGCAACCGCCGGATGGGAGCGCCGCTCCGCCAGGGCCGATCTGCTTACGCCAAATCTGTTTGCCGGTTTGAGCTACATCAGGTTTTCGGAGCCGTTCTTCAACTTCGGGACGGGGGACATCAGCCCCAACGCGACCAGTGCGACGCTGGAAGCTCGTTATGTCGCGCTCGGAGCGGGAAAGCTGTCGGAGGTTCGGCGCGCGGGCGCCTCCGCCGCCAGCGCGCTCGCCAACGAAACCGCGTCGAGCTTCCGGAGCGCGCTGGTGACCGACGCCGCGTACTACGCCGTGCTGGCGGAGCTCGAGCTGTCGCGTGTGGCCGCGGCGCGCCTGAGCCGCGCCCTGGAGCAGCTGGGGGTAGCACGGGTGCGGGTGCAGGCAGGGGAGACCATCGCCACCGATTCCCTGCAACTGGTGCTCGAGGTGAATCGCGCCCGGCTCGACGTATTGCGCCGGGACTCCGCGCTGATCGTCTCGCGGCTCCGCCTCGGCCGCCAGATCGGCTTGCCGGGCCCCGCCGACGCACGCGCCGTGGATTCGCTGCCCCCGCCGCCGCTGCCGATGACGTTCGATGAGGCGGTAGCCGAGCTGCGCACCCGTGGCCCCGAGCTGCTGGCGGCTCGCGCCGAGGAGCGCCGAGCCGCTGCCTCCCTCGGTGCCGAGCGGGAAGGATATCTCCCGGACGTCACGCTCAGCGCGACGACGGGCGCCTATGATTCGGAGTTTTTTCCCTCGGCCACCAAGCGGAGTCAGTTTGCGGTGACCGTCTCGGTGCCGATCTGGGACGGGGCGCGGCGCGAGTTATCCGTCGCCCGGGCCCGGGCCGAGCGCGATGTCGCTCGCGCAGTCCGGGACGACCTCGACCGCGCGGCGGCCCTGGGGATGGCGGAAGTCTTCAACGGGTACCGAACCGCGCGGGCCGGAATCGAGCTGGCCATGGTGGGCGTCGCGGTGTCGACCGAGACCTACCGGGTCCAGGGCGCGCGGTACCGCGAGGGAGAGACCACCATCCTCGACCTGCTCGAGGCCCAGGTGGCGCTCAGCCAGTCCGAGGCGGAGCTGGTTCAGGCCCGGTATGCCGCGCGTCTCGCCTTGTCTCACATCGAGGCGCGGCTCGGTCGCAGACTGTTCCAGGATCCAAACTGACACCGGACGATGATCGAGATGAGACACCTGAGGCGATCGTTATGACGAACGGACTGGCTGAGCGGCGCGAACCGCTGCAACCGAAGCGGCGTGGAGTGGCGGTCGCGCTCGGCCTGACGGTGCTGCTGGTCGTGCTCGCCCTCGGCGGACGCCGGCTTGGCTTGTTCGGCAGCGGCACCTCCGCCAATGCCGCGGCCGGCGCTCCCGGAGAAATGCCTCCGATGCCGGTGGATGTCGACACCGCGCGGCGCCGGAGCGTGGTGGACGCGGTCCGCGTCACCGGCCGCATCGAGGCGGAGCAGGCGGTGGAGCTCCGTCCCGACGAGCAGGGAAGGATCGTCGCCCTGCTCTTCGAGGAAGGGCAGTCGGTGGCCGCGGGAACGCCACTGGTTCGCATCGATGACGCGCTGCTCCGCGCCCAGGCAGAACGGTCCATTGCCGATCGGGACCTGACACGCCAGCAGCTGGCCCGGATTCGGCGGCTGCGCGCCGACAACGCCGCCTCGCCGGCCGACCTCGAGCGGGTCGAAGCCGCCGCGCGGAGCGCGGAAGCGGCCCTCGGTGTCCTGCAGCTGCAAATCGAGCGCAGCACGGTGCGGGCCCCCTTCGCGGGAGTCGTCGGCCAGCGTTTCGTGAGCCGGGGCGACTACGTCACCACGGCGAGCCGGCTGCTCACCCTGCAGACCACCGATCCCCAGCGCGCGGTCATTGAAGTCCCGGAGCGGCACGCCTCCCAGCTGCGCCGGGGCCAGCCGCTGGACTTCACCGTGGCATCGCAGCCCGGGCGCACGTTCCGGGCGGTCGTCGAGTTCATCGATCCGGTGGTGCAGCCCGGGAACCGCACCATTGTGGTCAAGGCGAAAGCCCCCAACCGGGACCGGCAGCTCAAGGCGGGAATGTTCATCGAGGCACGGCTGGCCACCGGAACCCGGGCTGACGCGATAGTGGTGCCTGAAGACGCGGTGCAGCCGCTCCGCACCGCGAACGTGATTTGGGCGGTGGTGGGGGGCAAGGCGAGCCGCCGTGTGGTGGAGCTCGGGACCCGCTCGCAAGGCGTGGTGGAGATTCTCAAGGGGGTGGAGGCCGGTGAGCTGGTAGTGGTTGGCGGTCTCGAGCGGATGGCCGAGGGAATGCCGGTCGCCCCCCGGCCCAGGACGCCCGCGCCCGACAGCGCCGCCGCGCCGCCCGCCAGCGCACCTCCGAAACCGTAAGGCCGGCTATCTCACTTCGGTGGCGGGCTTTGCCACAGGACCTGGATGATCATCCACCGACCGCCTTCCCTGGCCAGCAGGAGATAGTCGGTTCCCCACCAGGCGGTCAGCTTGGCGCTCGCAGTCTGATCTTGCACGTCGAAGACCACGATCTCTTTGGGCGCACCCGCCGGGGTACGATTCCGCCCGCTCTTTACGCCATTGGCGTAGGTCATGAACCCGGAAAACGGCATCGCCTCCCCGGCATAGGGCGAGTCCGGCTTCGCGCGCCAATAACCATACTTTCGCACTTCGGTCCACACGCTCCGGACCAGGCGAGTGGTATCCCCCTCGTAAAACCCTTCCACGTAGTCGAGCACGGCCAGCCGGACCGCGTCACGGTCGGAAGACGCCTGGGCATGTACCGATCGCGGGCCGAAGGCCAGCAGCGCCGCGCCGGCGAGAAGGAGAAGGTGACGCATGCGCACTCCTGACTGTGAGGTGCCTGCCCTACGCGAGGTGACTCGGGGGGGATTCAGGGCCCCGGTTTGACCCTGAGGTGTTGTTGTTCGCCGACCCGATAGGCCTCGGCGAGCCAGGAGCGGAACTCCGAATCGATTTCACTCAATCGAGTGAGCCGAAACCCGTGCAGATGATTCCGGGGCGAGAACGTCTCCACCCTGCGAAATCGCGGGTGCTCGAGCCGTCTCGCAAGGACCAGGTGTCCATCCAGCCAGTTTCGGCGGGGTGTGACCTGGGCAAAGGACATCCGCACCTGAAATGCAATCCGGGTCTTTTCCGGCAGGACGCGCACCGGACCGAGCTCGCGAATGGCCGCCACCACACCGTCGAACAATGCCCGGATCTCCGGAGGTTTTCCCCGGAAGTGATGGGCCAGGGTATGCCGTCCGCACGCGTGCGACTGGTTGCGATTGGCGAATTCGCGGCCGCACTTTCGGCAACGCCACAGGGCCGGTCTCGACGTCACGCCGGAGTGTCCTTCACCGCCACAAAAATCAGCTCACCGGGATAGGTCGTCCCGTATGCGCTCTTGTCATATCCGCCGTAGAGGTGGACCACGCGAAATCCGGCCCGGGCGAGGAGATGCTCCGCCTCGAACCGGAACAAATACCGCATCGGGAACCCATGAACCAGGCGCTCCGCGCGACCGTCGGGATGGGTCACCTGGTAGATCAGCTCGACGTGATTGACCTGGGCGAACCGGTCGTGCGACACAACCCGGTGGCTCCGGGCAACACGGCGGCCGTCGGGAAGCGAGAATTCGGGGCCCTCCTCGACTTCCTGCCCGACCGGCCGGTTCGCCAGGGCATCGAGCGACGGGTTGAAGAGATCGAGGATCAGAGTGCCTTCCGGAGTCAGGTGCCGGGAAATACTCCCGAGGCAGGAGAGCTGATCCTCCACGGTCACGAGATGCTGGAACGGACGAAACGGAATCGTAGCGAGCGGAAATACCCGACCGAGGTCGAAGCGGCGCATATCGGCCTGGATCAGCTCCACTCGGGCGCGCACGCCTGCCGGTTCGTCCTGAAGCCGCCGGCGACACTCCGTCAGCATGCTGGGGGAGAGATCCAGTCCGACGATGTCGATTCCGGCACGCGCCGTCGGAATGAGCACCCGGCCGGTGCCGCAGCCGACTTCCAGCACGGGGGATCCCGCGTTCCGAGCCGCGTCGACGAAGAAGCCCACATCCGGCCGATTGCGATACACTCCCACGTGGTCGTACAGGTCGGCGACCAGTCCGTACTCGTCCGCCTGCGGCCCTCTCATGGCAATCCGGCCACCTGGTCGGAGCCTTCGGGGATTCCTTCAAAGAGCACGGTGGAGAGGTACCGCTCGCCGGTGTCGGGCATCATCGCGAGGATGTGGCTCCCCTGGGGCGCGCTTGCGGCGACCTTGAGCGCCGCGCTGAAGGTGCCTCCGGAGGAGATGCCGCAGAAGATTCCTTCTCGCTTCGCCAGGTCACGGGCACACTCCACCGATTCGGCGTCCGAGACGGTGATGACCTGGTCGATGACGCTGCGATCCAGTACCTCGGGAATGAAATCCGGGGTCCACCCCTGGACCTTGTGAGGCTGCCACTCCTTCCCGCCCAGGAGCGCCGCCGCCTCCGGCTCGGCGACGATGATCTTGATCCCGGGCCTGGCGGTCTTGAGCACCTGCCCGGCGCCGGTGACCGTCCCGCCGGTGCCGTAGCCGGAGACGAAGTAGTCCAGCGGCAGCTCGGCGAAGTCGCGGAGGATTTCGGGGCCGGTGGTCTGGCGGTGATAAGCGGGGTTGGCCTCGTTCTCGAACTGGCGGGCCAGAAACCAGCCGTGCTGTTTCGCGAGCTGCTCGGCCACTCGCACCATGCCGGAGGCTCGCTGCGCCGCCGGGGTGAGCAGTACCTTGGCGCCCAGGAACCGCATCAGCTTCCGCCGCTCCACCGAGAACGAATCCGCCATGACCGCCACGAACGGATATCCCCGCGCGGCGCAGACCATGGCGAGCGCAATTCCGGTGTTGCCCGAGGTCGCCTCGACTACCGTCTGCCCCGGACGGAGGGTGCCGTTCCGTTCGGCATCATGAATGATGGCCCATGCCAGCCGATCCTTGACCGACGCCATGGGATTGAACGCCTCCAGCTTGACGAAGAGGTGGATTCCCGCGGGCGCGAGGTGATTGATGCGCACGATGGGCGTGCTGCCGATCGTGGAAATGATGCTGTCGTGGATCATACGGTTCTCCGGATAATCTCGGTGTAGGCCTCTACCGACGCCTCGAGGAGCGAGACGCGGCAGTATTCGTCGGTCTTGTGCGCCATCTGCGGCTCGCCCGGCCCGAGGATCACCGTCGGCGGATTGCCGAACGCCGCGGTCAGGACCGAGGCGTCGGTGAAGTAGGGAACTCCTGCCGGAGCCGGGCGCTCCCCCAGGACTCCTTCCATCACGCGAAACACGCTTTGAATCCACGGATGCGCAGGATCCGTCTCGACGCTGGCGGCGCCTTCGAGACGCGCGATGCTCACGTCGTCGCCAAGCGCGGCGCCCAGCCGCGCCAGCACGGAATCCTCGTCCTGACCCGGCACCAGTCGGATGTCCACTCCGATGGAAGCGGCATCGGCAACGGAGTTGATGCTCGCGCCTCCCACAATGGTTCCGATGTTGAGGGTCGGAGCGCCGAGGAGCTCATGAGCCGGAACGCCGAAGTCGAACCCCTGCAGCAGCCGGATCACCTCCGCCATCCGGTGAATCGCATTGACCCCCTGTTCCGGCATCGATCCGTGCGCGGCGATTCCACGGGTCGAGATACGGTAGCGCACGCACCCCTTGTGGGCGATCACCGGCCGGTTCGCCGTGGGCTCTCCCACCACCAGGGCGCCGACCCGGCCCCGGAGCTCCACGCTCGAGGCCAGGTGCCGGGCGCCCTCGCAGGAGGTCTCCTCCCCCGCGGTGATGACCAGCGTCACGCCCGCTCTCCGGCCGGGCACTCCGGCATGCCGCACCGCCGTCACCACCATCGCGGCCACCGCCGCCTTCATGTCGGATGCGCCGCGGCCATAGAGGCGGTCGTTCACGACCTCGCCGCCGAAGGGGTCATGGACCCAGGGCGCGGCTCCGAGCGGAACGGTATCGAGATGGCCGGTAAAGCCGATGGGGGGCCGCTCGTCGTTGCCGGCCAGTGCGGCCAAGAGCGTGGTGCGACCGGGGGCAAACTCGAAATACCGGGTCTCATAACCCGCGACGGCGAGCAAGTCCCCGAGGAGGTGCGCCGCCGGCGACTCGCAGCCCGGCGGGTTGATCGTGTCCAGCGCAATGAGGCGCCGGGCCAGCGCCAGCGTCTCCGTTCCGGATCCTCCGGTAGTCACCGGATCTGGAAGGTCATCGTGGCCCAGTTCGAGACGTAGTCGGTGACTCCACCGACGACCCGCTCCATCGAAATGAATTTGACATAGTAATGGCCTGGCCGGGGAAGGCGGATGGTCGCCACCCCGTCCGGTCCGGTACGCACCGACTGAGACGGAAGTCTGGCATTGCCAGGGGTCCGGCCACCGGCGAGTAAAGCGAGGCCCGCCGCCGCCGTGCCGTTGACGAGGGCACGAACCCGGAGGGTCCCACCCGGCTTCACCGAGTAGGGATTGTCGAGCGGAATCAGCTCGGCGGGATAGCCGAGCACGGCGGCATAGCCGTCGCTGCGGTCGTTACCTATCTGGAGGATCGCCTTCACGTGCTTGGCGTAGCGCTCGCTGGCCGAGTCGGCGCTGATCCCGGCCACCCTGCGGGCATCGATGACCTCCGTGAGTCCTTCTTCCTTGAGATAGGCGGTGAATTCCTTGCCGCTGAGCTTGAGCTGGTTCGGGCGGGTCGATACGCCGAATACCGAGGTACCCGGTGAGCCGCTCTCGATCCGGAAGAAGGTGCTGTCGCCCCGCGCGGTCACGGTGGCCGTATCGTAGCGGGTTCGGTCGTGCGCCGTCATGAGGCTGATGTCGGCGATCCGGTTCCGGTCGATGGAGTTTTCGCTGGTGCTGTAGGTGCCGTTGAGCAACGGCACGGTGACTGCCGCGTTCGGCGGAAGGAAATGCGAGCGCGGTTTGAGAAACATCTCATGCGCACTGAGGATGGTGGCGATCCCGAGGCTGAGCCCCGCGAGCGTGGCGAGCGATTTACGCATGGCACTCCTCCGTCGGAACGGGTCCGGGTCGCTGCAATCTACCGAAGGATTGCGCTCGGAGGCCGACTCAGGAGGCGAAGCCCGGGAGTCACCGCTGCCGCGAGGGCCAGGACCATCGGGAATCCCGCGGCCCGGAGCAGGACCCCGGCGTCCATCAGAGGGATTCCCGGCATCGATCGAGCGAGGGTCGGGGCGACGACGATCGCATAGAACACCAGTCCCAGCGCTCCGCCCATGACGGCGACCGCCGCGGTTCGCAGCACCACAAATCCGGCCATCCTGAGGCGGGATGCCCCGACCCCGCGCCGGAGCGCGATTTCCCAGGCCATCGACTCCGACCACATCCGAGCGGTTGCGGCCGTCCCGATCAAGGCCATCGCCAGCACCAGGAGCGCGGAGACCCCGAGGCTGGCGCCGATCCAGCGGCCGGCTCCGGCCTGCGGCGCGCGGTGCTCGGCCATGGTGCCGAGTCTTGCGACCGACTTCCAGAGTGCGAGCCTGCGCAGGGTAAGCAGAATGGCTCCGCCGGGCGCTTCACTGGAGTGGACCAGCAGCTCGGTCTGGGCAGGCGGGTGCTGCAGGACGCTCAGGTAGAGTGTCTCTCTCGGCTGGATCGTGCCCCCGATGACGACAGCCCGCTGGTCTTCCACGATCCCGATGACTCGATAGGGGGTCTTGGGCCACCCGGGACCCAGGAAAATGTCCCGGCCCAGGGCCCGGCCGCCTTCGAAGTATCGGAGCGCGAGGTGCTGGTTCACCACGGCGACGCGAGGCGCTCCCGTGGTGTCGCTGTCCGCAAAGGTGCGACCGGCGCTCACCTCGATGCGGTGAGCCCGGAAGGTGTCGGCGCTTACCGCGTGCGCCACCACGGGAAAGTGGGGCCAGCGAATCAGAATCTGCCCAAAGACACAGCGGCCACAATCGGTGGTGACCTCGTCGGTCGTGCCAAGCCCGAGCGACGCGCCTCCACTGGTCAGGCTCGCCTGGGTCACGCCGGGAAGCGCGGCAACTGCGCGCAACAGTGTTCCGTAACGCGCTGCTCGCTCGGGGGCCTCTCCCGCGCCGGAGTCGATGCGAAAGATTTCCGCGGAAGCGGAGCCGGTGAGATGGCCGGGCAGGGAGGTCGGGGCGGGATGGGCAAGGAGCGCGGCCGCTCCCATGAGAAGCGCCACGCTCACGGCCACCTGGTAGGTGGGGACCTTGAGACCGACCTCCTGGCTCGGCGGTTCGACCAGATCCCGCCCGGAGACCAGTCGGAGGGACGTCAGACCGGCGGCGCCGAGGACCGCCGAGAGCGCCAGCACCGTCGATGGAGCCGCAGCGAAGAGGACCGTTGCAGGTCCGGGCCAGAAGTGGCGCGCCACGGAGAGCAGCGCTGCCCCAAGGGCCAGCCCCATCAGAAGCGCGATCATGGCCAGCACGACGGTTTCGAGGCAGAGGGACAAGACGATCTGCCGGAAGGATGCCCCGACCGCTCGACCAACTCCCGTTTCCAGCGCCCGCCCGCGGGCCGTCGCGGAGTAACAGGAAAAAATCGAGATGCCGGCCACCGCGAAGCCGATCCAGGCGAGCCCCGAGAGCAGCGAGAGCAGCTCGCCCAGCGATTGACTCTGGGTCTGGGAGGGAGCCCACGCGGTCTCGGTCCACATCAGTGCGGGGCCGGCCCCAGGGATAGCCGGAAGTGCCAGCGCGGGCTCCGGGCTCCGCCCGCCGTGAGCCAGTGACCGGCTCGGCGTCAACAGGGCGACGGCGAGGATGCCAAGCACTACGACCGCCACGACACTTCGCCAGTGGGTCCGCAGGCGCAGGGCCACCGGCGCGGTGATCGTGACGACCAATCGAGTGCTCATGTGGATCCCCCGGGACACAGGCAGAACATCCAGCCGCGGCGCCAACCCTTGCCGGATGACCAAACCTAGCAGAGCGGTTCGAGCAGCTCCACGATCTCGGGGTGTTTTCGGCGAGTTGCCCAGGCCAGAGGGGTCGCCCAGGGGGGATCGTCGGGCAGGCTCGTCCTGGCGCCCCGGCTCAGGAGGAGCTCGACCATGCGGATCTGGCCGAACTTGGCTGCCCACGCCAGCGGCGTCGAGCAGAGGTCCTCGTCACGCGCATGCAGATCGGCACCATGGTCGATGAGAAGGGCGGCCTTCTCCACATTTCCTTCGCGGGCGCACTGGTGCAGCGGGGTGATGAGCAGCCAGTTCGGATGGCTCGGGTTCATCCCGTGCGCGAACAGCAGCTCGGTGAGCTCGCGGGTCTTGGCGGTGCAGGAGATGCGCCTGGGAAGATCCGGCTGGTATTTCAGCATCAGGCGGACGAACTCCGCACTGCCATTTCCCGCCGCGTTGCACAGGGCTTCGGGATTGTCGGCCAGGGCGGGATTGGCCGCGAAGATGGTTTCCGCGGCCTCCAGGTCGTTGTAGTACGCCTGCAGCCCCACATC
>Ga0075429_100000287_pt1 | contig 35551 bp, 33 predicted proteins | sample RhiMetdeltSRZDD3_FD_75295 | JGI IMG/M metagenome (GOLD analysis project Ga0075429, IMG submission 75295) | Populus rhizosphere microbial communities from Tennessee, USA - Rhizosphere MetaG P. deltoides SRZDD3 | ecosystem: Host-associated > Plants > Roots > Rhizosphere > Soil | place: USA...
CGAGCTCGCCGAGGTGGAACACCTTGCGGCCCATGCGATCGAGCAACGGACGCACGCGCTCGACATCCTGCGCCGCACCGCCGGCCATGAACACGAGCTCGGCAGCCTGCGCACCCCATTGCGCGCCGGATACCGGCGCATCGACCATCGCGACGCCGTGCTCTTTCAGCGCGAGGCCGGTCTTCTCGGTGATCCAGGGCTCGGACGAGGACGTATCGAGCAGGAGGGCACCCCGCTTGAATCCGTGCACCAGCCCGAGCTCGCCGAGCGCGACCTGCTGGACGACTTCGCCATTCGGCAGCATCGTGATGACGATGTCGCTGCGCTCTGCCACCTCGGTCGGCGAGCCTGCAACCGCGCCCACGCCCGCGAGTCTGCGGGTGGCCTCGCTGTCGATGTCGTACAGCGTCAGCGGATGACCTGCCTTTGACAGGTGAGTCGCCATCGGCGCGCCCATGACGCCGAGGCCGACAAAGCCGACTCTCGGAAAAATAGGGACGGACCCCATTTTCCCTAGATCGTCATCTCGAGGACGTAGAGCCCGCCGATGTGCCGGTCGACCGTGTAGACGATGCGCCGCTCGTCGACGTAAACGTCGTTGAGCTGCACCGCGCCCGTGCGCGCGCCGTTCGGCGTCTCCGGCACGAACGACGCGACCTCCTGCGGCTGATAGGGATTGAGGACGTCGTATGCGCGCACGCCGGCGTTGAAAAACGTGCCGATGACGATCTGCTCCGAGCGCCACGAGCCCGGCACCGGCAGGTTCTCGTGCAGATTGTGCGCGCCGAAGCGTCCGCCGCGACGCACGAACTCCTGGTAGGGCGGAGCAGGCAGCGTCGCGATCGGCACGAGGTTCGTCTCTACCCGAGCATCGACGACCCAGACGAGCTTCGGCCAGTCTGCGCCGGCGTCCATGACGGCTTCGTCGGCGACGATCAGCAGGTTGCGGCCGAGTAGTGGCAGCACCGTGTGCGTGAAGCCGTTGAACGGCGGCGAATAGCGCCAGTGGGAAACCAGCTTCGGCCGTGACTTGTCCGAGATGTCGAGAATCATCGCGCCGCCGTCGATGTAGCCGACATAGGCGCGCTCCGGCCGCGCGGGAAAGACGTTCGTGTTGTGGGCGCGAAAGCCCTTGTCGAACTTTCGTTCGAGGCGCTGCGGAGGCGGCGCGTCGTCGCCCTCGCGCGTTCCCGGCAGCCACCAGCGGCCGATCTCGGAGGGCTTCGACGGATTGCGTACATCGACGATGCGGTAGAACTGGTCGTCCTTCTGGTTGCGCGGCTGGAAGTCCGCCGCGCCGCTCGACATGTGAATCGTCTCGCCGTCGACGAACCAGAGCACGTGCACCCCGCGCGAATGGGTGCCCGAGCAATCGAAGTGCGTGATCAGCTTCGGCTCTTCGGGCGTGCTCACATCGAACAGCTCGAACCCGGCCGGCTTCATCCCGGGACTGCTCGCCTGGTAGGCCACCGCGAGCGTGTCGCCGACCACGTCGAGCGAATTGGAGCGCATCTTCGCGTGCGGAAGCTCGGTCTGCACGACGACGCGCGGCGCGCGCGGATCGGTGACGTCGACGCCGGTGAAATTCTTCGGCGCCGACTCGTGGGCGAGCCACAGGATCCTGCGCCCGCCCTTGGCGAGCTGCAGGCCCATCCCTTCGCCCATTCCGCCGAAGCCCTGGAGCTCGTGGTGCGCGAGCAACCGCATGTTGTACGAATGTGCAGAGGCCATTACGCTAGGGTACTGTCGGAGGATCGCATGCTGCAAGCCGGAGGAGTGATGATGCGCGCGGTGTGGTTGCTGCTGTCAGCCGTCTTTTGCGTCCCGGCAGTTGCGCAGACCTATCCGGCGAAGCCGGTGAGGCTGATCGTCACCTATCCGCCGGGCGGCAGTTCGGACCTGATGGCGCGGGTGTTCGGCGCCAAGCTCGGCGAGTTGTGGGGCCAGCAGGTGATCGTCGAATCGAAGCCCGGCGCCGCCGGCTCGATCGGCATGGAATTCGCCGCCAAGCAGCCGCCGGACGGCTACTCGTTCGTGATCGGCAACCTCGGTCCGGCAGCGGTGAACCCGCTGCTGAGCAAAGTCCCTTACAGCGTTGAAAAGGACTTCCTGCCGATCTCGCTGATCTCGACCGGGCCGAACGTGCTGGTCGTGAATTCCGCTTGGCCGGTCCAGTCGCTACCTGAGGTCCTCGCGTTCGCCCGCGCCAATCCCGGAAAGCTTTCCTACGGCACCAGCGGCCCGGGCAGCGTCTCGCACCTGAGCAGCGAGATGCTGAAGAACCTCACCAAGGCAAACGTGGTCGAGATTCCGTACAAGGGCGGCGTGCTCGCGGTGCAGGACCTGCTCGGCCAGCAGATTCATTTCATCTTCTCCGACGCGTTGCCGGCAATGCAGCACATCCGCGCCGGGAAGTTGCGGGCGCTGTGTGCTACCGGGCCACAGCGCTTTGCGCTGCTCGCGGATCTTCCGACCTGCGACTCGGCGGTCCCGGGCCTGGTCGCCGTGAACTGGTGGGGGGTGCTGATGCCGGCCGGAACGCCTCGCCCGATCGCCGATAAATTTCATGCCGACATCGTCAGAGTGATGCAGGATGCGGGCGTAAAGGCGAAGTTCGCCGATCTCGGCGTCGAGGCCGTCAGCAGCACGCCGCAGCAGTTCGCTGCGTTCATCAAGGCCGAGATGGACAAGTACGCGCGGCTGATCAAGGATGCCGGTATCAAGGCGCAGTAGGAGGAATCGGTGAACCCAATTGGCGTAGCGATCATCGGCACGGGCTGGTGCGGAGGCATCCGCGCCGAAGCGTGCGCCGCCCATCCACTGGTCAAGAGCCTGCATCTCGCCGAAGTCCGGCCGGAGCGGCTCGAAGAAATGCAGCGCGCGACCGGTGCGGCGAGCGCGGTGACCGACTACCGCGAGCTGCTCGGCTCGGCCGCGATCGAGGCCGCATACGTCTGCGCAACCCCGGAGACCACGCATTTTCCGATTGCACGCGATTGGCTCGCCGCGGGCAGGCACGTGTTCCTGGAGAAGCCGATTGCGATGACGCTTGCCGAGGCCGACGAGCTGATCGCGCTCGCGCGCAGGAACGAGGTCAAGTTCACGATCGGCTACTCGCAGCGCTTCAATCCGAAATTTGCCTACGTGCATAGGGCGCTGCGCGACGGCACGATCGGCAAGCCGGTGAGCGCGCTCGTCAGCCGCCACATCACGCGCGGGCTGGGCAAGAAGATCAGCGGCCGCGTGCGGCTCTCTCCCGCGGCGATGGAGGCGACGCACGATCTGGACTTCGTGCTCTGGTGCCTCGAGCCGGCGAAACCCGTGCGGGTGTATTCGCAGGCGAACTACGGGGCGATGCAGGCGGGCGCTGCAGCGGGGGCGAAGATCCCGGACACGCAATGGCTCACCGTGACGATGGACAGTGGCCTGTCGTTCGTGATCGGCGCGGGCTGGAGCCTGCCGCCGGGCTATCCGAACTTCTCCACCACATGGATCGAGATGGTCGGAACCGAAGGCGCGGTCATGGTCGACGACAGCCACCGCGACGTAGTCGTCAACACGCTCAAGCACGGCATGCAGCTGCCGATGTCGAGCATGCCCGGCGAGCGCGTCGAGCACACGTTCGCCGGACCGATGGCGGCCGAGACGATTCACTTCCTCGAAGCGTGCGCGCTCGATCGTCCGGTGATGGTGACTCCGGAGCACGCGCGCATGGTCATGGAGGTCTACATCGCCGCCGACCTTTCCGCGGAGCGAAACGCAGCCGTGGATCTGCCGGAAAGCAACCAGAGGCAACCCGAAGGCCTGCGCAAGACAGGCTAGAAGCAGATGAAGAGGAGCGGCATGACGATTCTCAGAATGCTGTTATGGCTTGCGCTCGTCCCGGCGACCGCGCTCGCGCAGCAGAACTATCCAACGAAGCCGGTGAAGATGGTCATTCCGTTCGCGCCGGGGGGCGCATCGGATTTCGTCGGAAGGATCGTGCAGCCGAAGCTCTCGGAACTGTTGAACCAGCAGCTCATCATCGAAAACCGACCGGGGGCTTCGGGCAACATCGCGGTCGAGGCCGTGGCGCGGTCCGCGCCCGACGGCTACACGATTTTCCTCGGCAACAGCGGGTCGATCGCGATCAACCCTGGCGTGTTCCCGAAGCTGGCAGTAGACCCGTTGCGCGACCTGGCCGCGGTGACGCAGATCGTCGACGTGCCGGGCGTGCTCGTCGCGCATCCGTCCTTCCCGGCGAACACCGTCAAGGATCTGGTGGCGTACGCAAAGGCGAACCCCGGCAAGGTCAACTATGCGTCGCCCGGAAGCGGCAGCCAGAACCGGCTCGAGACCGAGCACCTGCGCAAGATCGCGGGCCTCGACATGGTGCATGTTCCGTACAAGGGAGGCGCCGGGCCAGCGGTCGCCGCGCTCGTCGCCGGCGAAACCCACATCATGTTCGTGACCGCATCCTCGGCGATGCCGATGATCAAGAACGGGCGGCTGAAGGTTCTCGCGGTCACTGCGCCGAAGCGGATCGCGCCATTGCCCGATACGCCGACGATGCAGGAAGCAGGCTTCTCGGGCTTCGATTCCGGGTCCTGGCAGGGCATCTTCGTTCCGACCGGTACGCCGCCCGAAGTCATCCATCGACTGTTTGTCGCGCTCAGGGAGACCATGAAGTCGCCGGACGTGATCGAGCGTCTGGGGCGCGGCGGCGTCGACGTCGTGTTCAGCGATTCGCCCACGGCGTTCACAGCGTTCGTCGGCCAGGAGTCGCAACGCTGGGCGAAGGCGGCGAAGGAAGCCGGCGCGACGGTCGACTGAGCGCCGGCGATGGTGAACGTCGCCGTGGTGGGGCTGGGGTGGTGGGGGAGGATTGTGGTTGATCTTCTCCTCAACAGTCCGCGCTTCCACGTCGTCGCAACCGTCGACGTGAATGCGGACGCTGCAGGTTTCGCCCGAGAGCGAAAAATCATGCTCTCGGGCGATCTGGAAAATGCATTGACTGACGAGCGCGTACAGGCGGTGATCCTCTGCACGCCTCATTCGCAGCACACGGATCAGATCGGCCGCGCGGCCAACGCGAAGAAGCACGTCTTCTGCGAGAAGCCGCTTTCGCTTTCGCGTTCCGACGTCTTGCGCGCGATTACGGCCTGCAACGAAAACAGAGTCGTCCTCGCGGTCGGTCATGAGAAGCGCTTCGAGCCGCCGATCCAGGAGCTGATGCGCCTTGCACGCTCGGGCGAGCTTGGCACGCTGCTGCAGATCGAAGCCAATTTCAGCCAGGACAAATTCCTTTCGCTGCCCGCAGATAACTGGCGGCTCTCGAGCAGGGAGGCGCCCGCCGGACCGATGACGGCGACGGGCATCCACCTGCTCGACCTTTCCGTAGCACTGCTGGGACCTGCAGACCGCGCGTTTGCCAGCGTCCGCCAGCTTGGCAGCCACCTCGTCAACGGCGACACGCTCGGCGTGCTCGTCACCTTTCGCAGCGGCGCGAACGCGCTGCTGAGCGCGATGCTCGCGACACCCTTCGTCGGACGGTTCGCGCTATTCGGCAATCGCGGCTGGGTCGAGGTGCGCGACAAGGCGCACCCGGAGGCGCCTGAAGGCTGGGCGCTGACGTCTTGTGCGCGCGGAGAAAAGCCGCAGGTGCGCGACTATCCGCCAGCACGAGCAGTGCTCGCCAATCTCGAGGCGTTCGCGGACGCTGTCGAGGGCCGCGCGCCGTACCCGGTGCCGCAGGAGCAGATGATCGCGAACATCTCGGCGCTCGATGCGGTGTTTCGCTCGGCCGGGAGCGGTCGCGTCGAGGCCGTAGAGAACTAGAGCGGGGAGCGGATGAGACTCGGGACGTTCATGATGCCGTTGCATCCGCCAGGCCGGCAGCCGTGGCAGACGTATGCAGAAGATCGCGAGGCGATCCTGCTTGCCGACCGGCTCGGCTATTGCGAGGCGCTGGTCGGCGAGCACGTGACCGACCTCGCGGAGAACGTGACGTCGTGCCTGATGTTCCTTGCGAGCCTGGCGCACGACACGAAGGACATCGTGCTCGGCAGCGGCACGATCAACATGCCGAACTCGCACCCGGCCGCGATCGCGGCGCAGGTCGCGATGATCGATCACCTGCTGCGCGGACGCTTCATCATGGGCATCAGCCCGGGCGGGCTGATGTCGGACGCCGAGGTGTTCGGCAACTACAAGAAGGACCGCAACGCGATCTTTCTCGAGTCGATCAATATGGTCCTCGACATCTGGGCGAAGGACACGCCCTACGAGTTGCACGGCAACTTCTTTCATGTAACGACCGAGAACACTTCGATCCCGGAGATCGGGCAGGGCTCGATCCTCAAGCCTTACCAAAAGCCGCATCCGCCGATCGTGGTGACCGCCGTCGCCCCGCACTCGAAAGGCGTCACCGAGGCGGCAAAGCGCGGCTGGACACCGATCTCGGCAAACTTCCTGCTTCCGGAGTGGGTGGCCTCGCACTGGCCGCGCTATGTGGAAGGCTGCGAAGCCTCCGGCCGCAAGCCGCTGGCTGCCGACTGGCGCATCGCGAAATCGATCTTCGTCGCCGACGACGACAAGGTCGCGAAGCGCTATGGCCACGGACCTGAGGGACCGTACCACTTCTACTTCAAGCAACTGATCCGCAAGCTTGTCGGGCTCGGCGGCCGCGGCAATCTCTTCAAGCTCGATCAGAATGAGCCCGATGCGTCGATTACCGCCGACACGATGACGCCGCGCCTGGTCATCGCGGGTGGCGTGAACAGCGTCGTCGACCAGATCCTCGCGTTGCGCGAGAAGGTCGGCGCGTTCGGCACGCTCTACTATCCGTGCCACGATTGGGTCGACCCGCAGCTCGCGAAGCGCTCGATGGAGCTGATGGCCGAGCAGGTGATGCCGAAGGTCAATGCTGCCTTGAGGGAGTAGAGAAATGATGTATTCGTGCGCCCCGGGTTCGCGGGGCTCAGCCGCAGTAGTGAAGTCGAAGCGCCGCAAGAGCCTGCGCGTCGATATCCATTGCCACTACCTCAATCCCGAGGCGGCAGCGAAGGTCGCACCGTTGAATCCGGCGCAGCACGAGGCGCAGATCCAGTTCGCGAACGCACTCACGCGCGAAGTAAACGTCAAGCAGATGAAGGAGCGCGGGCCGAAGCTCTCCGACATCGCGCTGCGCCTGAAGGAGATGGATCGGATGGGCATCGATATCCAGGCGGTGTCGCCCTCGCCGAACCAGACTTACTACTGGACCGAAGCGGGTCTCGGGAGTGAGCTCGCACGCGTCGTCAACGACCGGATCGCCGAGATCGTCGCGAAATGGCCTGACCGCTTTGTCGGGCTGGGAACCGTCCCGTTGCAGGACGCCGGGCTCGCGGTGGCGGAGCTCGAGCGCTGCGTGAAGCAGCTGGGCCTGCGCGGCATCGAGATCAACGGCAACGTCAACGGCTTCGAGCTCACCGACAAGCTGCTCGGCCTCGACAAGGTCTTCGCCAAGGCCGAAGCGCTCGGCGTGCTGATCTTCATGCACCCGACCGGCTTCACGCACGGCCAGCGGCTGCTCGACCATTACTTCAACAACGTGATCGGCAACCCGCTCGAGACCACGGTCGCTGCGAGCCACCTGATCTTCGACGGCGTCATGGAGCGCTACCCGAAGCTCAAGGTCGTGCTGCCGCACGGCGGCGGCTACCTCGCGCACTACTGGGCGCGGATGGACCACGCCTGGCGCGCTCGGCCGGATTGCCGGACCGTGATCAGGAAGAAGCCTTCGACCTACCTGGAGAAATTCTATTTCGACACGATCACGTTCGACCAGACGATGCTGCGCCAGCTCGTGGAGCGCTTCGGTGCCGACCATGTGCTGCTCGGCACCGACTACCCGTACGACATGGGCGTCGAGCAGCCGGTCGAGTTCATCGGCGGAACGCCAGGGCTCTCGGCCGCCGACAAGGAGCGCATCATGGGCGGGAACGCCGCCCGGTTGCTGAAGATTAACTACAATAGCCGCACAAGGAGGAGGTCATGATGTTCGGACGATTCTTGCGGTACGCGGCAAGCGCGCTCGCGTTTGCGGCATTCAGCGGCCTTGCGCTCGCGCAGGGACCGGTCAAGGTGGGCATGAGCATGCCGCAAACCGGCCCGCTCGGCGCCGGCGGCAAGGCGGCGCTGCTCGCGCTGCAAATATGGGTGGAGGACGTCAACAAGAAAGGCGGCCTGCTCGGACGCAAGGTCGAGTTCATCGTCTACGACGATCAGACCAACCCCGCGCTCACGCCGTCGATCTATACGAAGCTGCTCGACGTCGACAAAGTCGACCTGCTGATCGCTCCGTACGGCACGGTTCCGACCGCGCCGATCATGCCGCTCGTCAAGCAGCGCGGGCTGCTGCTGATGGGCAACTTCTCGTTTCAGGTGAACCGCACCGTGCGCCACGACATGTGGTTCAACAATTCGCCGTGGAACGACGCACGCAGCTGGTCGCAGGGCTTCTTCGAGGCCGCCGACAAGCTCGGAGGCGCCAAGACGATTGCGTTCCTCGCCGCCGACCAGGAGTTCGCGCAGAACCTCGCGAACGGCGCGAAGCAGATCGCGAAGAGCAAGGACCTGAAGACCGTCTACGAGCAGAACTATCCGCCGGCGACGGTCGACTTCTCGTCGATGATCCGCGCGATCCGTAACGCCAAGCCGGACATCGTGTACATCATGTCGTACCCGAACGATTCGGTGGCGATCATCCGCGCGGTCAACGAGATCGGCATCGGCCCCTCGGTGAAGCTCTTCGGCGGAGGCATGGTCGGGCTGCAATTCACGCCGATCATGGAGTCGCTCGGCTCGCTGCTGAACGGCGTGGTCAACTACAACTCGTACGTCCCGGGCGTCAAGTACCCGGGCATCGAGGAATTCCTCAAGCGCTACTCCGAGCGCGCGGTGAAGGAAAAAGTCGACCCGCTCGGCTTCTACCTGCCGCCGTTCAACTACGCGATCGGCCAGATCCTGGAGCAGGCCGTGACCGCGACCAAGAGCCTCGATCACAAGACGCTCGCCGCGTGGCTGCACAAGAACGAGGTCAACACGATCGTCGGGCCGATCCGCTGGGATGAGAACGGCGAATGGGCGAACCCGCGCGTCATCATGGCCCAGTTCCGCGGCGTCGCCGACAAGAACGTCGAGCAATTCCGTCAGCCGGGCAAGCAGGTGGTGCTGTTCCCACCCCAGTTCAAGACCGGCGAAGTGATGGGGCCGTTCGAGAAGATCCGCAAGTAGGCCGGGCGGACGCCATGAAACACGGCGCGGCGATCCCGCGCCGTTTCTTTCTCTAGCGCATGGAATTCTCTTTCGAGCTGCTGTTCGAAGCCGTGGTCTTCGGCATCCTGCTCGGGTGCTTCTACGCCGCGGTCAGCATCGGGCTCTCGGTCTCGTTCGGCCTGCTCGACGTGCCCCACGTCGCGCATCCCGCGATCATGGTGTTCGGCTCGTATTGCACGTTCGTGCTTGCGGGCCTGGGGCTCGATCCGATCGTCGCCGGAATCGTGCTGATGCCGCCGTTCTTCCTGCTGGGAATGGTCGTGTACCGGTTCTACTACGAAGCGTTCGAGAGGCGGGGAAGCGACGCCGGCGTGCGCGGCATCGCGTTCTTCTTCGGCGTCGCGCTGATCATCGAGGTCGGGCTGATTCTCGGCTTCGGCGTCGACCAGCGCACGGTCGAGGCGGCCTACATCGGCAAGGCGTTCTCGGTCGGTGACATGCGCATCCCGATGCGCTTCGTGGTCGCGTTCGGGGTCGCGCTGGTACTGATGACGGCACTGACGCTCTACATGTCGAAGACGTTCACCGGCCGCGCGATCAAGGCCGTGGCGCAGGACGAGCAGGCGCTGCGGCTGATGGGCGCCAACCCGATGCGCATCAAGCAATGGGCGTTCGGCATCGCCACCGGCGTGTCGGCGCTCGCCGGAGCGATGCTGATCATCATCGGTCCGGTCGAGCCCGCGCTGGATCGCGTCTACATCGGGCGCACTTTCGCGGTGGTGGTGCTCGCCGGACTTGGCAGCATGACCGGCACGCTCGCCGCCGGGCTGATCCTCGGCATCTCGGAATCCATCGTGCTGATGCACTTCGGCGCCTCGTGGGCGCCGGCGGTGGCGTTCGGCCTGTTGCTGGTCGTGCTCGGCATCCGCCCTCAAGGGTTGTTCGGACGGTGAGCGGGCGATGAGATTCTGGATCCTGGCGGTGGCGGTATTCCTGCTGGCGGTGCTGGCCGCCGTGATGCTGAAGAACGAGTATTACTTCTTCGCGGGGTACACCGTGCTGATGTTCGTCGTGCTTGCGACTGCCTGGAACATCCTCGGCGGCTATGGCGGCTACGTGAACTTCGGCACGCCTGCATTCTTCGGACTGGGCGCCTACACGGCGGCGGTACTGTTCAAGGCATTTGCGCTGCCGCTCGCGCTGCAGATCGTCGCGGCCGCGATCATGAGCGGCGCCCTCGGGTTCGCAGCCGGGCTGCTGACGCTCAGGCTGCGCGGCATTTTCTTCGCCATTGCGACGATCGCGCTCGTCGTCATCATGGAGACGCTGTTCATCAACTGGCGCTACGCAGGCGGCGCCACCGGCCTGCAGCTGCTGCGCCCGCCGCCGATCTGGCCTTTCCAGTCCTATACGACGATGCTGTTCGTGCTGATGGCCGGGCTGGCCGTGATGGCGGTGGCGATCGCACGCTACATCGAGATCTCGTGGATCGGCCGCGGGCTGCGCGCGATCCGCGACAGCGAGGAAGCCGCCGAAGCGAGCGGCGTGCCGACGCTGAAGCTCAAGGTGTTCGCCTGCACGGTCTCGGGCGCGTTGATGGGCGTCGCAGGCGCGCCCATGCCGATGTACCTGAGCTTCATCGAGCCGGCCTCCACGTTCAACCTCAATTATGCGATCGGCGCGCTCGCGAGCCCGATGATCGGCGGCACCGCGCACTACCTCGGACCGGTGATCGGTGCAGTGCTGCTCAGCTCGCTGCAGCAGATCGTTACCGTGACGATCTCGAACGAGGTGAACGTGCTGGTCGTCGGCGTGATGCTGGTCGTATTCGTGGTGGCGGCGCCGGACGGAATTCTCGGGCTGCTGCGGAAGATCCCATGGAAGCGCTCCTGAAGGTTCGCGACGTCTCCAAGCACTTCGGCGGTTTCACCGCGCTCGCCCAGGTCAGCGTCGAGATTCGCGCCGGCGAGCGCTTCGGGCTGATCGGCCCGAACGGCTCCGGCAAGACGACGCTGATCAACTGCATCTCGGGCGCGCTGCAGAACGACGGCGGCTCGATCGTGTTCGACGGCGAGGACGTCTCGGCGCTTCCTGCCTATCAGCGCACGCGGCGCGGCATCGCGCGCAGCTTCCAGATCCCGCGGCCGTTCTCCAGCATGTCGGTGCTCGAGAATCTCGTCGTTCCGCTCGAGTACGTCCGGCATCGCGGCACGCTGCACATTGCCGACACGCGCGCCGAAGCGCTCGAGATTCTGCGCATCGTCGGCTTGCACGACAAGGCGCAGACGCAGTCGAACCGGCTGACGCAGGTCGAGCTGCGCAAGCTCGAGCTGGCGCGCGCCATGGCGGCAAGGCCGCGGCTGCTGATCTCGGACGAGAGCATGGCGGGGCTGTCGGGCAACGAGGTCGACGAGGTGCTGGCAATTCTGCGCACGCTGAACGAATCCGGGATCACGATCATCATGATCGAGCACATCATGCAGGCGGTGATGCGCTTCTCGCAGCGCGTCGTGTGCCTCGACGCGGGACGGATCATCTGCGAGGGAACGCCCGAGCAGATCGTGCAGAACCCGGAAGTGCAGCGGGCCTACCTTGGCGCTTAAGCTCTCCGTGCGGGACGTCGAAGCCGGGTACGGCGCGGTGCGCGCGCTGCACGGCGTATCCGTCGAGATCCTGGACGGCGAGACCGTGGTGCTGCTCGGCACGAACGGCAACGGCAAGAGCACGCTGATGAAGTGCATCATGGGCATCGTGCGGCCCACGCGAGGGTCGGTGACGCTCGAGATCGACGGCCGCAGGCTCGATCTCGCGCAGCTGTCGACCGAAGAGATCGTCAACGCGGGCGTCGCCATGGTCCCGGAGGGGCGGCGCCTGTTCCCGAAGCTCACGGTCGAGGAGAACCTGCTGCTCGGTGCGTTCCGTCCGGCGGCGCGCGATCGCATCGCGCAGAACCTCGAGTTCTGCTACACGACGTTCCCGGTCCTCAAGGAACGCGTGCGCCAGCTCGCCGGATCGCTCTCCGGAGGGCAGCAACAGATGCTCGCGATCGCGCGCGCCCTCATGTCCTCGCCGAAAATGCTGCTTGTCGACGAGCCTTCGGTCGGGCTGTCGCCGCTGCTGGTCGTGCAGACGATCGACATGATCCGCGAGCTGAAGCGCGCCTACGGCCTGACGGTGCTGATGGCGGAGCAGAATTTCCACCAGGCGATCCGCATCGCCGACCGCGGCTACATCATCGTGCACGGCGAGATCGTGTTCGACGGCGGCACGGTCGCCGAGCTCGAGCAGAATCCGCTGGTGAAGCACTACTACCTGGGAACGGCTTGAACCAGTCGCTTCGCTATCTTCCGGTCACGCTGTTCGGCGCCGTGATGGGCCTTGCCGGACTGGCGCTGAGCGCGCGCGCGGCGGCGACCGCGCTCCCGGGAATCGTCCGGGCGCCGGCGTATTTCACCGAGCCGTGGGCCGCGCTCGGCGCGCTCGCATTCGCGCTGCTGTTTCCCGCGTACGTCGTGAAGTGGATTCGCTACCCGGCTGTGGCGCGCAACGAGTTCACCGATCCCGCACAGCTCGGATACTGCGCCACGTTGCCGGTCGGGATGACGCTGCTTGCCGGTGCGCTAGCGCCGTACCTGCCGATGCTCGCGGACGTTCTTTGGTGCTCGGGCGCGGCGCTGCTGCTGCTGTTCCAGGTCTGGGGCGTGCTGCGGCTGCTCGAGGGCGGTATCGATCTCGCGAAGGTGAACGGCGGCTGGATGATCCTCTTCATCGGCGGCATCGTGGTCCCCGGCGGGGGCATCGCGCTCGGACAGGACGAAGCGTCGCGCGCGCTGTTCGGCGTCTCGGCCGCCGCTACGCCGTTCGTCATGGGACTCGTCTTCTATCGCGCGGTGATCGCGCCGCCGCTTCCCGAGGCAGCCCGCCCGACCTGGTTCATCTTCCTCGTACCGCCGTCGCTGATCTACGCCCACGGCATCGCGTTCTTCGGCGAGCTCGCGTTCCTGGACAATTTCTTCTTCTTCGCCACGCTCCTCGCCGCGGCGCTGCTGATCTACGGCCGCGACGCCATGCGCTGGCCGTTCAGCGCCGCGTGGTGGGCCTTCACGTTCCCGCTCGACGCGTACGCGTACGCCGCCGCGCGCTACGCGCAGAGCCACCCGTCCGCGCTGTGGAAGGGCGTCGCCGCCGCGGCGCTGCTCGCCGCGACGCTGTCCGTGGTCCTCGCGCTGGCGAGGACGATCGCCGCGGCCGTGCGCGGGGAGCTGCTTGCTCCCGCTGCCACGCCTCGCAACGCTGCATCGCGAGCGGCGTGAACTCGGCCTGCGGCTCGTTGCCGCCGATGATGAACATCAGCAGGTGCTCTTTCGCCGGCTCGTCGTAGGTGACGTTCATGAAGCGCCGCGCGACGCCGACCGGGAACGAGATCACGTCGTAGGGATTCAGGTCGACCGATTGCTTCGCGCGGCCTTCGTTCCATTCGCAGCGCCAGCGCCCGGTCATCGCGATGAACGTCTCGTTGGTGTCGTGGTTGTGCATCAGCGGGCCCTTGCCGGGCTTCGCCTTGCAGTAGCCGAGATTGAGCCCTTCGGCGATCGGGATCGCCGGCATCGACGATGCGTCGTCGCCGACCGGTGAGGTGACCGAGGCCTCGTCGGACTTCGGCGGTTGAAAGCCGATGACCGCGTAGAGCGTGCGCCGGCATTCGGGCAGGGGGCTGTCCGGCAACCCGCCGTCCGAGCCTTTCAGCCTGCTGAACCGCGCCACGCGCTTCATCATGTCTGCACGCGACCAGGTGCGGATGTCCTTCCATGTGCTCATGTCTTCCTCCGTTGGCGCTTCAATCCGGCCATCGCTTCGAGTACCGCGCACACGGCCGCGGTGTCCTGCTGCGCGTATCCCCGTTGCATCGCGGCGGCATAGACCGTCGCCGAAGCATCGAACAGCGGAGTGCGCACACCCAGCTCCCGGGCGAACGCGCGGATGATCTTCAGGTCCTTCTGCCAGACCGCGTTCTTCATCGTCGCTCTGCCGTAGCGTCCGGCGACCATCATCGGTCCGCGCACCTGGAACATCCGCGAGGCTCCCGCTCCGTCGCCGACGACGCGCAGGATCGTCCGCGGGGCGAGCCCCGCCTTCATGCCGAGCACGAACGCTTCCGCCGCCGACACGTTGTGGATCGCCACCAGCAGGTTGGCGACGAACTTCATCTTGCTGCCGTTGCCGAACGCGCCGAGGAAGTAGTGCGAGCGCGCGAAGCCTTCGAACACCGGAACTGCCGCGTCGTACGCCTTGCGCGGCCCGCTCGCGTAGACCGACAGGTCGCCGGTCTTCGCTTGCGCCCCGGTACCCGAGAGCGGGCAATCGAGCAGCGTCATGCCGGCCGCACCGAGCACGGCGCGCGCGCGATGCTTGTCCTCGATCGGCAGCGTGCTGGTCTCGAGCACGATGCCTCCGCGCCGGCCGGTCCGCGCAAGCTCCGCCGCAACCCGATCGAGCGCTGCGACGCTCGGCAGCGACGTCAGAGCGACGCTCGTGTGCGCGACGACTTGTGTTGCTGATTGTGTCGCGATTCCGCCCGCGCGCTCCAAGGCCTTGCGTCGTGCGGGAAGCACGTCATAGCCGAACGTCTCGAAACCGGCCCGCACCAGGTTCGCCGAGATCGCCGAGCCCATGATGCCAAGGCCGATGACCCCGACGGATCTACTCATTCCAGACCCGCCGCGCAGTCTCGAGCGCGCGCTCGAGCTTGCGCCATTGCTCGTCTTCGCTGAGCAGATTGCCGGCGATGCCCGAGGCGAACCCGCATTGCGGGCTCAACGCGAGCTGATCCAAAGGGATATGGCGGGCCGCGTCGTCGATGCGCCTGCGCAGCTCATCCACCGTCTCGACGCGGCCCGTCTTCGTCGTGATCAACCCGAGCACTGCGGTCCGGCCTTTGGGCAGGTGGCGCAACGGCTCGAAGGTTCCGGCCCGCTCGGTGTCGTACTCGAGCAGCAGGCGGTCGTATTGCAATCCGCCGAAAACACGCTCGGCGATCGCGTCGTACGTTCCTTCGCGATGCCACATGCTCGCCCGGTTGCCGCGGCAGACGTGCAGCCCGAACACCGCCTTGCCCTCGAGCCCGGCGATGACCGCGTTGTCCGCGGCGATCGCACGCTCCAGGTTCTTCATCGGGTCTTCGCCTGCGGCACGCATGCGCTCGAGCGTTGCGGGATCGACATAGCCGGTGTAGCTCGGCTCGTCGATCTGCACGTAGTCGCAGCCCGCAGCGACCAGCTCGCCGACCATCTGCCGCTGGATCGCCACCACGTCGGCGAGGAATTCGTCGCGATCGCGATAGATGGAACGCGACCGCTCGAGATCGCACATCTGCGCGACCCGATCCGGACCCATCAGCGTAGCCTTGATCTTCCCCTTCGCCACCGAGCGCAGAAAACGGCATTCCTCGAGCGGGAAGCTGCGCTTCAGCTTCAGGCGCGCGGTCGCGGGCGCGCGGAACGAGACGACCGCGTCGTCGCCCTTCGTCAGCGGCCGCTCGTGCGGGGCAAGGTTCCCCGGATTCTGCAGGAAGTTCTTCCACGAGCCGCTCCACAGGTCCCAGCCCTCGACCTCGGAGAAGCTCACCTGCCAGTTCAACCGCCGGAATTCGCCGTCGGTCACGACCGGCAAACCGATCGCTTCCTGCCTCGCGACAACGGCGCGAATTGCGTCGTCCTGCGCGCGCCGCAGCGCTTCGGCCGAGAGCCGCGCCGCGCCGAACGCGAGGAACGCCGACTTGAGGCTTTCGGGACGCAGGAGGCTGCCTACGTGGTCGGTGCGCGCAGTTGCAAGGTCGTTCAACGCGGAGATCATCGTCTCATCCTGCGACCGGGGTCCGGCGCCGTCAAATTTGGTAATCTGGGGCATGAAGATCACGCTCGAGATCCCCGACCCGCTGTTTCACAAGGCCAAGTCTAAGGCAGCGGCGCGGGGCCAATCGCTCAAACAGCTTGTTACGGAAGCGTTGCAGGAGAAACTGGTGCGCGATACAGGCGGGCGTCGCGCGGAGCCACCGCCATGGATGCGAGGATTCGGCAAGCTGCGGCGGCTAAGCAAAGAAACGCGGCGCTTGCAGGCCAGAATCGACGGGCAGTTTGAGACCATCGAGGCCGAGGATCGGGCGTCTTCCCGACGCGGCGATAGAATCGGACCTCCAGCAAGGGGAGACCTGACATGAGAGTGGTTGCTTTGATCATTGCCATGGGCGTGGCCTGCGCCGCTCAGGCGCAGGAAAAAGTCACGCTCGGCATGAGCGGATGGACCGGCTTCCAGCCGCTCAAGCTCGCCGAGTACGCCGGCATCTTCAAGAAGAACGGCGTCGACATCGAGATCCGCATGATCCCGCCGGTGCAACGCTCGGCCGCGCTCGCTGCGGGTTCTCTGAACGCAGCGGCGACCACGGTGGACCAGCACATCGTCTGGACCTCGGCCGGGATCAACACGGTGCAGGTTGCGCTGATCGACAAGTCGAACGGTGGCGACGGCGTCGCGGTGCGGAACAGCATCGGCTCGATCAAGGACCTCAAGGGCAAGACGGTCAACGTCGATGGCCCTGGGACGGTGCAGCACTTCATGCTCTCGTACATCCTGGAAAAGAACGGCATGACGATGCAGGACGTGGTGCGCGTAACGATGGGGGCGCAGCCTGCCGCCCAGGCATTCGTCGCCGGGCAGAGCGACGCCGCGGTGACTTACGAGCCCTATCTTTCAACCGTCCGCGCGAAGCCCGACCAGGGCAGGATCATCGTCACGTCGAAGGACTACCCGGTGGTCGTCGACGTGCTCGTCTTCAAGAAGGATTTCATCGACAAGCACCCGAAGATCGTCAAGGCCACGGTCGACAGCTTCTTCGAGGCGCTCGACATGATCAAGCGCGAGCCGGCGAAGGCCTACGAGATGATGGGCAGCACGGTCAAGCAGCCGGGCGAAGCGTTCGCCAAGTCCGCCGCGTTCATCAGCTGGACCGACCGCGCTGCGAACAAGGCGTACTACGCCAACGAGCACAAGCCGTTCGTCGATTTCGCGGTGCGCGTGCTCAAGTTCAATCGCGTGATCCAGAAGGAGCCCAAGGCCGCGGACCTGATCGACCTGCGGTTCCAGTAGCCATTTGCTGGAGCCGCTGAAACCGGTCTCGCGCGGCGCCAAGATCGTCCTCGGCGCCGCGTTTTTCGTGCTGTTCTTCGCGGCGTGGGCGCTCGCCACGTTCGGCGGGCTGATCGACGGCATGTTCCTGAAGGATCCGCTCTACACACTGCGGATCGGCTGGGACCTGTTCGCCGAGTTCAACTTCATCCAGGACGTCGGCGTGACGATCTGGCGCGTGATCGGCGGCTTCATTCTCGCCGCGATCGTCGCCGTGCCGCTCGGCATCGCGATGGGCGCGTTCAAGCCGGTGGAAGCGTTCTTCGAGCCGTTCGTTTCGTTCGCGCGCTATCTGCCGGCGTCCGCGTTCATTCCGCTGCTGATCCTCTGGGCCGGGGTCGGCGAGACGCAGAAGCTGCTCGTGATCTTCATCGGTTCTGTGTTCCAGGTCATCCTGATGGTCGCCGTCATCGTCGGCTCGACGCGGCGCGACCTGATCGAAGCGGCCTATACGCTGGGTGCCGACTCCGCCGGCATCGTGCGGCGCGTGATGCTGCCCGGTGCGGCGCCGCAGATCGCCGAGTGCCTGCGCCTCGTGCTCGGCTGGGCGTGGACGTACGTGATCGTCGCGGAGCTGGTGGGCTCGTCTTCGGGGATCGGGCACATGATCATGGACAGCCAGAGATTGCTCGACACCGGCCAGATGATCTTCGGCATCTTCTGCATCGGCGTGATCGGGCTGGTGTCCGATCTGGCGTTCAAGTGGGCGAACCAGCGCCTCTACCCATGGGCTTTCTGAGGGTCGAGAGCGTTACGCGCACGTTCCCCGGGGTGGGCGAAGGCCCGCCGACGCAGGCGCTCGACCGGACCGATCTCTCGGTCGAGGACAACGACTTCATCTCGATCCTCGGTCCGTCCGGGTGCGGCAAATCCACGTTGCTGCGGATCGTGGCGGGGCTCGACGTGCCCACGAGCGGTCGTGTGATGCTGGACGGCGAGCCGGTCTCGCGGCCCGGGCCCGACCGCGGCATGGTGTTCCAGTCCTATACGCTGTTTCCATGGCTCACGGTGCGCCAGAACATCCTGTTCGGCCCGCATGCGACCGACGCAGTCGTCGACGCCCTGATCGGGCGCGTCGGCCTGCGCGGATTCGAGAATCATTTTCCGAAGATGCTCTCGGGGGGCATGCAGCAGCGCACGGCGCTCGCGCGCGCGCTGGCGAACGATCCCAAGATCCTGCTGCTCGACGAGCCGTTCGGCGCGCTCGACCACCAGACGCGCTCGCTGATGCAGGAGCTGCTGCTCGGGATCTGGGAAGCCGATCGCAAGACGGTGCTGTTCGTCACCCACGACATCGACGAGGCGATCTTCATGGCGAACCGCGTCGCGGTGATGTCGGCGCGCCCCGGGCGCATCAAGGCCGACGTGCGGATCGACCTGCCGCACCCGCGCCACTACACGGTGAAGACGAGCCCCGAGTTCTCGCGCTACAAGGCCGAGCTGACCGAGCAGATTCGCGCCGAGGCGGTGAAGGCGGCGCAAATGGAAAGCGTGTAAAAATAGGGACGGACCCCATTTTCTACAGAGCGAAATCATGCGTCCTTCCCTGGTTTTTGCCTTGGCGTCTATCTTCGTGTCGACGCTTGCCGTCGCGCAGAGCTACCCCGCGAAGCCGATCCGCATCGTCGTCGGCTACCCGCCCGGCGGCTCGGGCGATTTCACGACGAGAATCATTGCCGACGAGATCGGCAAGGAGCTCGGTGCGTCGCTCATCGTCGAGAACAAGCCGGGCGCCGGCGGCTCGATCGCGTCCGAATTCGTCGCCAAGTCCGCACCCGACGGCTACACGATCCTCAACCAGGGCAATCACGCGATCAACAAGAACCTCTACAAGAACCTCGGCTACGACGACAAGGATTTCATCCCGGTCTGCCGCGTCGCCGTGGGCACGACGATCATGGTCGTGAGCAACAGCTCGCCGTTCAATACCGCGAAGGATCTCATTGCATTCGCCAAGGCGAATCCGGGAAAGCTGTTCTCGGCGTCTGCGGGATTCGGCTCGGCGCCGCACCTGGCCTCGGTCGGCTTCGAGGCCGCGGCCGGAGTGAAATTCACCACGATCCAGTACAAGGGCGGAGGACCGGCGTCGCAGTCGCTGATCGCAGGCGATACCCAGGTGATGTTCGCCACCTCGCCCACGGTAATGGGCTTCATCAAGGCCGGACGGATGCGCCCGCTGCTGGTGACGCTGCCGAAGGGCTCGCCCTCGATTCCGGGCATCCCCGGCGGGAACGATGCGGGCGTGCCGGGCTTCGAGTCGACATTCTGGTTCGGTCTCTATGTGCCGGCGGGAACGCCGATGGACATCGTGCGCCGCCTGCACGCAGCGGCTGCAAAAGGGCTCGCCAAGCAGGAGATTCGCGACAAGATCGCGCAGCAGGGCATGGATGCGTCGCCTTCGGCGTCGCCCGAAGCGTTCGCGGCCGAGATCCGGGCCGAAGCGCCGATGTGGGAGCGCGTCATCCGCGAATCGGGCGCCAAAGTCGAATAAGGGAGACGACGATGATCTACGAAGTGCGAACCTACACGCTCAAGCCGCGCTCGCTGCCCGAGGTGCTGAAGCGATTCGGCGAGGCCTACGAGAAGCGCAAGGCGCTCTCGCAGCTGTTTGCGTTCTGGTACAGCGAGATCGGACCGCTCAACCAGATCGTGCATGTCTGGCCGTACAAGGACCTGGAGGAGCGCGGCCGCATCCGGGCCGAGGCCATCAAGGCGGGGATCTGGCCGCCGAAGACCGCCGAGTTCATGGTGACGATGCGCTCCGAGATCATGATCCCGTGGGGCGACGTGCCGCCCGTGGCCGGAAAAGTCGGGCCGTATTTCGAGATGCGCACCTACACCTACAACGCCGGCGACCTGCCGAAGATCCAGGCGAACTGGACGAAGGCGCTGCCGAATCGCCTCAAGCTCTCGCCACTGGTCCAGCTGTGGTACTCGGAGCTCGGCGGGCTGAATACGTTCGTGCATATCTGGGCCTACGCGTCGCTCGACCAGCGCATGGCGATCCGCAAGCAGGCGGTCGACAGCGGCCAATGGCCGCCGCCGCAGGGCGAGGGCGACAGCAGGTACGGTCTCGTCGCGCAGGAGAACAAGATCCTGCTCGCGGCGCCGTTCTCGCCGCTACAGTAGGTCGCGGCGAGGGCAGCTTGGCAGGGGACCAGCCGGTGGAGCAGGTCGCGCCGCTCTGGAACATCGCAGCGGTCGCGATCCCCGCGGCCGCCATCGTGATCGGCGTGCTGGTGCTTGCCGGCAACCGTGGAGGCGGGGGGGACTTTGCCGGCGCCCTCGGCGGAGGCGTACTCTTCGTTTTCGCCATCGCGGGTGCGTGCGTGATCGGTGAGATCGCGGCCTGGGTCGCGCTCGTTCGCGGCGAGCGGATGGCCTGGCTGACGATCCTCGGGATCATCGGCAACGGCGCGGTGATCGTTCCCGTTCTGCTGCTGTTACTGAAAGACTGAGGAGACCATCATGAGCCTGCTGACCCCCGAGGAACTCGAGAAACTGACCGGTGCCGAGACGCTGTTCGCGTCGCCGATTCCGGTGCAATCGCTGTCGAGCGACGAGTTCATGCCTGCGCCGCAAAGCGCGCAGCAGCGCGAATTCGAAACGCGCGTGAAGGCGATCGGCGCCAAGCTCGCGAAGCGCAACGGCATGACGAGGCGGCGCTTCTTCCAGTCCGCGGCCGGGATGGCCGCGGCGTTCGTCGCGATGAACGAGACCTACGCGAAGAACGCCACTCCCGTTTACGACGCGAGCCCCGCCGAAGCGGCGGATCTCAAGATGGCGCAGGCGCGCGCCGACGCGCTCAAGGATCAGTTCGTGATGGACATGCACACGCACTTCCTGCGCGAAGGCACGCCGATCCGCGCGTTCGTCGCGCAACGCGAGGCGGTGGGGAAGGCAGGCTGGAACCCGCTGCTCGTCGGCAAGCCGCAGACGATCGACGACCTGATGTTCCCGAACTACTTCAAGGAGATTTTTCTCGACAGCGACACGAAGATCGCCTGCATCAGCGGCTCGTATTCGGTGGACGAGAAGTTCTCGTTCCTGACGAACCAGATGAAGTTCGATGCGCGCGAGAAGATCAACAGGGAGGCCGGCACGCGGCGCATGTTCTCGCACGCGATCTTCACGCCGGGTTGGACGGGGTGGCTGGACAAGTTCGACGAGGAGAACGAGAAGCTGAAGCCGGATTCATGGAAGGGCTACACGATCGGCGACAACACCAACAAGCATCTCTCGAAGCATCCGTTCCGGCTGGACGACGAGAAGATCATGTATCCGTTCTACGAGAAGCTCGTGAAGACGATGGCGAAGTACCCGGACCGTCCCGGCCTGAAGAACGTCTGCATCCACAAGGGCCTGTTTCCGCCGTCGGTCGAGCAGCAGTTCCCGCACCTGCTCGGCTACTGCAACGTCAGCGACGTCGGCAAGGCGGCCAAGGACTGGCCGCAGCTCAACTTCGTCATCTATCACTCGGCGTACCGCTGGGTCGGCGGTCCCGGAGCGACGGCGGCGGCGGCGTGGGAGCAACTGCAACGCACCGGTCGCGTCGACTGGGTCACCGATCTTGCCGACATCCCCGGGCAGTACGGCGTAAAGAACGTCTACGCCGACCTGGGCCAGATCTTCGCCCACAGCAACATGGCCGAGCCGCGCCTGGCGGCGTTCATGGTCGGCGCGATGATCAAGGGCATGGGCGCGGACCACGTCTGCTGGGGAACGGACGCGCTCTGGACCGGCGCGCCGCAATGGCAAATCGAGGCGCTGCGCAGGATGGAAATCCCGGAAGAGCTGCAGAAGCGCTACGGGCTCGCGCCGATGGGGCCTGCCGACGGCCCGGTGAAGCGCGCCATTCTCGGCGAGAACAACGCGCGGCTCTACGGCGTATCGCCGGCGAAGCGCGCGGCGCTCGCGGAGGACAAGGTCGCGCGCTGCAAGGACATCTACGACCGGCACGGCGGCGAGCGCACCAACCTCGCTTACGGCTACGTGCTGAAGAAAGGCTGACCTAGTTCGGCGCTTCCAGACCGCGCTCGGCAAAGCTCCTGCGACCCGCGGGGCCGGACAGATATCGGATCCAGGCCTGCGCCGCCGCCGCATTCGACGTCCCGGCGATGAGCGCGGCGGTATAGGTCGTATACAGCTGCAGCTCGGCGGGCAGAGGCCCGACCAGCTTCACCCCTTTCACCGGCAGGATCTCGCTGATCTGGTGCACGACGAGGTCAGCCTCGCCTTTCGCGACTCGCTCCGCCGCGTAGCCGCCGGGCACCAGGACCGCTTTGGGCTTGATCGCCTCCTCGATCCCGAGGCGCGCAAGCACGCTGGCAAAATGCTTGCCGCTCGTGCCGCCCGCGGCCGGATCAATGTAAGCGACCGCGCGTGCCGCGAGCAGCGTCTTGCGGAAGGCTTCGACGCCGGAAATGTCGGGAAGCGGGGCGCCTTCGGCAACGCCGACGCCGATTCCAGTCCGGCCGAGCGGTGCGGCAGAGCCGGCTGCAACCGTGCCGGCTTTCTCGAGCTCCGCGATGACCGTCGAGGTCACGATCACTACGTCGGGGCGCTGTCCCTCCTTGAGCTTCGCCACGATCTGGCCAGCGGTGCCGTAATCGAAGCGGATCGTGTGACCTGATTCGCGCTGGAACGGCTCGATCAGCGGCACGACCGATCCGCGCGCCGCGCCTGCGCACAGCACGTGGATCTCCGCGGCGGATGCGGAGGCCATTGCGACGGCAAGCGCGACTGCTGGAAGGAAGTGTTTCGCCATGGAAGGACGCGGCCTGATGGTACTGTATTGCAAAGGAGGCGGGATGCGAGTCGCAGTGCTCGGCGCCGGTGCGGTCGGCTGCTATTACGGCGGGATGCTTGCTCGCGCCGGCCATCCGGTCACGCTGATCGGGCGCGCAACGCACGTCGAAGCGTTCCGCAGATCGGGATTGCATTTCGAGGCGCTGAAGTTCGAGGAGCAGATTCCGGTCGAAGCAAGCACGTCCGTCGAAGCCGTTCGCGGCGCGAAGCTCGTGCTCTTCTGCGTCAAGTCGACCGACACGGACACGGCCGCCGCCGCGATGGCGCCGTTTCTCGACCCCGGAGCGCTCGTCGCGAACCTGCAGAACGGCGTCGACAACGCGGAGCGCATCCAGGCGCGGATTTCGCAGCCGGTGATTCCGGCCTGCGTCTACGCCGCGACCGAGATGGCCGGGCCGGGGCACCTGAAGCATCACGGTCGCGGCGACCTCGTGATCGGAACGCTCGGTCGCGCGACCGCCGATGCGCTCGCGCAGGTCAAGGCGTGCTTCGAGGCGGCCGGCGTGCCGGTCGTCATCTCCGACAACGTGGCGAGCGAGCTGTGGGCGAAACTCGTGGCGAACTGCGCCTACAACGCGGTTTCCGCGATCTCGCAGTTGCCCTATGGGGTCATGATCGAGAGTCCCGGAGTGCGCGAGCTGATGCGCGACGTCACCGCGGAGGTGGTCGCCGTCGCAAAGGCAGACGGCATCCGCATGCTTCCGGATGTGCTCGAGCGGGTATACGGAATCGCGAAGGCGATGCCGACCCAGTATTCATCGACCGCGCAGGATCTCGCGCGCGGCAAGGCGACCGAGATCGACCATCTCAATGGCTACGCGGTCCGGCGCGGCGAGGCGCTCGGCGTGCCGACGCCCGCGAACCGGGCGCTGTGGGCGCTCGTCAAGCTGCTGGAAAAAAAATAGGGACGTACCCCATTTAATCGGGAACGATATTCGCGCGCTTCACCACCGGCGCCCACTTGACCGTCTCGCCCTTTACGAAATCTCGGAAAGCCTCGGGCGTACCTTCGATGACGGTGGCGCCGCTCCCGACCAGCGCCTGGCGCACCTTCGGATCCTGCGTCGTGCGGTGGAGCGCTTCGTTGAGGCGCATCACGACTGCGCGTGGCGTCGCCGCGGGTGCGACGAGCCCGAACCAGGCAGTGACCTCGTAGCCTTTCAGGCCGACCTCGTCGAGCGTCGGCAGATCGGGCAGCACCGGGGAGCGCTTCAGGCTGGTGACCGCGAGCGCACGCACCTTGCCGGAGCGGATATGGGGAAGCTGCGGCGGCAGGTTGTCGAACATCATCTGCGTCTCGTTCGCGAGCATCGCAGCCTGCGCCGGACCGCTGCCGCGAAACGGGATATGCACGATGAAGGTGCCGGTCATGGACTTGAACAGCTCCGAGGACATTTGCGGCGAGGTACCGTATCCCGGCGATGCGTAGTTGAGCTTCCCGGGATTCTTCTTCACGTACTCGATGAACTCCTGCACCGTTTTCGCCGGAATCGCGGGATTCACGACCAGCACGTTCGGCACCGTTCCGTACTGTCCCACGTACGCGAAATCCTCGATCGGCTTGTAGTTCAGCTTCGGATAGATCAGCGGACTGATCGCGAGCGACGGGTTCCCCAGCAGCAGCGTGTGGCCGTCCGGTGTGGCGCGCGCGACCGCTTCGGCGCCGACGTTGCCGCCGGCGCCGGACCGGTTTTCGATGATCACCGACTGGCCGAGCTCGGTCTGAAACCGGGCCTGGATCTGGCGCGCGACCAGGTCGATCAGCCCGCCGGGCGGGTAGGGCACGATGATCGTGACCGCACGGGTGGGAAACGTCTGCGCCTGCGCAGTCCCCGCTGCAAGCGCGGCTACACCGCAAAGCAATGCAAATGCGAATGACCTCATCGTCTTCATCGGGACCTCCTCCAGGGTGCGGAATGTAGCATGTGAAGTTTTGCGGCTCGCGGAAGCGTTCAAATGAAAATCACCAGCATCGAAACGATCAGCCTCGGGGAATATCCGAACATCCTCTGGGTGCAGGTGCATACGGACCAGGGCCTCATCGGGCTCGGCGAGACGTTCTACGCAGTGGCGCCGGTTGCCGCGCACATCCACGAGACCTGCGCGCCCTATCTCCTCGGCCAGGATCCGCTGCGGATCGACGCCCACAGCCGCCATTTCCTTGACACGTACCTCGGTTTCAACAGCGTTGGCGTGGAGATGCGTGCGGCTTCTGCGCTCGACATCGCGCTGTGGGACCTGTTCGGCCAGGTGACCGGCCAGCCGGTCTATCAGCTTCTCGGCGGAGCCTCGCGTGAAAAGGTGCGCGTATACAACACCTGTGCCGGCTACCAGTACGTGCGCAGCAAGCCGGTGCAGGGCACCGCGAACTTCGGCCTGCCCCCGCGCCGCGAGAAGAGGCGCCCCTACGAGGACCTGGCGGCGTTCAAGAGCGACGCCGGAGCGCTTGCCGAGTCGTTGCTCGACATGGGCATCACCGGGATGAAGATCTGGCCGTTCGACGAGGCGGCGGAAGCCACGAACGGCACCGACCTCTCCAAAGCGGAGCTGAAGAAGGCGCTGCGGCCTTTCGAGCAGATCCGCAAGGCGGTCGGCGATCGCATGGACATCCACGTCGAATTCCACTCGATGTGGCAGCTGCCGGCTGCGATCCGGATCGCAAAGGCGCTCGAGCCGTTCGATCCGTACTGGTACGAAGACCCGGTAAAGATGAGCAACCTGGACGCGCTTGCCGACTATGCGCGGCGCACCGACGTCTGGGTGACGGCATCCGAGACGCTCGCCACCCGCTGGGGATTCCGCCCACTGTTCGAAAAGCAGGCGGTGTCGGTGTGCATGCTCGATGTCGGCTGGGCGGGCGGGCTTTCGGAAGCGAAAAAGATCGCGGCCATGGCGGAGGCGTACCACCTGCCCGTGGCGCCACACGATTGCACCGGCCCCGTACTCCTCACCGCATCGGTCCACCTCTCGATGAACTGCCCGAATACGCTGGTGCAGGAAATCGTGCGTGCCTTCTACTACGACTGGTACGGCAAGCTGGTCACCCAGCTTCCGCCGATCAAGAATGGGTACATCACCGCTCCACCAGGCGCGGGCCTCGGAACGAAGCTCCAGCCCGCGGTGCTCAAGCGCAAGGACCTCGCGCGCCGGGTGTCACGGGGCTAAAGGTTCTCCCGGTCGAGCACGAACACGCACGCGTCCGGCTCGCTCGTCTCGGGCCACGTAAACGGCAGCCGCGGAAACGAGCGCTCGAGCGCGCGACGCGAATCGCCGACCTCGCACACGAGCAGTCCCTGGGGCGAAAGGTGCGCCGCCGCTGCGTCGAGAATCCGGCGCACGAAGTCCAGCCCATCCTTGCCGGCCGCGAGCGCACTGCGCGGTTCGTACCGGTATTCCTTCGGCAGCCGGCGCATCGTGCGCGCATCCACGTATGGCGGATTCGTCAGGATCAGGTCGTAGCGCTCCTCCGACAAGGCGCAGAAGAGATCGGAGCGGATCAGCCGGATCCGCTGCTGCAGCCTGTAGCGCTTCACGTTGAGGCGCGCGACGTTCAATGCCGCGACTGAAAGGTCCGAGGCATCGATCTGCGCGCGTGGAAACGCGAGCGCCGCGAGGACTGCAAGGCACCCGGACCCGGTGCAAAGGTCGAGTACACGGCGAACGGGCCCGCAAACCCATGGCCGCAGCCGGTCGCGCAGTAGCTCCGAGAGATACGATCGCGGCACGATGACGCGCGGGTCGACGTAGAACGTTCGACCGTCGAGCCACGCTTCGTGCAATAGATAGGCGAGGGGAATGCGCTCGCGAATGCGACGCTCGGACAGGCGTCGGATCCGCCTCGCGTCGGGCGCGGAGATTGTGTGGCGCAGATGAAGATGCACCTCACCCGGATGGATTCCGATGACATGGCCGATCAGCCACGACGCTTCATCGCGCGCGTTGCCGGTTCCATGTCCGAAGTGCAGGCGCGCACCGCGGAACCGCAGCGCCGTCTCGCGCAGCAGGTCGCCGACCTTCAAGGCAGCAGCGCGCGCAACGTATCGAGATAGATCCGCGGCAGCTGCTCGAGCTCGGCGAGCTCGATGTTCTCGTTCGGCTTGTGGATCGTCGCATTGACCGGCCCGAGCTCGATGACCTGCGGGCAGATGTCGACGATGAAACGCCCATCGGAAGTGCCGCCGGCGGTCGAAAGCTCGGGCGTGCGTCCGGTATGCACGTGCACCACGCGCCGGACGGTATCGACAAGCGTCCCCGGCCGGGTGATGAATGGTTTCGAGCCGGGCGTCCAGTCGAGCGTGTAGTCGAGCTTGTGCGCCTTCAGCACCGACTCGAGCCGCTCCTGCAGGGACGCTTCGCTGCTCGCCGTCGAGTGGCGGAAGTTGAAATCGAGCTCGAGAGCGCCCGGAATCACGTTCGTAGCGCCGACACCCGCGTGGATATTCGAGACCTGCCACGACGTCGGCGGGAAGAACTCATTTCCTTGATCCCATTGGATCGCAGCGAGCTCGGCGAGCGCAGGCGCCAGCTGGTGAATCGGATTTCGCCCGAGATGCGGGTAGGCGATGTGCGCCTGGATGCCGCGGACGGAAAGGTGGCCCGAAAGCGATCCGCGGCGGCCGTTGCGGATCGTGTCGCCGAGCGCATTCTGCGACGAAGGCTCGCCGACGATGCAATAGTCGATCCGCTCGCCGCGCGATTTGAGCCGCTCGACGACGCGGACCGTGCCGTCCACCGCGGCGCCTTCTTCGTCCGAAGTCAGCAGAAACGCGATCGAGCCGGAGTGGCTCGGGCGCTCGGCAACGAAGGCCTCGACCGCGACGACGAACGCGGCGATCGAGGACTTCATGTCGGCGCAGCCGCGGCCGAAAAGCCTGCCGTCGCGCAGCGTCGGGACGAACGGGTCACTGTGCCATTGCGCAAGAGGCCCCGTCGGCACCACGTCCGTGTGACCGGCAAAGCACAGCAAGGGTGTCCGGTCGCCGCGCCGCGCCCACAGGTTGTCGACTTCGCCGAAGCGCATCGACTCGGAGCGAAAGCCGGATTTTTCGAGCCGCCGGGCGAGCAACGGCTGGCAGCCGCCGTCTTCGGGGGTTACCGAGCGGCGGCCGACGAGTTCCTGCGTGAGTTCGAGAACGCCCTGCAACGCGCGACGGCCCGGTCAGGTCGTCATGTCGATCTTGATGTCGCCGAAGGCTGTATCGGCGGCGCGCGAGGCCGCCCGGTTCTCTTCCCTCGGCTTCCTCTCCTCGGGTGGCGGCGCCGCCTGACCGGTCGTAAGGTTGCCCGCGGTCGCCTGGTTGATGAGCCACAGCATGTTGGTGGACGAATCGGCGTTGGCCATCGCTTCGTCCTGCGTGATGTGGCCGTCCATGAACAGCTTGAACAGCGCCTGCTCGAACGTCTGCGAGCCGGGCACGAGGCTCTTCTCCATCGCGTCCTTGATCTCGTTGACCTCGCCCTTCTCGATCAGCTCGGCGATGTGCCGCGTGTTCATCATGACCTCCACCGCGGGCTTGCGGGTGCCGATCTTGGTACGCACCAGCCGCTGCGAGATGATCGCCTGCAGGCTTGCGGACATGTCGAGCAGCAGCGTGGGGCGGTTCTCCAGCGGGTAGAAGCTGATGATGCGGTTGAGCGCGTGGTAGCTGTTGTTCGCGTGCAGCGTCGCAAGGCACAGGTGGCCCGATTGCGCGTACTGCAGCGACGACGTCATGGTGTCGCGGTCGCGGATCTCGCCGATCAGGATGCAATCGGGTGCCTGGCGCAGCGCATTCTTCAGCGCGTTCTGGAAGACCTTCGTGTCCGTGCCGACCTCGCGCTGGTTGACGATCGATTTCTTGCTCTTGAAGACGAACTCGATCGGGTCCTCGAGCGTCAGGATGTGGCCGGACTTCTCACTGTTGCGATGGTCGAGCATGGCTGCGATCGACGTCGTCTTGCCCGAGCCGGTCGCCCCGACCACCAGCACCAGGCCGCGCTTGCGCATGATGATGCCCTTCAGCGCCTCGGGCAGGTCGAGCGTGTCGATCGGCGGGATCAACGACGGGATGTAGCGCACGACGACCGCCGGGGTGCCCTTCTGCTGGAACGCGCTGATCCGGTAGTTGCCGACGCCCTCGAAAATGTAGCCGGTGTTGAGCTCCCACTCGTCCTCGAATTGCCGGACCTGCTTTTCGGTGAGCAGCTCGTAGAGCAGTTGCCTCACCGCGTCGGCATTCAGGATCGTCTGGTTGACCGGCACGGCGTTGCCGCTGATCTTGATGTTGATCGGCGCGCCGACGGAGAGATAGATATCCGAGGCGTTCTTTTCAGCCATCAGCTGCAACAGGCGTTTCATCGCAGACATGCGTGTGCCCCTCGCTGGAATCCTATGCCGCTAGTGTAGCCCAACGGCGGAGAATCACTCCCCGCGCAGCAATTCGTTCAGGCTGGTCTTGGCCCGGGTTTTGGCGTCCACCTTCTTGACGATGACGGCGCAGTACAGCGCGCAGCTGCGATCCCCGGACGGCAGCGTGCCGGGAACGACGACCGAACCGGACGGGACCCGCCCGTACAGGACTTCGCCCGTCTCGCGGTCGAAGATGCGCGTGCTCTGGCCGATATAGACGCCCATCGACAGCACGCTGTTCTCCTCGACGATCACGCCCTCGACGACCTCGGAGCGGGCGCCGATGAAGCAGTTGTCCTCGATGATCACCGGATTGCCCTGCAGCGGCTCGAGGACGCCGCCGATCCCCACCCCGCCCGACAAATGAACGTTCCTGCCGATCTGGGCGCACGATCCGACCGTCGCCCAGGTATCGACCATCGTTCCTTCGTCCACGTAAGCGCCGATGTTCACGTACGAAGGCATCAGCACTACGTTCCTGCCGATATGCGCGCCACGCCGCACCATGGCCGGGGGGACGACCCTGAAACCGGCCGCGGCGAACGCCTGCGCATCCCAGGCATCGAACTTTCCCGCGACCTTGTCGTAGTAGCGGGTCGAAGCGCCCTCGAGCACGCGGTTCTCGTCGATGCGGAACGAAAGCAGCACCGCCATTTTCAGCCATTGGTGGGTCACCCAGCCGCCCGCTGTCTTCTCGGCGACCCGCAGCCGGCCCGCATCCAGCCCTGCGAGCGCATGCTCGACTGCCGAGCGCACCTCGGCCGAGGCCGTGGCGGCGCTCAGCTGCGCGCGGCTTTCCCACGCCCGTTCGATGATGGTTCGTGCGTTTTCCATGGATCAGAGCGTAGAAGCAAATCGCGCGATGCGGTTGAACGCCTCGACGCATTCGGCAAGCGGCGCCACCAGGGCGACCCGCACGTAGCCTTTGCCGGGATTCTCGCCCTGCGCCTCTCGCGCAAGATAACTTCCCGGCAGGACGAGCACATTATAGTCGCGGTGCAACGCGCGGGTGAACTCGCACTCGTCGATCGGCGTGCGCAACCAAAGGTAGAACCCGCCCTGGGGGAGATAGGTTTCGAGCGGCGGCTTCACGAGCGGCAGCACCGCGCGGTACTTCTCTGCGTACGCCCTGCGGTTCTCGCGCACATGGGTCTCGTCGCCCCACGCCGCGATCGAGGCCCGCTGCACGGCCACGCTCATCGCCGAGCCGTGATAGGTCCGGTACAGCAGAAAGCTCTTCAGCAGCGCCGCGTTCCCCGCGACGAACCCCGAGCGCATCCCCGGCGCGCTCGAGCGCTTCGACAGGCTGGAGAACACGGCAAGCCGCGGGAAACCATCGCGCCCCAGCTGGCGGGCCGCCTGCAGAGCGCCCAGCGGCGGATTGGATTCGTCACAGTAAAGCTCGGAATAGCACTCGTCGGAAGCGATCACGAAGCCGTGCCGGTCTGCCAGATCGAACAGGCGTTGCCAGTCCGGGAGCGACAGCACGGTCCCGGTCGGGTTGCCGGGCGAGCACACATAGAGCAGCCGGATATCGCGCCAGGTCGCCTGCGGCAGCGATTCCGGGTCGGGGCGAAAGCCGTTCGACGCGCTCGCATTGAGATGGACCGGCGAAGCGCCGGCGAGCAGCGTCGCGCCCTCGTAGATCTGGTAGAACGGATTGGGGCACGCAACGAGCGCGCGGCTGTCCATCGGATCGATCACCGTCTGCGCAAAGGCGAACAGTGCCTCGCGCGACCCGTTCACCGGCAGCACCTCGGTCGCCGGGTCGATCCGTCCCAGCGAATAGCGCCGCGCAAGCCACGCGCCGATCGCTTCGCGCAGCTCCGGGAGTCCGGCCGTGGCCGGGTAGCCAGCGAGGCCGTCCAGCGCACCCGCGAGCGCGGCGCGGACGATTTCCGGCGTGCGATGCTTGGGCTCGCCGATCGACAGATTGATCGCAGCGAGCGGGTTCGGCGGCGCGTCCGCGGTCAGCGCGCGCAGCTTCTCGAAGGGATAGGGTTGGAGCTTGGCGAGCCTGGGGTTCATTCTGCGCGCCGTGGCTTCGCCGGCGGCAGCGCATCGAGCGCAACCGCCGGGGCCGGGCGCCAGCCGCGTTTGCGATGCTCGGCGACGATCGTCGTGAAGATCCCGCCGCGCACGTTGAAGCGCGCGGTCAGCCGCAGGAAACGCGGCCGCACCGCGCGCACCAGGTCGTCGGCGATCCGGTTCGTCACCGCCTCGTGGAAAGCGCCCTCGGCGCGGAACGACCAGACGTAGAGCTTCAGCGCCTTCAGCTCGATGCACAGCCGATCCGGGACGTAGTCCACCTCGAGCGTTGCGAAGTCGGGCTGTCCCGTCAGCGGACACAGGCACGTGAACTCCGGAATTTCCATGTGGATCCGGTAATCGCGGCTGCGCGCCGGATTCGCGAACGTTTGCAGCCGTGGACCGGGTCGCGCAGGCATCGGATGGAGAAGGAAAATGCGACGGGAAGCGAGCGCTGCGATGTTATCATAGCGCGCATTTTTTCAGCGGTGATCCATTGCGACTCACGCAGCTCCGCCTCGCCGGCTTCAAATCGTTCGTCGATCCCACGATGATCCGCGTGCCGGGTCAGCTGGTGGGCGTCGTCGGTCCGAACGGCTGCGGCAAGTCGAACGTGATCGACGCCGTGCGCTGGGTGCTGGGCGAGTCGCGCGCCTCCGCGCTGCGCGGCGATTCGATGCAGGACGTCATCTTCAACGGCTCGGCGCAGCGCAAGCCGCTCGGGCGCGCCTCGGTCGAGCTTTTCTTCGACAACTCGCTCGGCCGCGCCACCGGGCAGTGGTCGCAATATGCCGAGCTCTCGGTGAAGCGCATCCTGCAGCGCGACGGCGAATCCTCGTACTACATCAACAACACGCACGTGCGCCGGCGCGACGTGACCGACATGTTCCTCGGCACCGGCCTCGGACCGCGCGCGTACGCCATCGTCGAGCAGGGAATGATCTCGCGCGTCATCGAGGCCAAGCCTGAGGAGCTGCGCGTGTTCCTCGAGGAAGCCGCGGGCGTGTCGCGCTACAAGGAGCGCCGCAAGGAGACCGAAACGCGGCTCGCCGAGACGCGCGAGAACATGGCACGCGTCAACGACATCCGCCACGAGCTGGGCATGCAGATCGAAAAGCTCGAGGCGCAGGCGACGGTGGCGTCGCAGTACAAGGAGCACCAGCAGAGCATGCAGTTGCGCCAGCAGCTGCTGTGGTTCGTGCGGCGGCGCGAAGCGGCCGCAGAGCGCGAGCGCCACGGGCAGGAGATCGGCCGCGTGACGAACGAGATGGAGGCGGACACGGCACGCCTGCGGCAGATCGAGAGCCAGCTGGAGACCGCGCGCGCCGCGCACTACGAAGCGGGCGATACGCTGAACGCCGCGCAGGCGGGGCTGTACGCGGCGAACGCCGAGGTGGCGCGGCACGAATCGGAGCTGCGCTACGTCGAGGAGACCAGGCAGCGCGTCGAGAACGAGGAGACGGAGCGGCGCGCGCAGCTTGCGGCGTGGCGGGAGCAGCGCTCGCAGTTCACGCAATCGCTGCACACGTGGGCAGCGCGCTCGGCCGGAACCCGGGCGCGGGTGCTCGAAATGCAGCAGGCGCTGGCGGGCGAAGCGGCGCGCACTCCGGCTGCCGAGCAGGCGCACCGCATCGCGCAGGAACGGTACAACGCCGCGCGCGACGCATTGGTGCAGACGGAAAGCAGGCTCCAGGTGGAGAGCGCGAATCTCGCTCACCTGGATCAGCAGCGACTCTCGCTGCAGCAGCGGCGCGACCGGCTGGACGCGGAGCTGCGTTCCCTTGAGAAGCCGCAAGCACAGCAGACGACGCAGATCGAGCAGCGCCTGGCCAGCCTGACGGCTGCGCTCGATGGGGCGCTCGCGGATCAGGAACATCTGCAGCGGGAGGCCGCCGGCCTGGACGCACGCCGCAGCGCCGCCGCCGAGCGCGTCGCGGCGGCAGAGCGCGAGCAGACGTCCGCAGAAGCGCAGCTGGCGACGCTCGTCCAGGTACAGGCTGCCGCAGACGAGAATGCACCGCTCGACGCATGGCTGGCACGGCGCCTGCTCGGCACGGCGCCGCGTTTGTGGCAGAAGGTTCGAATCGAGCCAGGCTGGGAGACGGCGATCGAAGCCGTGCTGCGGGAGCGCCTGCACGCGCTCGAGATCGGTGGCGCCGAGGCGCTCAGTGCGCTCGACGCCGACCGCCCGCCGGTCAAGGCGAGCGCGTTCGCCCCCGCGGCTGCGTCCGCGCCAGCGCCGCTCTCGGGGTACACGCCGCTCGCACAGAAAGTGCACGTCGCCGACGCGGCGATTGCCGGTGCGCTGGGAGACTGGTTGCACCGCGTCTACGCGGTCGATCGCACGCCGAGCGCTCAGGAACGCGAGGCCTTGCCGGCGAGCGCGGTGCTCGTCGGCCGCAACGGCGACCAGTTCACGCGCTGCACGGTGAGCTATTACGCGCCGGACCCGGCGGACGCCGGGATTCTTGCCCGGCAGGCCGAGATCGAAGCGCTGCGCGAGCGCTGCAAGCATCTCGCGGCGCAGACTGAAACGGCGCGTGCCGCGGCGTCCGGGACCGAATCGGAGCTGGAGGCGCGCGAAGCATCGCTCGAGGCTGCACGCGAGCAGATCGGCGCGCTGCAGGGCGACAAGCATGCCGCGGAGATCGAGCGGCTCAAGCTGGAACAGGCGTTGCAGCGCTTCGCCGAGCGCGCAGCGCAGATCGGCGCCGAGCTCGAGGAGATCCAGCGGGAGGTGACGCTGGGGGGCGAGCGCCTCGAGCAGTGCCGGGCGGCGATCGCGCGCATCGGCGCCGAAATCGAAGCGGCGCGCACGACCCTTGGCACCGTTCAGACCGAATACGCTGCTGCGGAGACCGGGCTTGCCGAGCGCCGCCAGGCGCTGCAACGAGCCGAGCGCGACGCGCAGGATGCGGTCTTCGAGGAGCGGGAATGCGCATCCAAGATCTCCGAGCTCGACAACTCGGTGCGCATGGTCGACGTGCAGATCGGCCGCGCCGAGGAGGAGGTCGGCAAGCTCGTGAAGGAGCTCTCGATCGACCCGGTGCCGGCGGTGCGGCAAGCGCTCGACGCCGCGGTCGAGGCACGCATCGACTGCGAGCGCGCGCTCGCGCGCACGCGCGAAGCGGTCGAAGCGGCGGCCGGCGTGCTGCGCGGATTCGAAGAGGAGCGCCTGCAGACCGAGACGCGCATCGCTCCGCTGCGCGAGCGCGTCGTCGACCTGCGGATGAAGGAGCAGGCCGCGCAGATCAATCACGACCAGTTCGACGGGCAGCTGCGCGAGGCGAATGCCGACGAAGAAAAGCTCGCCGCCGAATCCGAGCGCGCGCCTCGCCCGTCTGCCCTTCAGGGCGAGATCACGCGACTTGCGCAGGCGATCCAGGAGCTCGGCGCGGTGAATCTTGCGGCGCTGGAGGAGCTCGGCACGAGCAGCGAACGCAAGAAATTCCTCGACGCGCAGGCGGCCGACCTCGAGGAAGCGGTGACGACGCTCGAAGACGCGATCCGCCGCATCGATCGCGACACGCGCGAGCTGCTGCGTGGCACTTTCGAGAGCGTCAACCGCAACTTCGGGGCGCTGTTCCCGGTCCTCTTCGGCGGCGGCGAAGCCGGCCTGCGAATGACCGGAGAGGAAGTGCTCGACGCGGGCGTGCACGTGATGGCGCAGCCGCCGGGCAAGCGCAACACGAGCATCCACCTGCTGTCGGGAGGGGAGAAAGCGCTTACGGCGATCGCGCTGGTCTTCGCGCTGTTCCAGTTGAATCCGGCTCCGTTCTGCCTGCTCGACGAGGTCGACGCGCCGCTCGACGACACCAACACCGACCGCTTCTGCGCCCTGGTACGCAAGATGTCGTCGCAGACGCAGTTCCTGTTCATCAGCCACAACAAGATCACGATGGAGATGGC
>Ga0075429_100000291_pt1 | contig 35404 bp, 30 predicted proteins | sample RhiMetdeltSRZDD3_FD_75295 | JGI IMG/M metagenome (GOLD analysis project Ga0075429, IMG submission 75295) | Populus rhizosphere microbial communities from Tennessee, USA - Rhizosphere MetaG P. deltoides SRZDD3 | ecosystem: Host-associated > Plants > Roots > Rhizosphere > Soil | place: USA...
GGCATCGTGCAAGCGCTGGCGCAACCTGACCAGGTCACGTGGTTGCATTTCAATCTCTCCGACGCACGCGCGCGACGCTGGCTGCTCGACGCGGCATTCGTTCCCGCCGCGCTGCGCGAAGTGCTGCAGGAGCACGACGAGAACCGGCGTGTGGAGGTGACGGACGGCGGACTGCTGCTCGTCATCAGCGATTTCACCTATGAGGACGAGTCCGATCCTTCGGAAGTCGCGACGCTCTGGTGTTATGCCGATCAGCGTCTGCTGATCACCGCCCGTGTGCACGCGCTGAAGAGCTCCGACGAATTGCGCCTGCGCATGCGGACGGGCATCACCGCTACCTCCGGCGTCGACCTGGCGGCACAACTGCTGGACATTCGCAGTGCGCGCGTCAAGCAGCTCGCGAATGCAATGGTTCGTCAGCTCGACGACGTCGAGGACGAGGTGCTCGCCGGCAACATCAAACAGCAGCGCGAGCAACTGGGCCGTGCGCGCCGCCTGTGTGCGCGATTGCGCCGCGAGTTTGCGCCGGAACGCGCCGATCTGGGCCGTGTCCTGCATCGATCCGCGCAGACGCTGACGGAAGCGGACCGCGGCGTGCTCGAGTCCAGCGTCGAGGGCCTGGCGTTCGCGATCGAGGAGATCGCGGAGTTGTACGAGCGCGCCAAGCTGCTCCAGGAAGAGCTGGCCTCGCGCCTGGCAGAAAACACCGGCCGGAATCTCTATGTCCTGTCGCTGCTTACCGCCGTGCTGCTGCCCATGACGCTGGTCACTGGCTTCTACGGAATGAATGTTGCGCATTTGCCCGGCGCGACCTCGTTCGGGCTGGTGACGCTGCTGATCCTGGCGAGCGGCGGCGTCACGCTCGCCGTATTGTTCTGGCGGCGCCTGTTGTGAATCGCTATTCTCGTTCGCTCCAGGCGGACAGCGGGGAGAACACCGTGACGAAACCAGCGAAACGTGCGGCCGGCGAATCCCGGTCAACATTGCAAGGCGCCGCGAACATGGCGCGCGAGCGCTGGCAGGCCGCGAAGAAAACTGCGAAGCGCGCGAAACAGGCCGCGAAGCAGGCGCGCAAGCAGTTCAAGGAAGCCAAGAAGCTGGTGAAGAAGGCGAAGCAGGACATGCTGGCCGCTGCGGGTAAATTGCAGAGCCTCGTAGCGCGCGCGACGCGCCGCAGAGCGAGCGCCAAAGCAAAAGCGACAACAAAAGCAGCGCCGGCTGCGAAGAAGGCCGCAGTCAAGCGCGCGCCAGTGAAAGCAAAGGTCAAGACCAAGGCTACGCCCAAGGCGAAGGTCGTCGTTAAGGCGAAGCCCGTGCCGCGCCCGCGCAAGGTACGCGTGCCCGCGACGGCGGTCGCCATCACGCCAGTCGCTGTGGAGAGCATTACGACAGTCGTTCCGGAAAATGCCGGCAATGATGCTGCAATGAAGAGTGACTGACTTCGCAACGTGGTTGTCACGCAGATGCATTAGCCGCGAGCACGCCGCCGCCTTTTTTGCTTGCACCCGAGAACAACAGGGCATCCCCGCAGACACTTACGCTGTGTCGTGAACTGACGGGGATTTTCATGCGTAAACTGGTTGTTGTGAGCAGCTTGCTGCTGCTCGCGTGCGGCTGTGCTCATTACCGGACGCCGGGTGGCGGCGTATCGATCCCGGCCATCACCGATTCAACGATTGCTGAGAACCTTTCGCGGCAGCCGGCGGCGCAGTTTCCTGCGCATGTCATCGTCGCGCGCGTCCAGGCAGCGGGCTATGCGTCGACGTCCGGCATCGGCTATGGGACCGGCGGCTATAGCGTGCTGACGATGCGGGACATCGAGACCGAAGATGATTTCACGCAGCTCGCATCGCTCCCGGGAATTGCCGCGGTCGGTGCGCTCAATCGCATCCTGTTGCCGAAGGATCTGCGGTCCGCCAAGGAACTGCGCGAAGCGGCGGCGCAATTGCGTGGCGACATCATCTTGCTCTACACGGTCGACACCACATTCCACACGGATAGCAGGGTGGTCGGGCCGCTGCAGGTGGTGAGCCTCGGCCTGCTCGCGAGCGACAAGTCGCGCATCGTCACAACGTGCGCTGCGGCGTTCGTCGACGTGCGCACAGGCTACGTGTACGGAGTTGCCGAAGGCAGCGCGACCGATACGCGAAGCTCCAGTCCCTGGAAGACTGAAGCAGCGATCGACGCGGCACGCAGGAAGACGGAGCGCGAGGCTTTCACGGCGGCGCTGAAGGAAATGGCCAAGGCGTGGGCATCGATCAACGCTGAGTACAACCGTACACCTGCGCCCCTCATCGCCGGCTCGCCGTAACGACGCTGTCATCAACGTACGCTGTGATGCCTCAGGCTGGACTCGGACCGCGCTCGATGACGCCGCCCTGGCCAAGCCAGGCGTCGAGTCCGCCCGCCAGCGGGCGGACGTGCGCAATGCCTCTTGCGTGGAGTTGCTTGGCGATCAGCGCAGCCGTCGCATCGTTCGGGCAATCGCAGTAAACGACGACCTGTTCATAGAAGCCGAGTTGCAGCTCTTCGACTTTCGAGACCCACAGGCTGCCCGGAATCCAGCCGGTTCGCTCGCGACGGTCCGCGGTGCGCGCATCGAGGATGGCGACCTTCACCTTCGTGCGCAGCAGGTCGAGCAGCTCCGCCGGCGAGATCCGCGCCATGCGGATGCGCATCCTGAATCGCCAGCGCTGCCACCACTTCACTGCGACGAACACGACCACTGCCGCAGCGAGCAGCACGAGCGCCCAGTTGCCGAGCAGCTCGAGCTCGTCGAGCACGGCATTGATCGCATCGTGAAAGATGACGCCGAGCGCTACGCCGCCGCCGGCCCAGAGTGCCGCGCCGATACCATCGTATAAGGCGAAGCGACCGATCGGGATGCGGGTCTCGCCCGCGAGTGTCGTGGCGACGGCGGCGAGACCGGGCACGTACTTGGAGAAGATCAGGGACGGCGCACCCCAGCGCGTATAGATCCGACGCGTCGTACCGACGCACGAGTCCGGCGAAAGCGAGACCCGGCAGATCATGCGCAGCATCGCGGCCCCGAAGCGGCGGCCGCCCGCGAACCAGATCAGGTCTGCTACGAGCGTGGCGAGCACGGCGACGGCAAAGATCGGCCAGATCGGCGCGCCGGTCTCCGTTGCGACGCCCGCGGCAACCACGACCAGAGAAAACGACGGCAGCGGCAGACCGCCCTGATCGAGCAGCACCCCCGCGAACACGAGTTGCAAGCCGTAAAGCTCAAGGATCCTAACGAGGTCTTGCATCGTTCTATGGTACCGGGCGAGCGAATCGGGCGCGCATAGTGACTTGGTACATGGAGCATGGAATGGGTAACCGCAAGGTCTGGGCCGCGATTGCACTGATGGCATCCGTCATGGGGCCTGGGGGCGCCTCGGCGCAGCAGCCGCCCGAGCCGGTCGAAAGCAAGTTCGCGGAGGCGAACGGGGTCCGGCTGCATTACCTGGTCGCGGGGCAGGGCGACCCGGTGCTGTTGCTGCATGGCTTCGGCCAATCGAGCCACATGTGGCGGCCGCTGATACGCGAGCTAGCCAGGAATCACACAGTCATCGCTGCAGATCTGCGTGGTGCCGGCCAGTCCGATGCGCCAGACGAAGGCTACGCGAAATCGTCGATGGCGCGTGACGTGCACGCGCTCATGGCCGGGCTTGGGTACGACAAGGTCAGCGTCGTCGGTCACGACATGGGAATGATGGTCGCGTATGCGTATGCCGTGCAGTTTCCTGGCGACGTGAAGAGCCTGGTGCTGCTGGATGCGTTTCTGCCCGGAGTGGGCGAGTGGACGCGCGTCGGGCTGATCCGGGACCAATGGCACTTTCACTTCTTCGGCAAGACGCCGCAGGCGCTCGTGCAGGGACGGGAGCGGATCTATCTCGAATACTTCTGGAACGAGTTCGCGGCGGATCCGGGCAAGTCGATCCCGGAGGCCGACCGCAAGATCTATGCAGCGGAGCTCGCGCGACCCAATCACGTGCGCGCGGGCATGGAATGGTTTCGCCTGCTCGACGAGGATGCCAAGGAGTTCCACGACTACGCGGCGAAGCCGCTGACGATGCCGATGCTCGTGCTCGCCGGCGAGAAAGGGTCCGGCGATTTCCTCGTCAAACAGACGGAGCTGATTGCTACGGACGTGCAGGGCGCAGTCGTACCCGGCGCCGGCCACTGGCTGATGGAAGAAGCGCCGGGCTACGTGATTCCCAAGATAGTCGAGTTCCTTGGCTCGCCCGAATCCTGAATCCGAGTCACGACTCTGGTGCCGCGCTCACTCGCGCGGCGCGAGGGGATATTCTCCTGCTCCACAGGAGGATCTCATGAGCAAAGGCAACGGTTCCTTCCTCGAGCGAGTCATCCGGGCTGTCACGCGCGGGAGCGTTCCCATCGATGCGAGTCAGTGCGACGGTCCGTGCGTCGTGCACTCGCCGTCTGACGCGACGAAAGCGCAGCGCGAGGGCGAGCGGCAGGCTCCGATCCGCTGGTTGAATCTGCGCTGAGCCCGTTCAGCTCGTGCAGAACGGGGTCAGGCCCATCGCGGACTTGATGCCGTTCACGACGAGCTGCTCGAACTCGCGCTGGCCCGGGAAATCCGCGCCTACGGTGAAGGCCGCGGCGTCGTGGCCGAGTGTCGTGAGCCAGGCGCGGCCGCCGTCGTAATACTGGCACCACGCCACCGGATGCAGGTCGCCGTGGCCGGGATGAAGCTGCGCGCGCTTCGTCAATGTTTTCTCGTCGACCGTTGCAAGAAATTTGACGTGCGTCGGGAACGGCTCGAGGTTGTACCACTCGTCGCGGAACGGCCAGGACTTCGGCAGGCCGTCGGTCGACGGATCGCTGCGCGCCACGATTCTCACGGTGCCGTTCTGATGCTCGCCGTGATCGTAGTAGTTCGTGTGGCCGAGCAGTCCTTCATACCACGGCCAGTTGTACTCGGTGCCGAACGCGTTGTGGATACCGACGAAGCCACCGCCGCCGCGCATGTACTGACGCAGCGCCGTCCGCGCAGCGTCGAGCTGTGCCCCTGTCGACGTGTTGACAGCCAAGGCGGGATCGGCCGCCCGGCCGTGGGCGAACAATGCGTCGCGGCTCGTGCTCGCGAAAATGATCGCTTTGTAGCGATGCAGGTTCGTCAGGCGTGTAATGTCCTCGGTCCAGTCGGCTTCAATTGCGGCGCGCGTGAGCCATGCGCGCAATGAGTTCTGGACCACGTTGCCGGAAGCGAGAGTGGGGTTGAGACCTGCCGCGAGCGGCGGACCGAGATTGGGATGACGAGGACCGGCCGTGCGTGTGTAGATCAGCACGCGATTGCCTTCGCGTTTGTCCTTCGCCCAATCGTGATAGCAGCGCGGATCCGTGCCGCGGCAGACATCCTGCGCCGACGCGGGGGTGATCAAGGCCGCCGCGCACAGCAGGGCTGTCGCGATCCCATATATATGTAATGGCACGCGGCGAGCTTGACACACATGTACTAGTTCGTACACTGCGGCGAGCGTGAAGCAGTCCACCACTCTCATCGCAGCCTTGGTCCTGTGCGCGTCCTGCGCGATGCACCCGACGCACGAATGCGAGCCGAGCGGTGGCCACAGCTTCATCTGCGGCGCGCAGCGCCCCGAGGATCTCGCGCGCATTCCGCATACGCGCTGGCTCGTGTTCAGCGGCTTCAGCGATGGCGCCGGACTCAAGCTCGTCGATACGCGAACGCGCGCGATGCGTCGGTGGTACACGGGGGAGAGCGCGCAGCTCGCTTTCGACAGGCACCGCTTCGGGCTCTGTCCGTCACCGCCTGATCCGAGCCTGCTCAACACACAAGGCTTGAGTCTGCGCACCGTCGGGGAGTCGCAGCACGATCTTCACGTCGTCAATCACGGCGGGCGCGAGAGCATCGAGGTCTTTCGCATCGACTCCGCCCGCGACGAGCCGCAGCTGCGCTGGATCGGCTGCATCGAAATGCCCGCCGCGACGCCCGCGAACAGCGTCGCGACATACTCGGACGGCACAGTGCTCGCATCGGTGCTGACGCATCCGGGAACCTCGATCACGGACTTCGTGCGTGGAGATGCTACGGGCGGGGTCTATCAATGGCGGCCCGGCGAAGCAGGTTTTCGCCTGCTGCCGGGCACGCGGCTGCCGGGCAACAACGGCATCGAGACTTCGCCGGATGATCGCGAGTTCTATGTCGTCGCATTCGGCTGGCATGCAGTGGTCATCTACGCGCGCGCTGACACGTCACAGCCGTTGCGCAAGGCGATCGCGCCCGGCTTCATGCCCGACAACATCCACTGGGACGGCTCGCGCCTGATCCTCGCGGGCATGCAATACGACGAGCCGGCGTGCGGCGGCACTCGGAAGATCGTCGATGGCAAGGCCGACGACATGCGCTGTCATCGTGGGTACACCGTTGCCGCACTGGAGCCGCAAACCCTCGAATTCACCACCGTCGCGTACGCTGAGCCCAATGCGGGCTTCAATGGTGTCTCCGCCGCGCGCGTCGTCGGCAACGAGCTGTGGCTCGCCGCCTACCAGGGCGAGCGCATCGCGATACGAGCTCTTCCGGGCGTTTCCAGCAGCAGCAACTGAGTCACGCGCAGCGCGCTTGCAACCGGGAGGCGGGACGGCATATCGTATGCACACACTAGTTCGTACATAAAGACAACCATAGATATAGGGGGCGGCGAGATGAAGCATTCAGCGAGATTCGGCGCGGCGCGCGGTCTGGCGGTCGGTGTCTCCACGGTGCTGTCGTGCGGTGTGGCCCACGCGGCCCAGGACGACCCGGAGCGTACCGAGACCCGGCTCGAGGAAGTGATCGTCACCGGATCGCTGATCACGGATCCAAATCGCGAGTCGCCGAGCCCAATCCTGATCTCGAGCATCGAGAGCCTGCAGCAGAGTGGCACGGCGACGATCGAGGCTGCGCTCAATCAATTGCCGATGTTCGCGCCGGCCGGCGCAGCCGGTAACGGTGGGCAGGGCACCGGCGGCCATGCCACGGTCAACCTGCATGCACTGGGCGCGAATCGCAATCTCGTGCTGCTCGACGGTCGTCGGCTGCCGCTCGCGGACATCTTCGGCACTGTCGACATCAACCTCGTGCCGGATTCGATCCTGTCGAGTGTGCAGACCATCACCGGCGGCGCCTCCGCGGTCTACGGCTCGGACGCGATGTCGGGCGTCGTCAACTTCATCTCGCTCGACCATTTCGAAGGCGCGACCTTCGATGCGCAGTACGGCAACACTGAGCAGGGCGATCTGGCGCAGACCAAGGCATCGCTGGCGCTGGGCACGACATTCTCGGACGGCGGCGGCCACGCGTTGCTGTCGGTCGGTTACACCGATCGCGACAGACTGCTCGGCAAGGACCGCATGCCGTTCTTCGATCTGCTGACGCCGTCCTCGTTCATCGGCCAGGGCACGTTCGTGCCGTCGGCGACCAATTTGCCCAACCCGACCACGGTCAACAATCTGTTCGCGAGCTACGGCGCCGCCACGCCGGTTGCCAACTCGCTGAACCTGGGATTCAACGACGATGGCACGCTGTTCACGCAGACGGGTGCCAAGAACTACAAAGGGCCGACGACCGACGACTACCGCATCATCGGCGGCAACGTGCGCATGCCGGTGCAGAAGGGCTTCTACGTCCAGAATCCGCTGGAGCGCAAGTCGGTCTTCAGCAAGTTCGATTACGAGCTCGGGCCGGTCACGACCTACGGGCAGATCCTGTATGTCGACTCGACCGTCACGACCAACTCGGGCAACAGCCTCACTCAGTTCGGTAACCTGACCACGATTCCGGTGACGAATCCGTTCATCCCGAACGACCTGCGCACACTGCTCGCGAGCCGGCCGACACCCGGCGCGCCGTTCACCTGGAACGGCCGCTATGTCGGTGTGCCGTTCAAGTCATGGGATGAGCAGTACACGACCACGCAGTATCTCGGCGGCGTGCGCGGCTCACTGCCGTTCGCGGATTGGACCTGGGACGTATTCGCCGCGTACGACACGACCGAGCACGTGCAGACGAATCACAACGCAGTGCTCAAGAGTCAGGTCCAGAACCTGCTCAATGCGCCCGACGGCGGCAACTCGCTCTGCGCGGGCGGCTTCAACCCCTTCGGTCTGAATCATTCTTCGTTCGTTTCGGACGCGTGCCTGCGCTACATGACGACGACTGCGCACAGCACCGAAGACCTCAGCCAGACGACGTACCAGGGCGTCGTACAGGGTCCGCTGTTCAATCTGCCGGCGGGCCCCGTGAAAGTGGCGTTGCTGGTCGATCACCGGAAAAACACATACGAGTATCAGCCTGACTCGCAGCTTGCGTCGCAGAACATCGAGGCCGTCATTGCTTCGCAAGGGACGACCGGCGAGATCTCGGTCGACGAATACGCGGCGCAGATCGACGTGCCCCTGCTGGCCGACCTGCCGCTGATCCACAAGCTGAACATCGGTGGTGCGTTCCGTCGGTCCGACTACACGACCTCGGGCAGCGTCGACAGCTACGAAGGCGACCTGCGCTGGGAGCCGATCGACAGCTTGCTGATCCGCGGCGGATATCAGCGCGCCGTGCGTGCGCCGAACATCGGCGAGTTGTTCGCTGCGGCGAGCGGTGCGCAGATCGCGTTCGGTACGCCGCCCGCGGCAATCGGCGATCCCTGCGACATTCGTTCGACGGCACGCACTGGCGCGAACGGCGCGAGTGTGCGCGGCCTGTGTCTGGCGCAGGGAATTCCCGGGGCGGTCATCGACACGTACGTGTTCCCGACGACGGCAACGGCAGGCGTGACGCAAGGCAATCCGGACCTGCAACCGGAAACAGCCGATACGTACAACTTCGGCCTCTCGTGGACCTCCCGCTCGTCCTCACAGCTGTTCGGCGGGCTGTCAGCATCAGTTGACTACTACAGCATCGAGATCAAAGACGTAATCTCCGTCGTGCCGGGTCTCTCGGCGCTCAGCAAGTGCTACAACCTCGACGGCTCGAACCCGCAGTACTCCGTCACCAATCAGTTCTGCCAGCTCCTGACGCGCGATGCGAACGGCCTGCTGCAGCTCATCGAGACGCCGTACCTGAACCTCGGCGGGTTGAAGACCGAGGGCGTGGACCTGCAGCTCGATTGGGTCGTCGAGTTGAACGATCGCTGGACGGCGCGCTTCAACACCGCGGTGGGCTACTTGCTCGACTACTCGGTGCAAACGCTGCCCGGGTCGGCGTTCCAGGACTTCACCGGCACGAACACGATCGCCGCGAACCACACGGTCTCGAACTCGTTTCCGGAATGGAAGGCGTTGACGACAGTGGGCGTCGGATTCGGCCCGCTGTCCGCGTCGGTCCGCTGGCGCTGGCAGGATGCGATGGAAGACGTGACCTCAGTCACCACGCCGGCCACACCGGGTATCGGCGTCGCGACCTATAACCTGTTCGACTTCTTTACGTCTTACGACTTCAACACGAACTGGCAGCTGCGCCTCGGCGTCACCAATCTGACGGACGAAGGTCCGGTGACCGTGTCGAGCTCGCAGACCGGCACGGACACTGCCGTGTTCGATGTGCTCGGCCGCTCGTACTACATGGGTGTGCGGGTCCGCATGTAGCGGTGCGAACCCACCAAAGCCCGACGTTGGGCGTAAGTACCCCCGCGACCAACGTCGGGCTCTGGCTTCGCAGCAGACCATGCTGAGATCCATCGCCACGATCTGCGTCAACGGCACGCTGCGGACCAAGCTCCGCGCGATCGCCGACGCGGGCTTCGAGCACGTGGAGATTTTCGAGAGCGACCTGCTTGCCTGTCCCGAGTCGGTGGCCGTGGTCGGCGCGATGCTGCGCGACCAGGGACTCGCGTGCGCTGCGTTCCAGCCGTTCCGCGACTTCGAAGGAATGCCGGCACGCTTGCGTGCGCGCGTGTTCGACCGGGCCGAGCGCAAGTTCGACGTCATGGAAGAGCTCGGTACGGACCTCGTGCTCGTCAGCTCGAACGTTTCGCCGGAGTCGCTCGGCGACCGCGGTCGCATCGTCGACGATTTCCGCGAGCTCGGCGAGCGGGCCGCAGCGCGCGGCCTGCGCGTGGGCTTCGAAGCACTCGCGTGGGGCCGGCACATTCAGGATCATCGCCAGGCCTGGGAGATCGTACGCGAGGTCAATCATCCCGCGGTCGGCCTGGTGCTCGATTCCTTCAGCTCGCTCGCGCGCAACGTGCCGATCGACAGTCTGCGCTCGCTGGATCCCGCGAAACTGTTTCACGTGCAGATCGCCGATGCGCCGTCGCTGTCGATGGATCCGCTGTCGTGGAGCCGGCATTTCCGCTGCATGCCGGGGCAGGGCGATCTGCCGCTGGTGGAGTACGTGGCGACGCTGCGGGAAATTGGCTACCAGGGCGTGCTCTCGCTCGAGATCTTCAACGACCGTTTCCTCGCGGGGTCGGCAGTGGACGTCGCCATCGACGGCATGCGCTCGCTGACGTATCTGCTGGAGCAGGTCATGCAGCGCACGGACTGCCGCGTGCAGTGTCAGCGCGTCGAGTTCATCGAGTTCTGCGCGAACGAGGAGGAGGCGGGCCAGCTCGGTCACATGCTGCAGACCTTGGGATTCGCGCCGACCGATCGTCATCGGCGCAAGGCCGTGACGCGCTGGCGGCAGGGCGACATCAACCTCATCGTCAATTGCGAGCCGGAAGGCTTCGCACATTCCTACGACACGGTCCATGGCGCATCGGTTTGCGCGATCGGCGTACGCGTGGCGGATCCGCTCGCGGCGCTCGAGCGTGCCCGGAAGCTGCAGATCAGCAGCTTCTCGCAGCCGGTGGGACCGGGCGAGTTCGAGATTCCAGCCGTGCGGGGCGTCGGCGGCAGCCTCGTCTACTTCGTCGCGGACGCCGACGTGGACGCTATATGGCGGACCGAGTTCGAGCCGCTTGCGCAGAGTCCGCCGTTGCCCGATGCGGGACTGAAACGCGTCGATCACCTGGCCCAGTCCATGCAGTACGAGGAAATGCTGTCGTGGCTGCTGTACTACGTGGCGCTCTTCCAGGTCGACAAGAGTCCGCCGACGGAGATTGCCGATCCCGTCGGCCTGGTCATGAGCCAGGCGATCCGCTCGCCCGACGGCGGTTTCCGTGTCGTCCTGAACGGGTCGGCAGCGACGCAAACACTGGTCGCCCGCTTCCTGCACGCGTACGCCGGCGCGGGCGTGCAAAGCATCGCCTTCGCGACTGACGATATCTTCGACACCGCTGCGAAACTGCGGCGGCTCGGCATGGAATTCCTGACCATCCCGCCGAACTACTACGGCGATCTCGGCGCCCGCTACGGGCTGGACGATGCCGAGCTCGCGTCGCTGGCGGAGTTCAATATCCTGTACGACGAGGACGCCGGCGGCGGCTATCACCATCTGTATACCCGCGCCTTCGTCAAGCGCTTCTTCTTCGAGATCGTCCAGCGCCGCGCCTACGACGGCTACGGCGCGCGCAATACCGCGATCCGGCTCGCCGCGCAATCCCGTTTCAGGAACCTGCCGCCCGCCGTCCCCTGACCCACGATTCTCGGCCAGCCCCATTATGGTGTACTGTCGCGAATCGAACGGCGCGGCGAGGCGCTGCGCGTGAAGAGGATTCGTGGATGGCAAGCCGAAAGAAGAAAGCCGCGGCCAAGACTGCGGGTGGCGAGTTCGCCAACGATGCCGAGCGCTCCAAGGCCGACATCCTGGCGGTGGCAACCGAAGAGTTCGCGACCCACGGCCTGAGCGGGGCGCGCGTCGACGCGATCGCCGAGCGCACGCGGACCTCGAAGCGGATGATCTACTACTACTTCAAGGGCAAGGAGGGCCTGTACCGCGCGGTGCTGGAAAAGGCCTACTCCGAGATCCGCTCGCTCGACAGCCACGAAGGGATCGAGGACGCGGACCCCGCCGAGGCGATCCGGCGCATCATCGAGATCACGTTCGACTACGACGAGATGCATCCGTTCTTCGTGAGCCTCGTCAGCGTCGAGAACGTGCACCAGGGCAAGAACATCGCGCGACTGCCGTCGATCAAGAAGCGCAACGCCAGCGTGATCCGCGTGCTGACCTCGATCCTGGAACGGGGCGCGAAGCAAGGGGTGTTTCGCAACGACGTGAACGCGATCGACCTGCACCTGCTGATCAGCGCCTTCTGCATTTTCCGCGTCTCGAACCGCTTCACGTTCGGGACGATCTTCGACACCGATCTGTCCGATGCGGCGATCCGCAACCGCCACAAGAAGATGCACGTCGAAGCGGTGCTGCGCTACCTGGAGCCGCGTCGCAAGAGCTAGCTCGCGAGGCGATAGGTGCTCGCAGCCAGGTAGCTGCGCGCGGTCTCGATGCACAATCGCGCATACTGCTCCGCGCCGAGCGCTGCCAGTTTCGCAGTGTTCGGAATCTCGACCGACAACGGCACGGCCGGCAACCGGCGCAGGATCGCGGCGACATCGATGCCGCCCTCGCCGAGGTAGAGGCGGGCACCGCGGCCGATGCGAATCAACTCTTCGCGCTCGTTCGAGTACTTCGCCGGTGCATCGCTGATCTGTACGAAGTGAAACCAGTCGCTGGGCAGCGAGCCGAGCGTCGCCACGTCGGCGTGACATCGATCGAAATGCAGAGTGTCCACGACGATGCCGGCGTTGTCGCACTGTGATGCGCGAACGAGGTCGGCTGCTTCGTTCAGGGTGCGGATGCCGGACCAGGTCACGAATTCCAGGTCCACCGTGAGGCCGAACTGGCGCGCCAGGGCGCACAGCCCGGCGAAGAAATCCTGGATGTACGGCCGATCGTCGCACCACGCGCTGCTCAGCACGTGCTTGCCGCCCAACTGCGCCGCTGCTTCGATCGCTGGCAAGTAATCCTGCGGCTGCGCTTCCTTGATGATCCGTGCCACTTCGATATCGAGCAGACGAACGCCGGTGGCGGCGAGGGCAGCCTTCGTGCGGGAGAAGAGGGCGCGATCAGTCGCAAACGGATGCAGCGGCTCGTCATGAGCGCCGACCGGGATCGGTCGCAATCCGACGAACTCGTAACCGGCGCGCGCAGCGATCTCGATGAGTTGCGGCGGCGAGCACTGCAATGACGTGAGGTGCGCGAGGGAGAACTGCCAGCCCATCATCGCGCTCCGGCCGCTTGCGCGTGGAACCCGAGCGGAAGCCCGGCTGCTGGCACGTAGCCGTACAACTCTTCGCCCGGCACAGCCGCGGCCAGGATCTTGCGGGCTTCGAGCAGTCTCGCGAGATCGACGCCGGTGTGCAGGCCCATCGATTCGAGCATGAACACCAGGTCTTCGGTGACGATGTTGCCGGTCGCTCCCGGCGCGAAGGGACAACCGCCGATGCCGGCCATCGAGCTGTCGAATGTCTCCACGCCGACTTCCAATCCTGCAACGACGTTTGCGAGACCGAGGCCGCGCGTGTTGTGGAGATGAAGTCCGGCGAACGCTTCGCGGCCGACGGCGTTGCGCACGCGCACGACGAGATCGCGGATCTGCGCGGGGTTCGCGTAGCCGACGGAATCCGAAAGTCCTACTTCGTCGCAACCGGCCTCGCGCAACTCCTCGGCGAGGCGTACGACCCTTTCGGCGGACACGGCTCCTTCGTAAGTGCAGCCGAACGCAGTGGACATGCCACCTTCGAACTTCGGCCTGCGATTCGCAGGCAGTGCGCGGAGCAGAGCGGCGATGCCGCGAACTTCGTCGAGCATCTGTACATGAGTGCGGCGCACGTTCTTCAAGCTGTGTGTCTCGGAGGCCGAGAACGGAATCGTGAGCTTGTGCACGCCAGCTTTGATCGCTGCCTCCGCCCCGTGTCGATTCGGCACGAGCACCGCAACAGTGAGATTCGGAATGGTCAGCGCGTGCGCGACGATCTCTGCGGTGTCGGCGAGCTGCGGCAGAAGGTGTGGCGGCACGAAGCTGCCGACCTCTATCTCCCGCAGGCCGCTCGCCGCCAGCGCCGAGATCCACGCTTTTTTCGCGGGCGTCGGCATGACCGTCTTGATGCTTTGCAGGCCGTCGCGTGGGCCTACTTCGCTGATCAGAATCTCGCGGGTCATTGCACTCAATGGGCTCAATCGGTGGCCACGTGCTCGAGCTGCTTGTCGGGCGCGTAGATGTCCAGGATGTTCCAGTGGCCCGTGGTGGGCGTCGGGTTGTTCTTCATCGGCACGTCGAGCACGTAGGGCTTGCCGGAGCTCAGTGCTCGACGCAGCGCCGGCGCGAGATCCGCGGCCGACTTCAGGCGCTCGCCCTCGCAGCCGTAGGCGCGAGCGATATCGGCATAGTTGGGCTTTTGCTCGCTCCAGCTTCCCTCGGCGACCGGAAACAGCGTGCCGTGAGTCAGGCCGTACGCGGCCTTCTGCAGGCCGGCGATCGTGCCGTACGCGTTGTTGTTCATCACCAGCCAGGTGATCGGCAGCTTGTGCTCGACTGCAGTCGCAAGCGCCGCCGGGTTCTGTCCGAATCCGCCGTCGCCGACCAGCGAAATAACGGTGCGATCCGGGCGCGCGATCTTCGCGCCGATCGCGGCGGGCGGGCCGAAGCCCATCGTCGCGTAACCACCCGGTGTCAGGACGCTGCCCGGTGTGTAGATCGGGAACTGCTGGCCGACGCCGTTCTTGTTCCAGCCGACATCGGTCGTGATGATCGCGTCGCGCGGCAACTGCGCGCGGACTTCGGCAAGAATGCGCTCCGGCATCATCGGGAATGCATCGGACGTTGCCATCGCCTTGTTCGCGGCCGCGAAGTCGCGGCGGCTCGCGGCAATCTGCTCGACGATTCGGCCAGGCTTGCGACCGGACGGATACAGCTCACGCGCCACTTGCAGCAGCACGCCGAGCGCTTCCTTCAGATCGGCGACTGCGCCCAGCTCAGTAGCAAAGTTGCGACCGATCTCGCTCGGCTCGATGTCGATGTGGATCAGCCGCGTCGGCGGAATGTTGAACGTGTAGTCGCGATACCAGGAACTGCAGTCCGCTTCCTTGAAACGTGTGCCGAGGCCGAGCACCCAGTCGGCGGCGAGGCATGTGTCATTCACCAGCTTGGTGCCCCAGAAGCCGCTCATGCCAAGCAGCAGCGGATGGTCGTCGGGAAGGGCACCTTTGCCCATCAAGCTGTGCGCGACCGGAATGCCGAGGTGATCGACGAAAGCCCGTAGCTCATCCCACGCTTGCGCGAGCACGATGCCGCCGCCAACGTAGATCAGCGGCTGCTGCGCTCCGGCCATGTGGCGCACGATCTCGCGTGCTGTCTTGACGTCGAGCGACGGTTTACGCAGCGCGCGCGTGTTGCTGTCGAGTCGCGTGAAGAAATGCGAGTCGACTTCTGCGGAGAAGACGTCCATCGGCACATCGACCAGCACCGGGCCCGGTTGGCCGCTTTCTGCGAGCAGGAAGGCCTTGTCGATGATCTCGGCGAACAAGGTCGGATCGTCGACGCGCCAGGCGCGCTTCACGAACGGTCGATAGATCTCGTGCTGCGCGCCGTCGGCGTGCAGGTTCACCTCCTGGTGCGGATGCTTGCCGAAGTAATGCGAGGGCACGTCGCCGGCGATGACGACCATCGGGATGCAATCGAGTGCGGCATTGGCAACGCCGGTCGCTGCATTGGTGAGACCCGGCCCCAGGTGTGTGAGCAGCACGGAGGCCTTGCCGGTCGCGCGAGCGTAGCCGTCAGCGGCATGTGCCGCGACCTGCTCGTGGCGGACGTTGACGAACTCCACTTTGCTCTCGGCCATCGCCGACAGCACGGCGATGTTCGTGTGGCCGCAGAGACCGAAAACGTGGCGGATGCCACGGCGCTCCAGGTAGCGCACCAGATGATTGGCGACTGTGTCTTTCATGAAGCAGCGTGCCGGCTACAGCGTCTCGCTGTTGTAGAACTCGCCGAACAGTTCCTGATCCGAAGGCCGGTCCTCGGGAATCGGGCGGCTGACCCAGGTGGTTTGCATGAAGTGCTTGAGATGAATGTTCTCGTTCGTGATGTTGCCGCCCCAGATGCCGCAGCCGAGGCTCGAGGTCATCGGCATGCCGTTCGTGAAGGACCCGGCGTTGGCTTTCGACTGCGGCTGCCGGACCATGATGCGGCTCACCGGCGCGATGCGTGCGAGCCGGTCGATGTGATCGTCGTCGTGCGAATAGATGCCGCACGAGTGACCTTTGCCGCCGACGTCGTAGATCCGGCGCACCATGTCCAGCGCCTGATCGAAACCGTGGTACCGATACACGGCGAGCAGCGTTGTCAGCTTCTCGCGCGAGTAGTTGTGCTGCGGACCGATCTTGTCATTCTCGACGACGATGAACTTGCGGTCGGCGGGAATCTCGAAGCCGGCGGCTCTCGCGATCGCCTGCGGCGGGCATGCGACGGTTTGCGGCAGACGGTGACCGTGGTCGTCCCACATCACCTTCTCGATCGCAGCGGCCTGAGCCTGGCTCGCGAGATAGCCGCCTTCCTTGACCAGCGCTGCGACCAGCGCGTCGTAGATGCGTGCGTCAATGAGCAAGTTGCCGTCGGCTGAGCAACCGGAGCCGAAATCGGATGTCTTCGACATCCGTGTGTTGCGCGCGGCGATGTCGATGTCCGCGGTTTCGTCGATCACCATCGTGGAATTGCCGGCGCCGACGCCATACGCAGGCCGACCCGAGCTGTAAGCAGCGCGCACCATCGGCTGACCGCCGGTCGCGAGCGTGAGGTCGCAGCTCGCCATCAAGTATTGCGTCAACGGAATGCTCGGATTCTGGATGCACTGGAAGAGATCCGCGGGCGCGCCCTGGCGGCGGATCGCCTCGCGCATCACGCGCACCATCTCGAACGTCGTGCCCTTCGAGCGCGGGTGCGGCGAGAAGATCACCGCGTCGAGGCACTTCAGCGCATAGATGCCCGTATAGGGCGGCGTCAGCTCGGGGTTGGTCGTCGGTACCAGCGAGGCGATCACGCCGGCCGGCTTCGCGTACTTGACGATGCCCTTCGCCGCGTTCTCTTCGATGATGCCGGTGCTTTTCTGGCGCAGAGTGTCGCGCAGTACGCCGAGGATCTTCATGCGCTTGGCATTGCGCCCCTCGGGATCGCCGAGGCCGCTTTCCTCGACGCTCATCGCGACGATACGTCCAAAGGTTTTCTCGTTCGCCGTCGCCCAGCCGAGCGCCTGGCACAACCGGTCGATGCGCTGCTGCTCGTAGTCGGCGACCTCGCGCATCGCCGCCCGGGCGCGCGCAATCATCGCGTCGATCTCGGCACGTTCGGGGTCGGGTTTGAGAGGCTGGGCGCTGGCCACGGGAAGCATCCTGGAACGGGAGTGAATCAAGTATTCACCCACCAGTTCGTACAGTCAACGCCGGATGAACCAGGTAGTACATATTGCAGCGAGCGCCGTCGCTCAGGCTTTGGCGGCCTGGTTTACGGCGGAGGCTGCCGCACGCAGCGCGAGCAGGTAGCTGTCCACGCCGAAGCCGCAGATCTGGCCCCGCACGATCGCGGCGATCACGGAATGTGTGCGAAACGGCTCGCGCGCGTGGATGTTGGACATGTGCAGCTCGACGATCGGCACCGTGAGCATTGCGAGCGCATCGCGCAGTCCGTAACTGTAGTGCGTCCATGCACCGGCGTTGATGAGCACGGCATCGATGTCTTCGCCGAAGGCGCGATGAATCCGTTCGCACATTGTGCCTTCGTCGTTCGTCTGGAAGCTGATGACCTCGGCGCCGAGCTCCCTGCCGAGTGCGAGCAGCCGCGTATCGATTTCGGCCAGCGTCGTCGTGCCGTACTTGGCAGGCTCGCGCTTGCCGAACATATTGAGGTTGATGCCGTGGAGCACGAGGATCTTCATGACACCTCCTTCCAGGCGCCTTCGCGGGCGGAGGCGAAGCTCGCCTCGATGGTTCGCAGCGTGGCTAGCGCGTCCTCGATCGGCCAGGCAGGAACGCTTGCACCCAGCACGCGGCGCGAGAAGCGCTCGATCTGCAACGCGTATTGATTGGCCGGCGGGAATTCGTGAACGGTCGTGGGCACGCTGCCGACGCTCTGCTCGTCGCCCACTTCTATGCAGCACGGAACCGGACGGGCTTGTGCAAATGGGAAGTTCATTCGCAGCCAGCCGCGCGCGCCGAGCACTGTCAATTGCTGATGTGTTGCCCATGCGGAGGGTCCTGCCTGCGATGCGACAGTCAACGAAGCATGGCCGTCGCCGTAGTCGAGGAGCGCGCTCGTCAGACGATCGATGCCGAATACAGGGTCATGCTCGGCCACGGCCGATACGCGCAACGGTGGACGGCCGTAGACCAGGTTCAGTGCGTTGATCGCGTACGAACCCAGATCGTAGAGAGCGCCGCCGCCCGCGGCGGGATTATTGCGTACGTCTGCGGGATCCAGGAATTGCTTTGCCAACACGGCATGCACGGCACGGACCGGACCGATTGCATCAGCCGCGATGAGTTCGAGAACCCGCTTCCATTGCGCATGATTGCGATAGCCGAATGCTTCCTCGATGTGCTTGCCGGCACGGTCGCGCGCGGCGCACAGGCGCTCGACGTCGCGTGATGTCAGGCACAGGGGCTTCTCGCACAACACGTGCTTGCCGGCTTCGAGCGCGCGCACGGACCACTCGTAGTGGAGTTGGTTCGGCAGCGGGATATAGACCGCATCGACATCGGGGTCGGCCAGCAGTTCGTCGTACCGGGCGTAGGCACGCGCTGCCGCGAACTTTTCCGCCGTTGCACGTGCCTTGCTGGCATCGCGCGAGGCAAGGGCCAGCAAAGTAGCGCTCGGCGCTTCTCGCATGGCGGGAATCGTGCGCTGAATCGCAATCGATGCGGCGCCGAGCACGCCCCATTTGACTTGCTGCGCCATCGTGGCAGCCGCGGGAATCAGGCAGCCGCCGTCGCGAGCTTGGAGTGGAAGCGTCGCTGCATGCGCGCGACGTCGGGGTTGACGCCGAAGAACAGCGTAAAGGCCATGGCTCCCTGGAATATCGCCATGCCGTCACCGTCGAGCGTGCGACAGCCATGTTGGCGAGCGGTTCGCAGGAGCTCGGTGAGCAGCGGCACGTACACGATCTCGGCGACCCATAGCGGTGGCCGCAGACATTCGGCCGGAACGGGAATTCCAGGATATTTCTGCATGCCCGTGGGCGTCGCGTGGACGAGTCCGTCGGCAGCGGCCAGTGCTGCGCCAACATCGCTGCAGACCCGGACCTTACGATCCTCGAACAGACTGGACATGCGCTCCGCGAGCGCGACGGCGCGCGAGCGATCCATGTCATGGACGGTCAGCTCCTGAGTTCCCGACTTCAGCATCGCGTAGCCGACGGCAGCGCCGGCGCCGCCGGCACCGACGAGCACCACGCGTCGTGGGTTCACGTCGGCCATCTCGCGCCGGAAGCTTTCGGCAAAACCCCACCAGTCCGTGTTGTGACCGATACGGCGGCCGCCACGAAACAGCACGGTGTTCACCGAATGCAGTGCGCGTGCTTCCGGCGATAGCTCGTGCAGCAGTGGAATGACTGCCTGCTTCGAAGGGTAGGTGACGTTCAGGCCGGTGAAGCCGCGCTGCTCAGCCTGGTCCAGCACTGCCGCGAGCCGCGCCGGGCCCTCCGGCATCAGGTCGAAATCGAGCAGCTCGTAGTTGATCTGCAGGCCCAGCGACTGCCCCTCGTCCATGTGCATCGACGGGCTCGAGGAATGCTGGATGCCGGCACCGACCAGGCCGACCAGGTACGTGCGATTGGCGCTTTCAGCTCGCATGCAGGGGCAATCGTTGTACTAACTGGTACATCACGTCAAGCGCCGGGCGATTCGTCCACGAACTCGACACGGCGCACGTCGCCGACCACGAACACGTAGGAAACCACGCCGACCAGCGCCAGCGCGCCTATGAAGGCGAGTGCCCAGACGAAGGAGCCGGTCGCCCCGACGACGAAGCCGACGACCAGCGGCGTGACAATGCCGGCGAGATTGGCGCACAGGTTGAAGACGCCGCCGCTCAGTCCCATGAGCTGCTTCGGCGCGACGTCGGTGAGCAGCGTCCAGCCGAGGTTGCACATGCCCTGGCCGAAGAACGCGGCCGACATGATCGCGATCACCACCGCGTCTTGCGTGACGAAGTTGGCGATGACGATGGTCGAAGCCAGCAGCAGCCCCGTGATTATCGGTGCCTTGCGCGCGACGTTCGCGGAGCCGGTGCGACGCAGGAGCAGGTCGGAGCAGACGCCGCCGCTGAGGACGCCGACGCACGCGGCGATGAACGGCAGCACCGTGAAGAAGCCGACCTTGATCCAGCCCATCTGCCGCTCGGTTGCCAGGTACGTGGGGAACCAGGTGAGGAAGAACACCAGCGTGGAATTGCTGGCGAACTGCCCGATCGAAGCGCCGAGGATCTGGCGCTGCTTGAGCAGGAAGGCGATGTGCCGCCATTTGAAATGGACGCGCGTGCTCTGTCCGAGGCCGCCGCCCGTCGCGATGTGATCGAGCTCCGCCTGATTTGCACTGCTCTCGTGCGGATCGCGGTAGATCGCATACCACAGCACGCCGAACCCGATGCCCGCGGCGCCGACGATGATCAGCAGCGCGCGCCAGCCGAAAGTGGCTGCAATCCAGAACAACACCGGGCTCAGAAAGGCGAGGCCGAAGTATTGGCCAATCGAATAGATCCCAGTCGCGGTCGCGCGCTCGGCTTGCGGAAACCACGTCCCCAGGATGCGACTGTTGGAGGGGAAGGCCGGCGCCTCGGCGATGCCCAGGCCCATCCGGCACGCGATCAACGACCAGAGATTCGTCGTCAGGCCCTGCAGCAGCGTGAATCCGGACCAGATCGTGACCGACAGGAAGTACGTGAGTCGCACGCCGATGCGATCCAGCAGGATGCCGCCGGGAATCTGCGCGGCCGCATAGGTCCATGAGAAGGCGGAGAACACGACACCCATTGCGACGGCGCTGAGACCGAGGTCGTGGCTGAGTAGCGGTGCGGCGACGCTGATGACCGTGCGATCGAGATAGTTGATCAACGTGCCGACGGTCAGCAGTGCGAGGATCGCGAAGCGCGCACGGGTCCGTGTGGCGGTGGCCAGCGCGGTGCTGGCGGGAGTGTCGAGCTGCGAGCTTGCGTGCACGAGATTGGCGCTGGTGATTGTGTTAACGAACTGGTACGTGCATAGTAAATCAACTTGTGCGGAGCCTCCAGCATGATAAAGCGGCACGGCGGAGTTGCAGCACTGTGCGCGGCGTTCGCTGTCGCGATCCCCGGCGGCGGCGCCTTGGGCGCGACCCAGGAGATTCGCGGCGATCCCGTCGCCACCGAGTCTGGCAGCCTCGCCGGGACTGAGCTTGCGTCCGGAGTCCGCGCCTATCTAGGCGTGCCGTTCGCGGCCCCGCCGGTGCGCGAGCTGCGCTGGCGGCCGCCTCAGCCGGTGACGCCCTGGCAGGGCACGTATCACGCTGATCGCACGGCGCCGGAGTGCATTCAGACGCTGCGCGCACACGACATCAATCACTACTTCGGCGAAGAAGCGACCAGCGAGGATTGCCTCTACCTGAACATCTGGGCGCCGCCGCGCGATGCGGCCGCGCAGGCCGCACCGGTCGTGGTCTGGATCTACGGCGGTGGCTTCACGATCGGCTCGGCGTCGATGGCCAACTACAGCGGCGAGCAACTCGCGACGAAGGGCGTCGTCTACGTTGCGCTGGCTTACCGGGTCGGAGCGCTGGGCTTTCTTGCGCATCCGGAGCTGAGTGCCGAGTCGCCGCAGCATGCGTCGGGCAACTATGGATTCCTGGACCAAATCGCAGCGCTGCAGTGGATCCAGCGGAACATCGCGCGCTTCGGCGGCGACCCGCGCAACGTCACGATCATGGGACAGTCCGCGGGGTCGGCAAGCGTGTCGATACTGCAGGCGAGTCCGCTCAGTCGCGGGTTGTTTCACCGCGCTGTTGGTATGAGCGGCGGCGCTCTTGGCGCGAACATGGGCCGGGCTCGGCCGCTGAACGTCGCCGAGCAGTGGGGGCGCGAGTTACAGACGATACTGAAGGCGACATCGCTCGCGGCGCTCCGACAGTTGCCGGCTGATCGCATCCTCGCAATGCAGGGCACGACGGGGCGCTATGGGCCGCTCGTCGACGGTTGGCTGCTGCCCGACGATCCCAACGCGATCTTCGCGGCGGGTAAGCAGAACGATGTGCCGATTCTGATCGGCTACACGCGCGACGAGGGATTCGACCCGTTCAATCAGGTCATGACGGTGGCCGAATATCGCGCGCAAGCGGAGCGCTGGGGCGAGCACGCCAGCGAGCTGCTGCGGATGTATCCGGCGAATACCGATGCCGAGGCGCGGCGCGCTGCACTGGACATCGCTCGTGATGCGACGCTCGGATTGCAGATGCGCACCTGGGCCCGCGCGCAGACGACCAACGGCAAGGCGCCGGTTCACATGTACTTGTTCTCCCGCGTGCATCCGTACGCCCCGGGCGTGAAATTTGCCGATCACGATCCGGCGATCATCGGCGCGTATCACACCGGCGACGTGCCGTACTGGCTGCAGACGCTCGACAGTCTCAATCTGTTTCGCACGACGCGAAACTGGACGCAGTACGACCGTGAGCTCGCGACGCGCATGTCGGACGTCATCGTGAGCTTCGCGCGTACGGGAAAGCCGGTTTTGAGCGGGACCGACTGGCCTGCCTATCGCAGCAAGGACGAACGCGTCGTCGAGCTCGGCGACTCGATACGAGTCACGTCATTGCCGAACAGCTCGAAAATCGACTTCCTTGCGGCGCATCCGCCGCGCGAGCCGGTGATGGGTGAGGGCGCAAGACCGCGCAATCGAGACTAGCCGTGTATCGGAGAGGCCTGATGAAAATCGTTTCGATGCTCGTCGCGTTGGGATTTGCAAGCGGCATTGCGTTCGCCGACGCGCCGCCAGCGAGCGAGGAGCCGGCGATCGGTACGAAAGCCGTGATCGAGGATCGCTATCCGGAGCGGCGCATTGCATTTCCGGGCGGCGTCACGGGTCTTCCCGATCTCACGTATTCGACGCTGAGCGGATTCAGGCCGCTGACGCTGGACCTGTACTTGCCGGCCAGCCCGCCAAGCGGCGGTGCACCTGTGATCATCTACGTGCATGGCGGCGGCTGGACCAGCGGCCATACACGGCACTCCGGAGCATTCGAGAACTGGCCCGGCGTGCTGGCATCGCTTGCCGGCAGGGGCTACGTCGTGGCTTCTCTCAACTATCGTTTGAGTGCCGAGGCGCCATCTCCCGCGGCTGAGCAAGACATCAAGTCCGCGGTGCGTTGGCTGCGCGCCAACGCCGCTCGCTTCAGCGTCGACAAGCGCCGCATTGGAATCTGGGGCGGCTCGGCAGGCGGCCAACTCGCTGCGCTCGCGGGCACGAGTTGCGGAGTCTCGGCGTTGGAGCCGCCGGCTGCGGATGCGAAAGCGCCTGTCGAATCAGACTGCGTGCAAGCAGTCGTAACCTGGTACGGAGTCTTCGACTTCGCACCGCTCGCGAAGAATGCCGTCGCGCCGCCACCCGTTGCGCGCTATCTGGGCTGCGACGCCGGCGCTTGCTCGGACGACATGATCGCACTCGCTAGTGCTGTGAGCTACGTCGATCGGACCGACCCGCCGTTCCTGCTCATCCACGGCGCGCTCGACAAGACCGTGGCCGCGAGCCAATCGGAGAAGTTCCATGCGGCGCTTCAGGCCAGCGCCGTGAAATCGCAGTTGCTCATCCTGCCCGACGTCGACCACAGCTTCGTCGGCAGCACACCCGAGCTGACACGCGACGCGAGCCTGCGCGCGCTGCGCGCCACGATCGAATTCTTCGACGCCACACTGCGTCCGGCGCACTGATCGATTCCGGATGCCGAGATCCTTGCAGGTGAACTGTGCGATTGACATGTACGTACTAGATCGTTAACACTCGATCCAAACAGCACTGCGGCGGCTGAGGTAGTCGCACGCGGGCGCGAGCAGTCAGGGGGCAGCTATGCGCGATTACAAGATCATCGGTCCGGGCGCCCTGCTGGGTGTCCTCGCTGGATTTCCCACGATCGGTTTCGGCCAGGAGCAATCCACGCCGGCGAATCAGACCACGCTCGAGGAAGTCGTCGTCACCGGCACCAGCATCCGCGGCGCGGCGCCGGTCGGTTCGAATCTGATCACAGTCGGCCGCGAAGAAATCGAAGAGAGCGGCGCACAGACGCTCGCCCAGATCTTGCGCAGTGTGCCGGCAGTGACGGGCTTCGGCAGTTCGGGCGCAGGCGCAGTCGGTCAGGGCGGCGGCGGTGCGGGCGGATTTCAGAGCTTCGACGGCGCGGGCAGCTACACGCCGACCATTCATGGCCTCGGCGCCAGTGCCAGTAACGGCACGCTGATCCTCATCGACGGTCATCGCCTGCCGCTGTCCGGAATCAATCACACACTGGCGGATCCGAGCGTGATCGCGCCGCTCGCGATCGAGCGCGTCGAGATCCTGCCCGACGGTGCATCGGCGGTGTACGGCTCCGATGCGGTGGCGGGCGTGTTGAACTTCATCACGCGCCGCAAGTACGACGGCTTCGAAGGCAACCTGCAGGCGTCGTTCGGTGACGGCTACGACACGCAGAGCGCGGGCTTCATCACCGGCCTGAGTGGCGAGCTCGGCTCGGCGATGTTCACGTACAACTACTCGACGCGCGGCAACCTCACGGGCAGCGAGCGTCCGTACACGGCCGCGAACCACATCCCGCAGGGCGGCGGCAATTTCGCGAACTTCAACTGCGCGCCCGCAAGCGTCAGCCCGGCCACTGGTCAACCCGGGGCAGGGTTGATCTTTGCTCATCCCTACACAGATGCCGGCGTTGCCAATGTCGCGGCGAACAGCTTCTGCGATTTCACCGGCGCCGCGGACATCATTCCCGAGGACGATCGGCACAATCTGATGCTGAAGCTGGAGCGGGATATCAACGACTCGCTCACGCTGACTGCAGATTTCATCTACGCACGACAGCGCAACATCACGCAGATCAACCGCGGCTCGGTGACAGCGACCGTGTTCGGGCCGGGCAGCGCGCCGACCGGCGGCGCGGGGCAGATCAATCCGTTCTTCGCCGGCCCCGCGGGCGCCAATGTCGAGACCGTGCGCTTCCAGGCCGACGAGCTGCTTGGCCCGGGTGCGCAGTTCGTGGGCGGCGCCGAATCGTTGTTCGGGACGTTTTCGCTCGACTACAACCTGGGCGCGGACTGGCGAGTGGTGTTCGGCTCCACGATCGGTCAAGACGACAGCCGGCAGAAGCGCGAAGGCGCGCTCTGCGTGAGTTGCGCGCTGCTCGCGTTGAACGGCACGACCAACACGGGCGGCAATCCCACGACGCCATCCGTTCCTGGCACGACCACGGCCGTGCTCGGCTTCCCGCTCACCGCGTCGAACGCTCTCGATGTGTGGTCCCCGGCGAGCTCGAACCGTACCTCTGCGGCGTTGCGCAGTCAGTTGGTCGACTCGATGCAGTTGCAGATCGCGCATCAGACCATCAAGGATTTCACGCTGAAGTTCGATGGACCGCTGTTCGACCTGCCCGGCGGGGCGGTGCGCGCGGCAGTGGGCGCCGAATACATCAAGTACACGATGCGTGAGGAAGTCACGCGCGAGCGCGGCACCGGGCCGGCCAGCTCGAATTCGCAGACCACCTTCATCGACCTCGGCCGCGACGTGCAGTCGGGATTCCTCGAGCTGCTGGTGCCGGTGGTCGGCGAGGGCAACTCGTTCCCGGGCATGCGCGGTCTCGATCTGAACGTCTCCGGCCGCTACGACGACTACAGCGACTTCGGCGACACCACGAACCCGAAGTACGCGCTGAACTGGACGATCGTGAACGGCCTGCGCGTCCGCGCGAACTACGCCGAATCGTTCACCGCACCCGCGCTGACCAGCCGCGGCAATGCCGATGGCGTGACCGCGGAATCCTCGTTCGGCGGCCTGCTCGGCGCGACGGCTTCCGGCGTGAATGCGAATTTCGCGATCCCGAACACATATCCGGGTGCGATCGGCCTGCCCGGCTGCACGGCTGCGACGCCTACGTGTCTCATCAACACTTCGAGCGTGCCTGGCGTGTTCCTGGCTGGCGGCAACAAGGATCTCGTCGCGCAAGAGGGCGAGACGTATTCGGTCGGCATCGACATCGAGCCTGAGCCGCTGCCGGGATTGCGCTTCAGCGCGACGTGGTGGAACACGAAATACCAGGGCGCGATCACGGCGCCGCAGGCGGCTTTCGCAATCGGCTCGCCCGATCTCAGCAGCCTGCTGCAGTTGTACCCGGGCGGCGTGCCGGCGGATGTTCTGGCGGCCGCGACGCGCGGTTTGCCGCAGACTTCGCCGCTGGCGCCGATCTCGTATTTCATCTACAGCTTCCAGCAGCGCAACGCTTTCAATCTCGAGGCGACCGGCATCGACGGCGACCTCTCGTACCGCTTCCAGACGGACGTCGGCAACTTCGCGATGGGCGTCGCGGTATCGCACAAGCTGAAAATGGATCAGCAATTCGGCACTGGCGGTGAGACGTTCAGCGTGCTGAACACGATCGGCATCAACACGACCTTCCCGTCGAATCGCACCGCGGGCCGCGCCAACTTCGGCTGGAGTCTCAACGGGCTGAGCGCCGACGTGTTCGTGAACTACAACGACTCGTACCTCAACTGGAACGGCTCGGCGCCGTTCCCGGTCGTGCGCAACGCGAGCTTCTCGCCGATCGGCGGCGGGCAGAAGGTCGAAGACTACATGACGGTCGACCTGCACCTCAGCTACATGTTCGGCACCAGCGGAGCGTTCGAGGGCATGCAGGTGTATCTCGACGCGAGCAACGTGCTCGACGAGGACCCGCCGTTCGTCAACGCGACCATCGGCTTCGATCCGTTCAATGCGAACCCGATCGGGCGCCTGCTGACAGTGGGTGTGAGCAAGAAGTGGTAGCACGCTGGCGCACGCTCGCGGCAGCGGGCGTGCTCGCCTCGTGCGCATCGCAGCCCGCGACGGACTGGCCGACTTACGGCCACGATCCGGGCGGGCAGCGCTTTTCGCCGCTCGCGCAGATCACGCCGGCCAATGTGGCGACACTGCGGGTCGCATGGATCTATCACATGCGGCCCGCAGCGACGACGGAAGGCGGCGGCAGATTCGCCGGCTCCGAAGTCACTCCGCTCGTCGTCGATGGCTTGATGTACGTCACGACGCCGTATCGCCGCGTGCTCGCACTCGATCCTGACACTGGCCGCGAGGTGTGGACGTACGCAGTTCCAGGCCCCGGTCAGCCTTCGTTAAGGGGCGTCGAGTACTGGCCAGGCGCCCGCACGACTTCTGCGCGAATCTTTTTCGGCACGCGCGATGGTCGACTGATCGCTCTCGATGCGCGCACCGGCAGACCGGCAACGGGCTTCGGCGTCGACGGCGTCGTCGATCTCAAAACGCCGGCGGTGATGGGCGAAGGCGCTGGGCAAGGTTCCGAGAGCTATCCGAGCTACGGCCTGACTTCGCCGCCGATCGTCTATCGCGACGTGATCATCACCGGCTCGGCGACCCAGGAATTTCCGCCGCGCGGCGTGTCCGGCGCCGTGCGCGCCTGGGACGCAATCACGGGAGCGCTGCGGTGGACGTTTCATTCCGTTCCGCTGCCGGGACAAGCGGGACACGAGACCTGGGAAGACGACAGCGCACGCGGCCGCTCTGGCGTGAATGTCTGGGGCTTCATGACCGTCGACAACGAGCGAGGTATCGTCTATCTGCCGTTCGCAGCGCCGACGTGGGATCGCTATGGCGGTGACCGCAAGGGTGCCAACCTGTTCGGCTCGTCGCTGGTCGCCGTCGATGCGCTCACGGGAAGGTATCTCTGGCACTTCCAGGTCGTGCATCACGACATCTGGGACAACGACCTGCAGGCACCGCCGCTATTGTTCGACGTGCGCCAGCAAGGCCGCAGCGTGCCCGCCGTGGCGATCGTTTCGAAGAACGGCCTGCTGTTCATGCTCGATCGTCGCACCGGTGAGCCGGTCTACCCGGTCGAGGAACGCGCCGTGCCCGCGAGCGACGTGCCGAACGAGCGGACCTGGCCGACGCAACCGTTTCCCGTGCGGCCGCCGCCGCTCGCTCGCAACAGCTTTCATCCCGATGAGATCGCGACGCTGACGCCGGAACTGCGCGCGTTCTGCGAAAACCTCGTCGCGAAGAACCGCATGCGCTCGGGCGGTCCGTATCTGCCCGTCGGCTACAACGTGGTGACGATCAACTTTCCCGGCTTGCAGGGCGGTGCGAATTGGGGTGGCGCTTCATTCGATCCGACGCGCGGGTACTTGTTCGTGAACACGCTTGACATGGGCCAGGTCACTTCGCTGGTCGACAGCGATGGCCCGCTGCCGGTCGCCCGTGGACCGGTGAGCGGGCGGTTCTACGAGCCCTCGAGTCGACTCATGTGTCAGCAGCCGCCGTGGGGAAGATTGACGGCTGTCGACGTGCACACCGGCGAGATCGCCTGGCAAAGCGTGCTCGGCGTGAGTGACACCCTTCCGGAGCACATTCAACGCACGGGGCGTCCAAACGTCGGCGGCTCGATCGCCACCGCCGCGGGACTGGTGTTCATCGGAGCGACGGACGACAGCCGCTTTCGTGCATTCGATGCCAACACGGGGCGCGAGCTGTGGGTCGCGAAGCTGGATGCCGCCGCGCACGCGACACCGATCACCTACTTGGGCAAGAGCGGCAAACAGTTCGTGGCGGTGACTGCTACCGGCGGTAGTTTTCTCGGCAGCCCCGTTGCCGGCGATTCGATCGTAGCGTTCGCGTTACCCGACGCCGCGCACACTGTGGACGATCTGCCTCCGGGTGCCGGCCGAGATACGTTGGTGCGTAGTTGCTTGGGTTGTCACGACGTCAGCGTGGTGCTTGCACATGGCAGGACGCGATCGGAATGGGCCGAGGTCACCGGACTCATGATCGACCGCGGCGCCGTCATCGGGGACGACGATCTCCAGCCTCTGCTCGACTACCTGGCGGAGATCGCGCCCCGAATCGACGGCGCGAAGTAAGAGCCTCAAGCAGCGAGGTCGACTGACATCAAGCCGGCGATCTGTTCGCGTGCGCCCGCCAGGCTCTTCTGCCGTGCTTCTTCGCCGTAAGCGAGGCCTTCGGCAAACACGAACTCGGATTCGATGCCGATGAAGCGCAGGAACTGCCGCAGATACGGCACCTGCGAATCCGCGCCGCCGTCGTAGACACCGCCGCGAGTCACGAACACGTACGCACGACGACCCGCGAGCAATCCCTCCGGACCGGCGCTGCTGTAGCGGAACGTGACTCCCGCTCGCGCGATGTGATCGAAGTACGTTCGCAGCGTCGAAGGTACGCTGAAGTTGTACATCGGCACACCGAGCACGATCGTGTCAGCGCTGCGCAGCTCGTCGATCAGCGTGTCGGAGTACGCGACGATTGCCTGCTGCTCAGACGTGCGATCCGCGGGCTGAGTGTTGAACGCCTGGAAGCGCTCGGCGGTGAGATGCGGCACCGGATCGGCCGCGAGATCGCGCACGATCACGTGTCCGCCGGGATTGCGTGTCCGCCATTCGGCAATGAAGCGCTCCGCAAGCTGCGACGACGCACCCTGCGTGCCGTACAGGCTCGTCCGTACATATAGAAGTGTGCTCATCTGAAGCCTCCCATTTCGGGTTTCCTTTCGATGGCACACATTCAACTATTGAATCCGTCGATAAAAAAGCGCAAATTTTCGCTCGAACCTATCGATGAAATAGATAGATGGCCTCTTCCCCGCGGATTTCCCTGGAACAGTGGCGTTGCCTCGCGGCAGTCGTGGAAGCGGGCGGCTATGCGCAGGCGGCTGCACGGCTGCACAAGAGCCAGTCTTCGGTGACGTATGCCGTGCAGAAGCTGGAGCGGATGCTCAAAGTGCGCGCGTTCGAAATCCAGGGGCGCAAGGCAGTGCTCACCGGCGTCGGCCAGATGCTTTATCGCCGAGCACGGGCATTGCTCGACGATGCCGGCGAGCTCGAGCGTGCTGCGCGCAAGGCCTCCGCAGGGTGGGAAGCGGAAATCGGGCTGGCCGTCGAAGTGCTGTTTCCGACGTGGTTGATGTTCGAGTGCCTCAGTCGCTTCGGTCAGGAGAGCCCGCAAACGCGCATCGAGTGGCTGGAGACCGTGATCGGCGGGACCGCGGAAGCGTTGCAGGGTGGCGCTGCCGATCTCGCCATCGCGGCGCGCGTGCCGACCGGGCTCAGCGGCGAGCCACTGATGGCGGTGCAGTTCGTCCCCGTGGCGCATCCGAATCATCCGCTGCACAAGCTGGGCCGCGAAATCACCACGCGCGATCTGCGCAAGCATCGGCACCTGGTGGTGCGCGATTCGGGAGCTCAGCGCGACAAGAAGTCCGAGGTGCTCGAAGTCGAGCAGCGCTGGACGGTCACCAACATGAGCACGTCGATCGGCGCGGTCTCGCGCGGGCACGGCTTCGCGTGGCTGCCGCAGGACAAGATCCGCACAGAGCTCGAAGACGGATCGCTCAAGATCCTGCCGTTACGAGGCGGCCGTGTGCGCACGGCACAGCTCTACCTGATGTTCGCCGACCGCGATGCGGCCGGCCCGGGCACCGTGCGGCTCGCCGAAATCGTGCGGGAAGAGGTCGAGCGCGGCTGCCGCGGGAGCGCTACCGATCGAGCGACACAGCCGCCAAAGTGATCGGCAGCTCCTGCGCCTTCGCGGTGATCAGTTGCAATGTCTCGGCTGTGAGCTCCACACCATCGAACTCGATCTCGGCCTCGATGTATTCGAGACCCAGCCGCCGTGCGCGTACGGCGCTGGGAACGATGTTGCGGACCTGGAAGAGCTGCAGCAGGCGGATCAGAGCGCCAGGATCGGCTTCGACGATAGCTTTGAGCATGGCAGGATGCCTCGTACCTGATTGGATTCGAATTCGCAGCGACGCCCGGCATCCGCGGATGCCGGGCGGCGAATCAGAATCAGGTTGAGGGCGAGGCAATGCATGCGAGGGTCAGTATTGCATGAATGGCACAGCACGCACAGCGTGAATGGCTCTTCCACGTCCTGCGCGAGGCGAGCACGCTTCGCGAATGATCGATACTCAACGCCGCCGACTGATGCAGCTCTCGTTGCTCGCTGCGTTCTCGGGACTTGCGACGCCGGTGGCGCTGGCCCAGGCAACTGCCGTTCACGACTTCGACGGCTTCATGGGCAAGTGGCAGGTACGCCATCGGCGCCTCAAGCAACGTCTGGCCGGTAGCAACGACTGGGAAGAATACGACGGCACTTCGCATTGGCAGCCGCTCCTCGGCGGCATGGCCAACTGCAACGAGACCGTGACGCATCGAGCCGGCGCGACCTACCAATCGCTGGGTCTGCGTGCGTTCGACGCGAAGACGAACGTATGGACCGATTGGTCGCTGAACGGCCGCGATCCGACCCGGATCACGGTCGACGGCGTCGGCCAGTTCGCAAACGGCGTCGGCACCTTCTTCGCCGACGACACGTTCGAGGGCAAGCCGATCCGCGTCCGTGGCACCTTCAAGCTGCTCACGCCGCGCACGATGCAATGGGACCAGGCATTTTCCGCCGACGGCGGACGCACCTGGGAGACGAACTACGTGATGGAACACACGAGGCTCGCCGAGTCTCATCAGGCAGGCTGTCAAAAAGTGTAAGGAAGGTTGACCAGTCAATCCCTCGGGCGGACGCTTTCGCGCGGATCGCGAACGCAATAACGACAGGGGGACCCATGAGCTCGAACCCGAAGCTGGACCGACGGGCATTCGTTCGCGGAGCAGGGCTGTTGTGCGCCGGCATGTGGGCAGCGCCCGCTCTCGCAATCACCGAGGCCGAGATGTTTCCCGTGGCGACGACGCGCTACGGCAAGATCAAGGGCATCACCTGGTCCGGTGTCCATGCATTCAAAGGTGTGCCGTACGGCGCATCGACTGCAGGCAGGAATCGCTGGAAGGCACCGCAATCGCCCGCGAGCTGGCGCGGCGAGCGCGAGTGCTTCGACTACGGCGTGATCTCGCCGCAGGTGACCACCGATCGCCGCTCCGAATATTCCACTCTGATCATGTGGGACCGGCACGTCGGCGGCATGGGCGAAGACATGCTCACGCTGAACGTCTGGTCGCGCGTCGCGAAGGCGGACGGCGGCAAGCGGCCGGTGTTCGTATCCTTCCACGGCGGCGGCTACACGACCGGCTCGGGCAACGCACCGGGCTACGACGGCGATCCGCTGGCGCGCTTCGAAGACGTCGTTGTTGTGACGGTCAATCATCGACTCGGGGCCTTCGGCTACCTGGATCTCGTCGGTGCCGGTGCATCGAAAGAATTCGCCGACGCCAGCTGTGCCGGGTTGCTCGATCTGGTGGCCTCGCTCAAATGGGTGCAGGAAAACATCGAGAACTTCGGCGGCGATCCGACGCGCGTCTTCATCTTCGGCCAGTCAGGCGGCGGTGCGAAGACATCCGCCGTCTACTCGATGCCTGCAGCGAAAGGCCTGTTCAGTCGCGCGGCTGTGCAATCCGGCTCCGCGCTGCGCGGTCAGACGCGCGAGACGGGTGCGAAGGCAGCGCAGGCGCTGATGAAAGAGCTGGGCGTTACGAAGGCAGAGCGACTTGTCGACGTTCCGTGGACGAAGTTGCTGGCGGCACAACAGACCGTGCAGGGACAGGGATCGGCGTTCTCGCCGGTGGTCGTCGAAGGCACGGCGTTCGGTCGTCATCCGTTCGATCCGGATGCGCCGCCGAGCTCGAAGGACGTGCCGCTGATCGTTTCCTACACGGCCGACGATGCAGCCCTGCGCCTGACGAACTTCAAAGTCGATGCAGCGGGCGTGAAAGAAGAGCTGGCGAAGACGCACGGCGCGGCGAAGGCGGAGCGAATCTTCAATGCGTATCGCGCCGAGTATCCGGACGTCTCGGACTATCTGATCAACGCGCGCATTGCCACCGACTCGCGTAACGCAAAGTCTGTGATCAAGCAGCTCGAGTTGAAGGCAGCGCAGCCCGACGGCGCACCGTGCTACCAGTACATCTGGGAATGGAAGTCGGTCGGCATGGACGGCAAGTTCGGCGCCGTGCACGGCGTGGACGTGCAGTTCTCCTTCCACAATGCGCGCGGGCCGCTCGAAGGCGGCGCAGGCATGGAGGCACGCTTGATGGCGGACCGGTTCGCTTCGGCATGGGTCGCGTTCGCGAAGACGGGCAACCCGAACAATCCCGCGCTACCAGAGTGGCCGGAGTGGGAACCTGATCAGCGCGTCGCGATGATCTTCGACATCAATACGCGCGCAGTCGCACGTCCGCACGCGCGCTTGCAGGAAATGTGGCGAGAGATCGAGAGCGCGCAGGTGAGCCGGGAGTAGGACCTCCCGGCTCAGGATTACCTGACGTCCGATTACTGTTTTGAGCCGAGTATCCGCTCAGTCTGCTCGGCAGACAGTGCGACTCCCGGCTGCTCCGGCACTGCAGGCGTCCGACTTGCGGCGGTTTCGCGCGCACCCATGTCGATGCGACCGTTGAACAGCGCACCGTCCACGAGCCCGACGCGGGGCGCGAAGATATTTCCATTCACGCGGCCGGTCGCATGGACGACGACGGACTCGAGGCCGTGCAGATCACCTTCGACCAGGCCGTCTATCACGATGACGCGCGCGTGAATGTTGCCCTGGACCTGGCCCTCGGTGCCGATCGTCACGCTCTGCGTGTGATTGATCGAGCCTTCGATGCGGCCTTGCAGGACGAAATCTTCGTCGGCACTCAGCTCGCCCTTGAACCGCAAGGTGGGGCCGAGCACGGCGACGTTGCGAGCCGGCGCGACGGCTGGTTGTGCAGGGGCAGTGCTGGGAGCGGTGCCGAAGGTCCGCACCGGGGCGGGTTCCTGGCGCTCCTCAAATCCGAAGTTGCGCATGAGAGATCTCCATTTCATTGTCCACTAGTGTTTCTATTTCGCTGCACGCGACGCTTTGCCGTCGGTGCGCGGTGCCTGCTGCGCGCCTTTCTTGCTGTCCATGTCGATGGCGCCGTTGAAGTGCGAGCCTTCGACCAGGCAGACGGAAGGCGCATGGATGTTGCCGCGCAGGTTGCCCGACTCGGCCAGGAACACCGAACGGTCCGCGTGCAGGTCGCCTTCGACCAGGCCTTCGACTTTGATCACCTGCGCGCGAATGTTCGCCTTCACTTTGCCTTCTTCGCACACGGTCACGCGCTGCGTGTGATGAATGGTTCCCTCGATCGTTCCCTGAATCAGCAGGTCCTCCTCGGCGGAGAGCTCACCCTTGAACTTCAGGCTCGGCGGCAGGACCGACATGCGCTCGCTTGCCGTGTCGTACGGATTGGTCATGCGTCATCTCCCAGTTTGTCGCAATGCAGAGTCGGGCGCGGCGCGAACTGCGCCGCGAGACGTTGACAATCTACGCAGTGAGCGCTTCGACGCAGCCGGACCCACGTCACACATTTTTCGACCGTAAAAAATGTCATGAAGCGGTCCAGCGTTTCCCGCAAGCGAAACGTGCAGGTGTTAAGTCAGAGCGCCGCGTTATGGAGTGTCGCGGCGCTTCACGGATTCACCGTCACAGGGATTAAAGTAGCGCAGTGGACCTGCTAGCCGCGCATCCCAGCTCCTATCCTCTGGCAGCCAGCGGCGGTGTGTTTCTCGCGATCGCGGGCCTGGCGATCCTGCTCGGAGCGCTGCGGTTTCAGTCTCGCAACGTCGTGCTCGCCGTTGGCGGAGCGCTCGCCGCGGTCGTTACGGCACTGATTGCTCCGAGCCTCACAGCACGAGCTGGCGTTCCGACCCTCGCTCAGATCGTCTGGCTGGCAGCGGCAGTGATTGCCGAAATCGTGTTCCTTGCCGTTTTCATTCGCCGCGTCTGGCCGCGCGGCGAGCGCGCTGTCGTGCTGACGATCCTGGGAATCGTCGCGCTGCACTTCCTTCCGATGGCGCCTGCATTCGGTCCGCCGCTGGTTTTATTGGGCCTGCTTTGCGCTGCGAACGTGCTGCTCGCAGTGCGCTGGAGCGACTACTCGTTGCGAACGATTTGGGCGACCGATGGAGCGCTGAAACTCGCGATCGGTGCGCTGCTGGTGCGGCAGATCACTTAGCATCGCTGCTTCGGGCTGCTCCTTTCTGCAGCCGTGCGACTTCGATGATCTTGCTTTCGTTGACCTGCGAGTAGCCCAGCTCGATCAACCGTCGGACCTGTCCCGCCGCGACACGGCCGAACGGCGCAGTCATTCCCAGCCCTCGTGCAAGTTCGAGAGCGTAATCGGTGTCCTTCAAGCGCAAGACCGGCGTGAACGCGACGTTCTGCTCGTGATCGTCGGCGACCATCCGCCGCGCGTTGCGCACGACCTGTGGACTGGCGGCCTGACCGGTC